>Ga0209536_100013104_pt1 | contig 11979 bp, 10 predicted proteins | sample DeeMarSeWOR28_12_FD_187461 | JGI IMG/M metagenome (GOLD analysis project Ga0209536, IMG submission 187461) | Marine sediment microbial communities from White Oak River estuary, North Carolina - WOR-2-8_12 (SPAdes) (version 2) | ecosystem: Environmental > Aquatic > Marine > Intertidal zone >...
TGATGCACGGCTCACATTGCTTTGCGACAGCAATGCCGATTGCAATGAGTTCTTTTTCCCTGACCGTCAGGGCCCCATCTGCCATTACCTTGCTGAACAGTCCGGCGAAACCGTTTGTTGCAGGGCCAACCTGCGCCTTCATCTTTTTAATGTCGGCCTTGAACTTCGTAATGAATTGTCTTGTTTCCATTCCTGAAATTCCTTCGAATAAGGTCTGCAATCGCAGAGCGGGCGCCCGCCTCTGCCTGCTCGGCATTTCAATCGAGCTGCCTTGGCCTTCAGCATGCCTCTGACATCAACTATGACCAATGACCTTCGACGCTGGCCTGGACTGCCTGTTTCAGCTTATCTGCCTTGAATGCATCTATTGCTTCCTGGACTGTCTGATTCTCAACAAGAAACACCCTCAAGCCCGCTGCGTTAAGTGTTCGAAATGCGTTTGGGCCGACATTGCCCGTTATCACGGCTTCAGCTTGCAGGTCGGCAACGTTCTTCGCCGTCTGAATACCTGCCCCCTGAGCTGCGTTCAGATTGACGGCGTTGTCATATGTTTCGGACTGGCCTGTCTCTGTGTTTGCTACTATAAGCCACCTCGCCCGTCCGAATCTCGGATCAATCCTGCTCGCAAGCTCTCTACCCTGTGATGTCACTGCCACTTTCATGACTTTCTCCTTTGCGCCTTCAATCTGGACTTCGTCCCCGTCGGTTGCCGGAACAACCGATAGCTCTCTCTGCAAGCGGCTGCATGGAACTGCTTATGCACTAATGCCGGGACCGACGAGTTCGACGTCTCCGACGGAGACCCCTTCTTGCACCGGGCCAGGAACCGGGTAGGGCGTACTTGGGCTGCAAGAGCTTGTCACTTAGATAGGCCTCCAGAATCTCATCCACCTGGCCTGCGACATAGGGCAAGACCCCGATCCCGGACGATGCAATGAGCGACGCCAGCGGACGTGAAATCGCCCCGCAGATGAGTAGGTCTACTCCCAGAGTCCTTAGCTGATTCGCCTTCTCAGGGACCGACTGGGCTGGCAGCGGCATCTCTAAACGCCCTGACTCAGTATCATTCTTAACGTCCACGAGCAGAAGACTGCGAGAGAAGTCAAATACGCTCGAAACGGCACCGTTCCATATTGGAATCGCTATCTTCATTGCAAACGACCTTCCTGGATAGCGTTTGCAAATGCCGTGCCTCGAATTCTAAGACCAAAGAAGTGTGAACACTAAGGTCTGTATTTCGCAGGAATTACAGAGAGTCGCGGTGGTTGCGCAACTCGTTGGCACCTCAAGCTGGGCTGCAAATTGCCACTTCAGGGCTCCGTGCAAGAGTGCAAAATGCAACCTTTTGCCGTTCCGCCTCTGTGGGGGTCTTGGATCGATGTGACCAGTGCACCGCCTAAATGTAGGCTTGGGGTTTGATGTCGTACGCCTTGAGTTTGCGAAACAGCGTGCTTTTGTTGATGCCCAGGCTCCTGGCTGTAGCTTCTCTTTTACCTTTGTTTCGTCGCAACGCCTCGATGATAAGAAGAACCTCCATCTGTTCAAGGGTCTTCATCTCTCCGAGCGCTATCTCATTCGAACTCGAACGCGGACGAACGGACGGCGGTAGATGCTTCTCTTCTATCACCTCTCCCTGGCACAAGACAAAACAATGCTCGATGATGTTCTCAAGCTCTCTGACATTGCCTGGATAGTCATATGCCAACAGTCTCGCCAAAACACCATCCGTGACGCAGCTGACGTTCTTGCCGCGCAGCCTCTTGAAGTGGCTGATGAAATGCTCCACTAGAAGCGGGATGTCTTCCTTGCGCTCTCGCAGCGGCGGCAGTTCCAACCTCATCACGTTGATTCGATAATACAAATCTTCCCGGAACTTGCCCTTTGCCACAAGTTCACCGAGCTTCTTGTTGGTCGCGACGATAATTCGGACGTCAGCATCGACCGAAGAGATGCCGCCTAATGGCTCGTAGGCGTGTTCCTGCAGAACGCGAAGCAGTCGCACCTGCACGGCCCCGGATGTCTCGCCAATCTCGTCCAGGAACAGGGTACCGCCGTCGGCTAAAGCAAAACGTCCGGGTTTGTCCTTCTTGGCATCCGTGAAGGCTCCCGCCTTGTAACCGAACAATTCAGATTCCAACAGGGTATCAGGCAGAGCACCACAATTGACCGCGACAAAATCTCTATCCTTGCGCAGACTCAGATTATGAATCGCCCGAGCCAAGAGTTCCTTGCCGGTCCCGCTGTCGCCCTCAATGACAACGGTACAATCACTTTCCGAGATGCTTGGCAGGATTCTGAAAAGCTCCTGCATCTTGTGATTTCGGCTGATTATATCCTCGCAGCAATATCGACCTTCAATTTCTTTCCGTAATTCTTCGACCAAGCTCATGTCACGGAATGTTTCCACACCTCCGATCACCTCGCCACCTCTATCTCTCAACAAGGCGGTGGAGATGGCAATCGCATGTCGCTCGCCATTGGCATCAATAATGTGGACCGCTCTGTTGATTATCGGCTTGCCGGTTCTCATGGTCTCACGAAGTGCGCAATCTGTCTCACAGACGTCCGCCCGCAGGATGTCACTGCACCTCAAGCCCAGTGCCTTTTCTCGAGAAATTCCGGTGATCTTCTCGGCTGCCTTGTTAAATGAGGTGATGTGCCAATCTGAATCAATAGTGAAGACTCCTTCAGTAATCGAATCCAGAATCACATCTCGTTCTCTGTTTTCGTCTCTGGCTCGCATAGCTTACTTGTACCACACGAGCAGCGCGTTCACAACACCTAATAAGGACTACGGTCAATAATTGCGCCGAACATCCTGAGCGAAGAATACAGATTTGACTGTCTACTTGTCGAGAGTCGCTCTTAGCCATGGATCAACTGCAGTGGACCACAGGCCTTCACCGTCGGCATGCGCGCGTTCATATGATAGCACATCTGTTCGGTGCCTTCACACAATTGCCAAAAGCCCTTGTCTCGCCATAAGAAAAAAAATTCGTTCATGCGTGGTCAATTTCTTGCTGTTTTGTGCAAATGATGCAATAAATTCTATGCTGAGATCGTCTCTATGCCTGAAGCAAAGGGTGCTTGAGGTCTAACAATGTTTTTTTAAGGAGAGTACCATGAAAACAGAGAGATTGTCGAAAGCTGTTAGTGTGGGCTGCGTGATTCTGGTCTGTGCAGCTGGTGTCCTGGCCCAGGACTGGCCACAATGGCGGGGGCCTGCTCGCGATGGAATAGCGAGCGACTTCGACGCGCCGGGGCAATGGCCGGCCGAGTTGACACAAAAATGGACGGCCACAGTGGGCTTCGGCGACTCGACGCCCGCCCTGGTCGGCAACAGGCTCTATGTTTCTGCACGCCAGGGAGATCAGGAAGTTACCCTGTGCCTGAATGCGGCCGACGGAGAGGAGGTTTGGAAAGACAAATACACCGCCCAGGCCGTCGATGGCGCGGCCCGCAGCCATCCGGGCCCCAGAAGCTCGCCCGCTGTGGCTGATGGGAAGGTTGTTACGCTGGGTGTGGGCGGTGTCGTTTCCTGTCTGGATGCCGCCAACGGAAAGGTCGTTTGGCGAAAGGATCCGTTCCCCGGCGTAGTGCCAAGATTCTTCGCGGCCTTCTCACCGATCATCGTCGATGGCATGGCCATAGTCCATGTTGGTGGACCGGGTAAAGGCGCAATCATCGCCTATGACCTGGCCAGCGGCAATGAGAAATGGCGATGGGGCGATGAAGGCCCCGATTATGGTTCGCCCGTTTTATTTACAGCCGCGGGCACAAAGCAGATAGTAACGCCCACCGAGCAGAGCATCGTTGGGATCAATGTCGCTGACGGCAAGCTCCTATGGAAGTACCCCTTCCCGCCGGCGAGGAGATCGTATAATGCTGCTACCCCCATCGTCGGCACAGATATGATCATTGTCACAGGTGCCGGCCGAGGCACAAAAGGCCTCAAGATCGAGAACCAGGCTGCAAAAGAGCAATGGAGCAATCCCGACCTTGCGACGCAGTTCAATACGCCCGTGCTTAGAGACGGTCTGCTGTTCGGGCTCTCCAACCAGAATAAGCTCTTCTGCATCGACGCTCAGACGGGCCAGACCGCATGGACGGACACAGGCTCGATCGGCAGCCGAGGTTTCGGGTCTATAGTTTGCGCCGGTTCCTGTCTAATTGGCCTGACCAACGGATCCGAGTTGGTTGTCTTCAAGCCCGATCGGGCGGCCTACACTGAAATCAAGCGCTACAAAGTATCTGATACGGAGATCTACTCGCATCCGGTGGTTGCGGGCGATCGCATCTTCATCAAGGACCAGGAGAAGCTCACGCTGTGGACGCTCTGACGACAGAACTGACTGTGACATAGAAGACATACCCTTCAGGGTAGTAAATTCCCGCGAGCATACCCTTGAGGGTAGTAAACTCTCGCGAGCAAAACGACAACCTGTTATTGTGAGGCCACGTACCCGCGCAAGAACGGGAATTTTCAATCGGGAGCACAATGACTTTGCTTTAATGCGGGCCGGCGATCTGGCTGATTTGATGCAATGTTTGAATCGTGGGTGTCATTGCGGGACACTGTGCAATGGCACCCACAATCGCAGAATCTCCCGGGCCGCGCATGCATTCTACAAAGGAGCATCCATGTCCCATCTGAGAATCCTCTTCGTGCTGTTGCTCAATATTCCTGCCGTTTCGTCGCCTGCGAACGGGTCCGCCTGGCCATGCTTTCACGGCCCAAGACGCGATAACATCGCGGCAGACACCGGACTCATGAAGGCCTGGCCGCAGGACGGCCCGAAGTTGTTGTGGACGGCTTCAGGCATTGGACATGGCTACAGCTCTGTATCGATCGCTGGAGGTCGCATCTTCACAGCCGGCATGATCGATAAGCAGACGCATGTGACAGCCATGGACATGAACGGCAAGAAACTGTGGCAACGACTCAACGGACAGTCCTGGCAGGCCTCGCAGCGACAGTCCTGGGCCGTATCGTACGCCGGCTCTCGGGGCACACCCACCGTGGATGGCGACACTGTCTACCATCTGTCCGAACTGGGCCGGCTGACCGCATTCGATGTCCAAACGGGCCGCCAGCGCTGGCATGTTGACGTAATGAGTATTTTCAAAGCAGAGCGGCCGGAATATGGATATAGTGAATCTGTCTTGATTGCCGCCGACGTTCTCTTCTGCTGCCCGGGTGGTGAGAAAGGCTACATGGTAGCGCTGAACAAGAAAACCGGACGAACATTGTGGGCCAATACTGAAATAAGAGACGCGGTCGGAAACTGCTCGGCCGTGTTTGCATCCATTGATGGTGCCGAGCAGATCATCACCCTGAGCGCACAACGCGTGCTCAGCTTTGATCGAGATAATGGGCGGCTTCTATGGGACTACGCCTTCAGCAACAAACGAGAAAACAATGTCGCAGATGCGATCATCAGCGATGGCTTGGTCTATGCATCAAGCGGTTACGGAGGGGGAAGCATACTGCTGCGGCCACAACGCAAAGCTGACGGCGAATGGTCCGTCGATTCGGTGTGGAGGAGCGAGCTGCTGGATAACCACCACGGCGGCGTCCTACTACATGACGGCCATTTGTACGGCGCCGGCCATGAATCACGCGGCTGGTTCTGCCTGGATTTCAAAACCGGCAGACAGTTGTGGCAGACCTCGGGCAAAGGTTCTCTCACCTATGCCGACGGGCGGCTCTATTGTCTTGATGAGAAAGGCACCATGAACCTCGTCAAGGCAACTGGCGACGAGTGGGAGACCACAGGTTCGTTTCGTATGCCGCGTGGCGGCAAGGGGCTCTACTGGGCCCATCCGGTTGTCTGCGACGGACGATTGTACGTGCGTCATTCGGAGGAGCTTCTTGCCTACGATATCGAAAAAGATTAGCTTAGAAAAAGCCGCGTTTGCACTTGACAGAATGCCAAGCGGCCCTGTTATAGTGCTCCAGATTGATAATTTGCGTTCTTACGCGGGTAATAGGCTTTAAAATAGCAGGTTATGGTTCTACTCGCGGGAATTTACTACCCTGAAGGGTATAATGATGTGCGATCTGCCCTCATTTCTGTGTGCGGGTAGAGATCGAAGGAAGGGTACTTTTCTTTCAGGAGAACAACATTATGAAACAGTTAGCAAAAAGGAGGACAGTCCTGCTCACAGGGCTAATCGTCTTGCCGATGTTTTTGACGCAGGTCTCGGCTGGACAGGCAAAGCGAGGTATCACCGGAGACTGGCAACTCAAAATGGACTTCGACGGTCGGCAGATGTCTTCTATTCTGTCTCTTTCCGAGGACGACGACGGCAAGCTCAGGGGTGAACTGATCAATATATGGGGTCTCAGCGAGCTGAGGGACCTCAAGCACGAAGGAAGGCAGCTAAGCTTCGTCCAGGTTTATCAATCCCGCGACGGAGAAATTACGACGAATTTCACGGGTTCTATCGAACGAGGTAAGCTGTCCGGCACCTTCTCCAGTGACAGGGGGGATCTTCAGGCCGAGGGCTCGCGTATTCGACGACTGCCGTCAATTGCCGGAGAGTGGGAAACGAAACTCAAGATGGAGGACAGGGAATTCACTGCCAGTATGATTATCAGGGCGGATGAACAGCAAAAACTCGCCGCTGATTGGAATAGCCAGTGGGGTGAACATGAGATAACCAACGTTGCTTTCAAAGCTGGGAAACTGACCTTTGACCGCAAGAGTAAGATTCAGGATCAGCAGTTTGATTCGAGCTTCGAGGGCAATGTCAAGGGGCACACTCTTACGGGCACGATCAAGTCCGAACGTGGCGAGATCACAGTGGAAGGTAATCGCGTTGGGGCCGCAGTTGTTGGCCTGTGGGAGCTTGATATTACATCGGATTCCGGGAGCCGAAAGCAGCTATTGAGGATAAATCCCGACCTTAGTGCCATGTACGGACCGATCGCCATCAAGAAAGTCGATCTTGATAATGACCAAGTGGCCTTCAAGACCGTCGTGGATCTTGGTGAGCGAAAATATGACATAAGCTTTGCTGGCCAAGTCGAAAAGAGAAAGCTTACCGGCCAGATTACTACCTCTAGAGGCACTCGAGAAGTAACCGGTCAGAGGAGGCGTCCGACGGGAGCCAGGCGAAGAACCGTCGCCGTTACTCAGACTCTCCGGGAACCAGACGTCATCTATGTCCCCACGCCCCAGGTGGTCGTCGACAAGATGCTCGAATTGGCTCAGGTCACCAAGGACGATCTGCTTTACGACCTCGGCTGCGGTGACGGTCGGATCGTGGTGACAGCCGCCAAAGACTACGGATGCAGAGCCGTGGGTTACGATATAGCCCCCAAGCGCATAAAAGAGTCGCTGGCAAATGTGGAAAAGAACAAGGTCGGACATCTGGTTCGAATTGAGCAGAAAGATATTTTCACATTGGACCTCAGCAAGGCAAATGTGGTTACTCTCTACCTGCTGCCCAGTTTGAATGTAAAACTGATACCGCAATTAGAGAAGCTCAAGCCTGGTTCGCGAATTGTCTCACACGACTTCGACATGGAAGGGGTAAAGCCGGACAAGGTGGTAACGATCGAAGACGAAGAGGACGATTACGGGGACCATACGCTCTACCTGTGGACGACCCCGTTGAACAAAGAGGATGTGAGTGACCAATAGGCCGGGCTCCGAAGCCAAGAGTCTCTGGCGCTGAGTGCCAAATTGGAGAGAACTGTTCTCTCTTTGACAGTCGAAGGTAGATGGCGTGGAAGATAACTGGTTAATGATAACCTTTATTGGAGGAACATGTCATGAAGCATCAAACATTTTTCAAGGCGGCCCTTTGTTGTTCACTGGTGATTCTGAACATACTCTCGGCGCAGGCCCGCGCCCAGTCCCGCAGGGGCGGTTTGTACGGCGACTGGCAGATCAAGTACCAGGCTGGCGAAAGACAGATGGATGCGATAATCTCGTTTTCCCGCGACAGCGAGGGTAACCGAACCGGTCAGTGGATCAGTTCCATGAGACTCAGCGAACTGAACGACCTCAAATACGAAGACGGCCAACTCAGCTTCTCGCGGGTAAGTCGTGGTCGCGACGGTCAATCCACAACTTCCAAGTTCACGGGAACGATTCAGGACGGCAAACTCACCGGAACCATCTATAGCGATAGAGGAGAGTATGAGGTCGAGGGCAAGCCGAGTCCGCGAATTCCCCGTGCGGTTGGGAGCTGGGAGATGAAGCTCAAGATGGGTGAGCGGGAATTTACTTCAATGCTTATAGTCAATGTCGACGAGGAAGGCAGACTCACTGGCCAATGGAAGAGTCAACGGGGCGAAAGTGAGATCACGGACCTGCAGTACGAACGGGGCAAGCTGACCTTCAAGAGAAAAAGCACATATCAGGATCGTGAGCGAGAATCGATTTTTGAGGGAACCATCCAGGAAGATACGCTTTCCGGGGTGATCAAGTCTGAGAGGGGAGAGATCACGGCCGAAGGAAAGCAGGTTGGCGGCTCCCTTATAGGCACGTGGATTCTCGAATCCACATCGGAGCGCGGCACTCGCCGGCAAAGACTCAGGGTCAATCCGGACATGAGCGCACTGTACGGGGCTATTCCCGTCAAGAAGGTCAACCTGGAAGGTGACCGGATGGACTTCAAGATCGTCCTGGAATTCGGCGATCAGAGCTTTGAGATGAGCTTTGAAGGCAGCGTGGCGGATTCGAAGCTGACCGGAGAGTTGACCAGTTCCAGAGGCAGCCAGAAGATTAAGGGTACGAAAGTCATCCGCACGTTCAGAAGACGCAGTGCAACGTAAACGAAACGCGGTCCTATTGAGCCTGCCGGATAAATCTTAGACAGGCTCTTTTCTTTCAAAGGAAGACTCAGATTTGACCAGAGCTTCTCGTGAGTTTCAGGTTTTCGCCAAGCCAGCCGGCTCGGTCTGTAATCTGGATTGCCACTATTGCTACTATCTTCAGAAGAAACACCTTTACCCTGAGAACAAGCAGTTTCGTATGCCCGACGAGGTCCTGGAACGGTATATTGTCCAGCACATCGATGCATACCCTGAATCACCGATCCGCTTTTCCTGGCATGGCGGCGAGCCGACCGTGCTGGGACTGGATTACTTTCGCAAGATTGTGGTGATCCAGCGCAAGCACATACCCTCGAATCGGCGCATTGCAAACGGCATACAGACCAACGGCACTCTGCTCGACGAACAATGGTGCCGGTTTCTTTCGGCTGAGGGCTTTGTTGTCGGCCTGAGCCTGGACGGACCCGAGCGGTTGCATGATCTCTGCAGGGTAACCAAAGACGGCAATCCCACTCACCACAAAGCAATGCGCGGATACAGGCTCTTGCGAGAGCACGGTGTCTACTGCGATATTCTCTGCGTGGTCAATGCCCACAACGTCCACGAGCCCTCGACCGTATACAGATTCTTCAAGCAGATTGAAGCACCCTACGTGAGCTTCCTGCCTCTGGTCGAGCCTCAGCCGGAGGCCGAGGGCGGCGTCAGCCCACTTACCGTGCCGGCTGATGCCTGGGGCACTTTTCTGTGCGATGTCTTTGATGAATGGGTGAGCCGGGACGTGGGGAGGATCAAAATCCAGATATTTGAGGAGGCTGCCAGAGTAGCATTTAAACAGGAGCATTCGCTGTGCATCTTCAGGCCTGAATGTGGCGATGTCCCGGTCATCGAACACAACGGTGACTTCTTCTCATGCGATCATTTCGTGGATCCGGAGCACCGCCTTGGGAATATCCGAGACAGATCGCTGGACGAATTGCTCGAAAGTCCGGAGCAGAGGTCATTCGGGAAGGCCAAATTTGAGAGCCTACCGGAATACTGCCTGGCATGTGATGTTCGGGACATGTGTAACGGTGAGTGCCCAAAGAACCGGATCACTCGGACGCCTGATGGCCAAGCCGGATTGAATTACCTGTGTGCCGGCTACAAGCGCTTCTTCACTCATTGCCAACCGTTTGTATCACAAGTCGCCGCTCAATGGGATCGACAGAAACTCGAACGGCAGAAGTCGCCCGCTCAGACTGCAGGTGCACGGGCAAGTCACAAGCCCGGCCGCAACGCTCCTTGTCCATGCGGCAGTGGCTTGAAGTACAAGAAGTGTTGCATGGACAGTTAGCCGCGATACAATGCGTCACTTGCTCAGCAAGCATCAGGTCTTGAGCTTGCTGTTGAAAAACTCAATTGTACGTTTCCAGGCAAGCTGGGCTGCTTCCTTGTGGTATCGGGATTCGCTCGTATCGTTGAAAAAGGCATGCCCCGCTCCCTCGTACATATGCAGCTTGTAGTCTATCGATGCTTTCTTGAGAGCTGCCTCGAATGCCTCAATGCCTGCGTTGATTCGCCTGTCAAGGCCGGCGTAATGCAGGAGTAATGAAGCCTTGATCTTGGGGACATCTTCCGATGCAGGCTGCCTGCCATAGAACGGAACGGCCGCTCTCAAATCGGGGGAGTTGACGGCGACCTGGTTTGTCATTCCTCCACCCCAGCAGAAGCCCATGCAGCCTACCTTGCCTGTGGTTTGCGGATGCGTCTTCAAGTATTGAACAGCGGCAACGAAGTTCTTCACTGTTGACTGACCGTCAAGCTGCTGCATCTTCGATCGGGCCTCATCGACATCCTCCGGAGTTCCGCCGAGCGGAGACAAAGCATCGGGCGCGATGGCCAGAAATCCCTTCAGGGCTACTCGCCTGGCAACGTCTTCGATATGAGGATTCAGGCCTCTGTTTTCGTGAATAACAATCACGCCCGGCACTTTCGATTCTGCCTTGGGTCTGGCCAGGCTCGCTCGCATATCGCCTGTCGAACCGGGATACTTGATGTAGCCGGTTTCAAGACGAGGATCATCCTTCGCAACGCTTTCGCCCACGGCACTATTGTCACCCAGATAGGGCAACAGCGCGTAGGCGGCAGCCGTGCTCGCCGCCGAACGAGCCAGTTTCTTCAGCAATGCGCGCCGATCTACGCTCTTCCTCGCGTGTTCATCCAATACATCGATAATTTCATGATCCGTCATCTTTTCCCCTTTCGCCCAAATTAAGTTCTGCTGTGTTATTGAGGTGCCTGTCTCTTGACCCATCCTCTGGGCCATCGACAGTCTATTTTGAGAATCTCCACATCTCCACAGTCACATCTTCAGCATCCATATATCCGGCGTGCCAATCGAGATAAATTACATTGCAGCCGCTTCTGTGGCGTGCCCTCGCGACTCTCCTGCCTCCACTCACTGCCTCGACATCGGAGTCGGGCAGATGTTCCGGTTCGAAGACGTCACATCGAGTTATATCCCGTTCGTTCGCATTTGTGATTATTGTCCGCCACCAGCCGTCCTCGTTGTCGGCGAGGTAAATAGTAGATCCGGGCCGCTTGCAGTCAGTCACCTTGCTGAACCTGGTGCGATCATTGTCGTTGTCAGGCCAACCGTTTACTACGTAGCAGACTGTCTGTTCCTTGTCAGGATAGCTGGGACAGCGAAATATTTCGACGTTGCGGTAATCATCATTCGTAGGCTTCTGCGATAAGAAAGGCATGAATAGCTGAAACCAGGGTGTGTTACCTGCGCTCCAGTTTGCCGAACGTGGAATATACAAATCGTAGTCCAGGGCATACAAACTGGCTCCCATGCCAATCTGTTTTAAATTGTTCTTACATACAACACCCTTGGCCTGCTTCTTCACACGCTGCAATGCGGGCATCAAAATGGCCAGCAGCAACGCGATAATAGCTATTACCACCAACAACTCTATTAGTGTAAATCCTCGTCGTCTGAGTACGGCCATGCTCTCTCCTTCACACTGAGTCTTCTGATATGTCCTCATGATGGAAACGCCCCGGCCCTTTGAACATCCCGGATGTTCTATCTCTTTTGAGCACTCTAACTCGCCAGTCGTTCGATTTCATCTGCTCTCAGCGCTTGCCGATATCACCATGTCCCAAAAGCCGTTTGGGAACGTACTTCATGAGCACCTCATCCTGAA
>Ga0209536_100013105_pt1 | contig 11977 bp, 9 predicted proteins | sample DeeMarSeWOR28_12_FD_187461 | JGI IMG/M metagenome (GOLD analysis project Ga0209536, IMG submission 187461) | Marine sediment microbial communities from White Oak River estuary, North Carolina - WOR-2-8_12 (SPAdes) (version 2) | ecosystem: Environmental > Aquatic > Marine > Intertidal zone >...
GGGTTGGTGATCCACACCAGTATGACGGAGATTGGTAAATTTACACGGGCAAATATTGCCGTGATGGCGCTAAGTACCATTTGAAAAGGAACCGGCACCCAGGCTATGAAGAGCCCAACTGCAACGGCACCCGAGACTGAGCGTCGATTCAGGTGCAACAGATTGGGGTCATGTAACAACGGACCAAGTATTTGCAAATGCTTGTGATCACGAATTTTGTCGTGGTGTGGCAAAAAGCGTTTTATAATTCGTTTGGGCATGCGGTGTTATTTTAGAGTAAATATAAAAAACTGATTGGTCATCTTTTCGATTCTCAAAAGCAATATGATGCAGTTAGCCAGTGTTGGGTTTCTTCTTGGGGTTCTGATCTGTCACCAACTTGCAGAATTGCCTCCGAAGGAATGGGTGTGGCTATTGGCCATGATTATCCCGCTTGCTTTTGCGTTTAAAACTCTCCGACCATTTTTCTTTATTAGTATCGGCTTTTTATACTCTGTTTTGATTGCTCATGACAAGATTGCCGGGCAAATTTCCCCTGAATTAGAAGGTCGGGATTTATTGGCGACGGGCATTGTTGCCGAGTTACCTAGCAAAACAGAGGAACGTACCCGGTTTCTGTTAAAAATAACGGATTTAAGCGAATTAAACAGTACTGTTACAAAGCCAGCGACGCCCTCAACCGTTTCTCAGTTACCGCACTACATTCAACTCAGCTGGTATAAAACGGCGCCAGCTATGGCGGTAGGACAGCAGTGGCAGTTGGTAGTTCGTCTGAAGCGTCCACACGGCTTTATGAATCCGGGTGGGTTTGATTACGAAGCGTGGTTATATCAACAGGACATCCATGCCACGGGTTATGTTCGTGACAACCGGGAAACACAATCCCTGAACAATTTACTCGGCATGGATGATAGTGTTCGTAGCCGGCTGTATCAATTGCGCGAGCAGTTAAGCCAAAGTATCAGCGCCCAATTGCCGGAATCACAGGCTGCGGGATTGATAGCAGCGCTAGTGGTTGGTGATCGGCAAATGATTGATCGTGAGCAATGGCGGGTATTGACGACCACCGGTACCAACCATCTGATGGCTATCTCGGGATTGCATATCGGGTTGGTGGCTGGTCTGGCATTTTTCCTCACGGGGCGTGTGTGGCGCCGAATACCCCTGGCGGCGCTGTATATTGCTACCCCCAAAGCCGCGGCAGTCGCGGCGATTCTGGCCGGTTTTGGTTATGCGGCACTAGCGGGCTTTGCATTACCCACACAACGTGCACTTATCATGGTTATTGTTGCTATGCTGGCAATCTGGTTACAACGGCCATTGATCCCCAGCCAGGTATTATCAATCGCACTAATGGCTGTCCTGCTATATGATCCCTCAGCCGTAATCAGCGGCAGTTTCTGGTTATCCTTTTCGGCAGTTGCGATTATTTTCTACACAATGACGGGTCGCTTGCCTACAGCCGGGTGGTGGTGGAAGTGGGGACGTATCCAGTGGGTAATTGCGATTGGATTGGCGCCCATCCTGTTATTCTGGTTTCAACAAGTGCCGCTGGTTTCCCCGCTTGCCAATTTACTGGCTGTGCCCCTGGTAAGCTTTGTCACCGTGCCGTTGAGCTTGTTTAGCGGTGTGTTCCTCGTGGTGTGGCCGGATCTTGCCTATTGGTCTTTGTGGCTAGCGGCGCTGAGCCTGGAATTACTTTTGCCGATACTGGATGCATTAAGCCATCTGGATAATTTATTATGGGCTGGGCCGCAACCACCAACCTGGACATTGATTCCCGCTGGTATAGGTTTGTTGTGGTTCCTGGCGCCACGGGGCATCCCGGCACGTTGGGTAGCAATGTTCTGGATGATACCCATGGTGTTCTATTCAATGCCACCGATCAAACACGGTATGGTTCGTCTTACCTTGCTGGATGTGGGGCACGGATTGGCAGCAGTAGTGCAAACGACCAATCATGCTCTGCTTTATGATGCCGGACCACGTTATAGTGACCAGTTCAATGCCGGTAGCGCTGTGGTGATTCCCTTCTTGCGGCAGCAGGGGGTCGCGACGCTGGATCGTGTCGTGTTAAGTCACAATGATATTGACCATACGGGTGGCTACGATGCAATCAGCCAACAGGTTCCTGTCCGTAGTGTCATGCAGTCAACCAACGTCCCACGGGTTAGACCTGATGCAGAATTTTGTAGGGCAGGTGTTCAGTGGCAATGGGATGGCGTGGAATTCAGGGTGCTGCACCCCACCCTAAATTATGAGGATAAACGCGACAATAACATGTCCTGCGTTGTACAAATAACAACCCAAAACGATAAATTATTAATCACTGGTGACATAGAACGCCGGGTTGAGACACAATTAGTTAAATATTTTGCCTCGAATGACGACAATCTCAGAGCAGATGTCCTGGTTGTGCCGCACCATGGCAGCCGTAGTTCCTCCAGCGAATATTTTGTGCAAGCGGTCACACCAAAATACGCTTTGTTTTCGGTAGGCTACAGAAACCGTTATGGTTTGCCGAAAGAAGATGTGGTAGAGCGATACCAAGGCCTGGGTGCGACAGCGTTGTATACTCATATGTCTGGGGCGATAACCTTTTTGCTGGGGGCTAAGCAAATGGCATCCCCGGCCTTATACAGAGCCGAGCGCCGACGCTACTGGTCGAAAATAGTCCATTGACCAGCGAGTTTGGCTAATTGGTGACACACTATCAGCGTGTTCAGTACTTTGGTACAGTTACCTAACTTTTCAGATCACATAGGAAGGATAAAGCAGTGTTTGAAATCGTAAAAGCTGGCGGATGGTTGATGATCCCCATTATCCTGTGCTCCATTGTGGCGGTTGCCATTATTGGGGAACGGCTCTGGGCGTTACAACGTAAGAAAGTTATTCCTAAACATTTAGTCGCACAGATCTGGCACTGGTACAGCACTGGCCAGCTCAAGGAAGAACAAATTACCCAGATTCGTAAGAGTTCGCCGTTGGGCCGTGTGCTTGCTGCAGGGTTAAGCAATATGAACCACAGTCGTGACGTGATGAAAGAAAGTATTGAAGAAATTGGGCGTCACGAAGTCCACGAAATGGAGCGTTATATGAACACGCTTGGTACTATCGCAGCGATCACGCCACTGCTGGGTTTGCTGGGTACCGTAATCGGCATGATTAAAGTGTTCAGCGTGATTACCATGCAGGGCGTTGGTAATCCTACCGTGCTGTCAGGTGGTATTTCCGAAGCGTTGATTACCACCGCTGCCGGTTTGTCAGTTGCAATCCCCAGCTTGATGTTTTATCGCTACCTGCGGGGCAGAGTAGAAGAGCTGGTTGTCGTCATGGAAGGTGAAGCTATTAAGCTGGTGGAAGTGATTCATGGGGAGCGGGAAAGCGATGACCCTGCTACCAAGCAAACCGCAAGGCCGGCTCAGGCGGCGGCCAAACCCAGCATTCGACCCACTGGTGCCGGTGTTAAAGCAGGTGGTGCCAAGTGAATTTGCAACAACACAAAAGCAAGGAACTGGATGTCAATATCACGCCTTTGATTGACATCGTATTTCTGTTGTTGATTTTTTTCATGGTATCCACCACTTTCGAAAGAGAATCTGAAATTGATGTGACTTTACCGCAGGCAGCTATCGATGCTCCTCAGGAACAGAGCGAAGTTATCGAGATCGTTATCAGTTCCCAGGGGGAATTCTACGTTAACGGCAAGCGCGTCATTAACAAACAGGTGTCCACGCTGAAACAGGCTTTACTGAAAGTGGCAGATGGTCGGGAAGATCCGCCGATAATTATCAGTGCCGATGCGAAAGCCACGCACCAGTCGGTGGTGACGGTCATGGATGCTGCGCGTCAGCTGGGATTTGTGCATTTAAGCTTTGCGACATCGCAGATCACTGAAGCGCAATAGCTCATTCCGACATCTTCTTGATGGCGGCAACGTTAACTCGCTGCCGCCTCTCGCGACATAAAAATTCCCAAAATCCATTTAGTTACGATCCCACACGCGCTATAATGCGGGGTTTGCGAGCGTCAAGGTTACTTTATGCCGGATTTAAAGTCTCAAGATACCGATTTTAAAATCGTCAAGCGATATCTCCGTTATATGACTCCCTATGTCAGCGGATTCATCCTGGCGATCTTCGGTATGGCGTTGACGGCAGCGACAGAAACCAGTTTGGCGGCGATATTAAAACCGCTGCTGGATGAAGGTTTTGTAGAAAAAGATCCCGAAATCATTAAGTTGATTCCATTTGCGTTGATGGGGATTGCACTGCTACGTGGTGTTGGCGGGTTTTTGTCGAGCTATTACATGGCATGGATTTCGCGCAGTGTGGTGCGGGATATGCGGGCACAAATCTACAGTCACCTGATAGATTTACCCACGCGTTATTTCGACAAAAATTCTTCCGGCCATTTGATGTCAAAACTGATTTACGATGTGGAGCAGGTTGCTAATGCTTCAGCAAGCGCTATTACAGTCATAGTGCGGGATACGTTAACACTTATCGGTTTGCTGGCGTGGATGCTGTATTTAAACTGGAAACTGACGCTGATTTTCTTCGCGGTCGCGCCTATTATTTCACTTTTGGTGGTGTTTGTTAGTAAGCGTTTTCGCAAACTCAGTCGCCGCATTCAGCATTCCATGGGTAACGTAACCCAGGCCACACAACAAATCGTGCATGGCCAGCGCATTATTAAAATATTCGATGGTAGAAAGCAGGAAATTGACTCATTCAGTCAAGTCAACGAGCATAATCGCAAGCAGCACTTGAAACTAGCAGCGACGGCTTCCGCCAATGTTCCTATTAACCAGTTCCTGGCAGCTGTGGCATTGGCATTTATCATATATATTGCCACCAGCGGCACCTTGATGAGCGCCCCATCGGTGGGCGATTTCGCGTCATTTATTACCGCCGCAATGTTGCTATTGCCGCCATTAAAGCGGCTTAACCAGGTCGTAGAAAACTGGCAACGGGGAATGGCCGCCGCGCAAAGCGTGTTTGACCTGCTGGATGAGGTGCCGGAAGTCGATCAAGGTACAACGGAAGTTAAGCGTGTTAACGGGGAAATTGAATATCGCAATGTGACTTTCAATTACAGCAATGAACGTCATGCAGCATTGAAAGACATTAGTTTCAAAGCACACGCGGGTCAGACGGTGGCCATTGTGGGCCGATCCGGCAGTGGTAAATCCACCCTGGTTAACCTCTTGCCGCGGTTTTATGATTTGCAGCAAGGCACGATTAGTATTGATGGCGTACCCATTCAGGATTTCAAGCTGGCCAATTTGCGGCGGCAGATTGCACTGGTCAGCCAGGAAGTCACTTTATTCAATGATACTGTGGCAAATAATATCGCGTACGGTAGCACCAAAGACGCCACCAGGGAGGAAATCATACACGCCGCCGAGACCGCGCATGCCATGGAGTTCATTAATGAATTACCCGATGGTGTCAATACCATGATAGGAGACAAGGGCATGCTGATTTCCGGTGGGCAACGTCAACGGATTGCGATTGCACGCGCGGTGTTAAAAGATGCCCCGATTTTGATACTGGACGAAGCCACTTCGGCGCTGGATACCCAGTCCGAGCGTTATATCCAGGACGCATTGGAAATCCTTATGAAGGGGCGTACCACACTGGTTATTGCCCATCGTTTGTCAACCATCGAAAAAGCCGACAAGATTATTGTGATGCATGATGGAGAAATCGTGGAAGAAGGCAATCACAGTGGTTTGATTGCCGCCGATGGGCATTATGCGGCCTTGCATAAAATGCAATTTCGAGAGGCTGCCAATGGGTAGCGTTGATTAATGTTCCACTGATAGTATCCAGATGCTCGCTCAGACTATACAGCGTAGTTGGTATCAGAACATTGGCGTTATCACAATTCTGTTATTACCACTCAGTATTATATTTTGCGCGCTATCGCTAATTCGACGCTACCTTTATAGAATCGGAGTTCTACAATCAACCCGGTTATCGGTTCCTGTTATCGTGGTGGGTAACATCAGTGTGGGTGGTACTGGCAAAACGCCTTTGGTCATTGCGATAGTCCAATATCTAAAAGCCAATGGCTTTAATCCGGGTGTTATTAGCCGAGGTTATGGCGGGCAAGCCAGTCAATGGCCGCAAGCTGTCACGGCGGAATCAGACCCTGCTATGGCCGGTGACGAGACTGTGCTGATTGCTAACCGATGCCGCTGTCCAGTGAGTGTTGGTCCGGATCGCGTCGCGGCCGCTCGCGCATTACTTGATGCGCACCAGTGCAACATCATCATTTCTGATGATGGTCTGCAACATTACGCACTGGCGCGGGATATTGAGATTGCGGTCATCGACGGCAGCCGGCGCCTGGGCAATGGCTTGTGTTTACCCGCAGGCCCATTGCGGGAATTGCCCGGACGGTTACACAGCGTCGACTTAATCGTGTGTAACGGCAAAGCGTTGGACAATGAGTTTGGCATGGAACTGAAATCCTATGCGTTTCATAGCGTGACGGATGAATCGAATTTACAAGCCACCAATGCATTTGAAGGAGTGGAGGTTGAAGCGGTGTCCGCTATTGGTAACAACGAACGCTTTTTTCAGCACTTAGAGGATTTGGGTATCCGCATCAATAAACACGCATTCGCGGATCATCACCGCTACCGGCAGAAGGATTTGAAATTTAAGACTAACAAGCCGATTCTGATGACGGAAAAAGATGCGGTAAAATGTAAACAATATCCGGTAGAGAACGCCTGGTACCTCAGGGTGGACGCGTTACTGGAAAACCGGTTTTACGAAAGATTGACGAGCCTGATAGGAAGACACAATGGATAGAAAATTACTGGATATTCTGGTGTGCCCGGTCTGTAAAGGGCCGTTGGTGTACGTAAAAAATGCCAATGAATTAATTTGTAAAGGAGATCGTCTAGCATACCCTGTTAAAGACGATATCCCGATAATGCTGGAAGACGAAGCGCGCGAACTGGCGCCGGAAGAGGAAGTGGATTAGTGTCGTTTACGGTAGTAATACCGGCACGTTTTGCTTCAACGCGGTTGCCGGGAAAACTGTTACTGGAGCTGGCCGGTAAACCGATATTGCAACATGTCTATGAACAGGCACAACAAAGTAATGCAGAGCGCGTTATAATCGCCACCGACAGCCCGGAAATCATCTTGGCCTCCGAAAAGTTTGCGGCCGATGCAGTGCTGACATCGACGCAGCATCAGTCTGGTACTGACCGCATTGCTGAAGTTGCCGAAAAATACCAGTTACTCGATGAGACTGTCGTTGTGAACGTGCAGGGTGACGAACCGTTAATCGCACCACAAAACATCAATCAGGTCGCGCAAAATCTTGAACAACACAGCAATGCCAGTATTGCTACTCTATGCACCGAGATTGATAACTGGGAAGACGTTGTCGACCCGCATATGGTAAAGGTCGTGACTGATGAACAGGGATACGCCCTGTACTTCAGCCGTGCACCGATTCCCTGGGACCGCGAGCAATTTAGCGGATTATTCCAGGGGTCATCAATGAGCGGGGGCTTGGTGCAACTTCAAAGCACTTATTATTGTCATATGGGAATATATGCCTACCGGGCAGGATTTTTAAAAACCTATGTCAGTCTGCCGCACAGCCGCCTGGAAAAAACCGAAGCCCTCGAGCAACTGCGGGCGTTAAGTAATGGCTACAAAATTCATGTCGGCCTGGCGCAACACGATAAATCGATTGGAATTGATACCATGGACGATTACCAAAGAGTAAAAGAGATGATGGAGCGTTGTTAATCCTTGTCATTAGCTCTCCCGGTTTTGTAAAGTGAGACGATCGTATTGCTTAATCATTCCCCCGCAATAGTCATGAGTACCCAATCGCTATAACATGTTATCCAGGATATTTAAAAGATCCAAACCCAAGGAGTTATTGATGGTTAACGTATTGTTCGTTTGTATGGGCAATATCTGTCGATCACCCACAGCAGAAGGTGTGTTTACGCGTCTGGTGGAAGAGGCCGGATTACTGGACAAGATTGGTATTGATTCCGCCGGCACCCATGCCTATCACGTGGGAGAACCCCCGGATCCCCGGGCGCAGAAGTCAGCACTGGCGCGCGGTGTCGATATCGCCCACCTGCGTGCGCGGCGCGCGATTGCAGAGGATTTTGAACGTTTTGACTATGTGCTGGCAATGGACTATGACAATCTGGAAAATCTGCAATCCTTGTGTGAGTCTCAGCATTCAGCCAAACTGCAACTGTTCCTGGAATATGGAAGTCATGCCGATATCCGGGAAGTGCCGGATCCTTACTACGGTGGCCCGTTGGGGTTTGAAAGGGTACTTGATCTTATCGAAGATGCGTCCAGTGGGCTATTACAAAGTATCCTGGATCAACATACCAATCTCAGGTAACAGCTGACGACACAGCACTGTCGGTTGACAGTACTGTGCCGCAAATCTGTTTTCTCTCAATTATTAGAGTTTTTTACTTTGAAGGCCGTGTCAGAAGTATCAGCTGCTGGCGTCTGATTGGCTTGTTCCGGATTAGCCTGATGATGTTGTTCCCTGGCGCTACTATTATCGGACGCATAGGCCGTACCGGGTTGTGATGTAGATGGTGTGCTAATCGGGATCGTCTCGCTTTGGGAGCTTTGAGTTTCCCGGCGTGGTTCTTTGGTCGCAGATACGTTTGCCTGGCTGCTATTCTGAGAAACGGCATTATTCGCCGACGCTGGAGTGTTCTGGTTCTCGGTTGCTGGCCGGTTATAAGGCTCGGTACGCTGAGCGGGTTGACTGGCAGTTTTGGATGAACCATCGCTGTCTGGGCGCTGCTGATTACTCTCCGGCCTGGGTTGTGATTCCGTAGCGACGGTTGGCGTTGACTCTCTGTTCTCACGCTGTAGTTCGCTACCTGATTGTGAGTTTGTTGCAGTTTGCTGCCCCTGTTGACCTGACGAAGAGGATTCTCCCGAGCTTACCGTAGCATCGGTCTTGCTTTCTGTAGGAGTCGACTCAGGCTTGTACCGTGCTTGCTGTGAAGCCGGTTGCTCGCTACCAGGCGTGGATTGTTGACTATTCTGTGTGCCGCTGGCAGAAGGTGATCTTGGTTGCTCAGCATGGCGGGCTCCCTGTGGGCTCGCATCAGCATTGTAGCTCGGCGCTGGCACGCTGCTACTTTCCGCGGACTGCGCGGAAGCCGATTGTGGAGGATTAGCCGTATCGGATTGATTGCGTGGATCATTGCCATTAGTGGCGCTTTTTCCTCTTTCGCTGTCGCCCTCACGACCTCCTTCACGACGTCTGCGACGGCCGCCTCGGCGACCACGCCGCACGTTACGGTTACTTTCGCGACTGCTGTTATCAGGCCGTGATTCTTTCCCGGTTTCTGGTGCTTTACCAGTTGTTTTTACTGCGTCTTCTGTACTGGCCGCTACCTCACTGGCCACGGGTTGTTGTGGTGGCTTGCTATCTTTCGCGGCCTGTGTCGCTTTTTTCTCCCGTCCTCCGGATTCCTGGCGACGACCGCCTTCTGGGCGACGTTGTTGGCGTTGCTTTTTCCCTTGCCCAGGTCGTTGTGAGCCTCGGGGCGACGAAGTGGTGCGTTGTCTTCGTTGCGGAGACTGACGAGTCGTAGCTGGCGTTTTGGCGGCTGGTTTTTCTTTTTCTTCGCTGGCTCCAAACAAGCTACCAAACAAACGTTTTAGGAAGCCAGGTTCAGTGCGTGTTTCGGTTTGTGGTGGTGGTGCAGGTTGTGAGGGTACAACCGACTTGACGGCTGGCACTTCCATTTGCGCCTTTTGAGTTTCCGCCATAGATTCTGGCGCTTCTTCGCGCTCGATGGTCATTTCGTAGCTGGACTGACCAGCCGCTGCCTGACTGACTTCGCTGACTTTGATACGTTGTATGTCGTAGTGCGGTGTTTCAAAACTTTCGTTGGGTAACAACAACAGAATAATTTTTTGCCGCGATTCAATCTCAATCAGTGCTTGACGTTTTTCATTCAGTAAATAGGTTGCCACATTAACCGGTAGCTGTATCACAATCTTTGCGGTTTGCTCTTTCATTGCTTCTTCTTCAATAATGCGCAAGATTGAGAGTGCGAGCGATTCGGTGCTGCGAACCGTTCCCTGACCCTGACAGCGGGGGCAGACGACCTGGCTGGATTCACCCAGGGAAGGCCGCAAGCGTTGACGCGACATCTCCAGCAGTCCGAAGCGCGAAATTCTGCCAATTTGCACACGGGCACGGTCCATTTTGAGCGCTTCTCTTAAGGTGTTCTCGACTTCCCGTTGATTACGATTGGATGTCATATCAATAAAGTCGATCACGATAAGACCACCCAGGTCCCGCAGGCGAAGTTGGCGGGCGATTTCTTCGGCCGCTTCGCAGTTGGTGTTCAATGCGGTTTCTTCGATGTCGCCCCCTTTGGTGGCGCGCGACGAGTTAATATCAATAGAAACCAGTGCTTCGGTATGGTCCATAACGATAGCGCCGCCGGAGGGTAGACGGACTTCTCGTTGAAAAGCCGTTTCGATCTGAGATTCGATCTGGAAGCGAGTAAATAGCGGTACCTTTTCCTGGTACAGTTTTACCTTTTCGATGTTGTGGGGCATGACAAGCTGCATGAATTCGCGGATGCGATTATAGGTTTCGCGCTCATCAACAATCAGTTCGTTGATATCGCTGCGCAGATAATCACGCAATGCGCGAATGATCACATTGCTTTCTTGGTAAATCAGGAAAGGCGCGTCCTGCTCATTGGCAGCTTTTTCGATCGCTTCCCAGAGTTGCAGCAAGTAATTGAGGTCCCATTGCAATTCTTCGGCATTGCGGCCCACACCGGCGGTGCGCACGATAATACCCATATCGAGAGGGATATCCAGCGCGGCAAGTGCGTCCCGAATCTCCTGGCGATCATCGCCAACGATGCGCCGTGAAACGCCGCCAGCACGGGGATTATTTGGCATCAGAACCAGATAACGTCCGGCCAGACTAATGAATGTAGTTAACGCTGCACCTTTATTGCCCCGTTCTTCTTTTTCGATTTGAACGATGACTTCCTGACCTTCTTTGACGACATCCTTGATATTGATGCGCCCACTGCTCAGGTCGACGGAGGGATCAAAATAAGCGCGGGAAATTTCTTTTAAGGGGAGGAAACCATGGCGTGTGCTGCCATAGTCAACAAACGCTGCTTCGAGGCTAGGTTCCAGTCGCGTTATTCGGCCTTTGTAAATATTGGCCTTTTTTTGTTCTCTACCAGCTGATTCGATGTCTAGATCATATAAACGCTGGCCATCCACCAGCGCTACACGCAACTCCTCAGGTTGAGTTGCGTTAAACAACATTCTTTTCATTGTTTTATTCTCTCTCGGCGCTCATACCTTGCATCCCTTCCCGGGATAGCACTTGCTGAGAGTTTTATGCCCGCTACTTATGTTTCTTTTTTATGACAGGTATCAGGCATGTGGATATTAAGATCTATCCACTCAGCAAGCTCACAAGCATGATGGTTGATCCGCAAGGGAGCGCACTACGTTATGTTAATACGTTATGTTAAATTAATAACAACTGTTTGATTACTGTATAATTTGCAGCCGTATTGCAACGGATGCCTGGAATTCTATTGGAATTCACTTTCTTACGTAATTTCAAAGCTATCCCGCTTGTATTTGTTGACTATAGCAGTTATATCAGCCTTCGACAATGTCAACAAATTAGATATCAATGTCAAAATTACGTACATCATCAAATTATGGAAAAATCAGCTGAAAAACCATTTATTGTCGAGATCGGCGACGAACGAGCTGGCCAAAGGATAGACAATTTTTTGTTGTCCCAGCTGAAGGGTGTACCAAAAAGTCGCATATATAGACTGTTGCGCAAAGGCGAAGTTCGTGTCAATAAAGGTAGGATAAAGCCGGATTACCGTTTGAAAAGCGGCGATCAGGTACGAATCCCACCTGTTCGCGTCGCTGCTCAG
>Ga0209536_100013107_pt1 | contig 11976 bp, 9 predicted proteins | sample DeeMarSeWOR28_12_FD_187461 | JGI IMG/M metagenome (GOLD analysis project Ga0209536, IMG submission 187461) | Marine sediment microbial communities from White Oak River estuary, North Carolina - WOR-2-8_12 (SPAdes) (version 2) | ecosystem: Environmental > Aquatic > Marine > Intertidal zone >...
CGCCTCGGGCCATTCGCTATCACCTCCGGCGTCACGCCGCCGACCTAAAGCCATTGAATATCCGGGCGCAAACGCTCGAATCATGTCTGAAGGCTGTTTTTACAATTCTGGATGAGCTGTGTGCCGCCAGCTGTCCCTGGTGTCCGGATCCTTGCTGCCTGAAGGCCAGCGTCTGGTTTGATTTTAAAGACCTGCTGTATATGCATTTCAATCAGCTCTCAATACCGCCGTGTCAGCCAAAAACGAATTTAAAGAATCCGTGTTGCTACCATGGACACCGGGGATGCCGACTGCCACGTATCAACCGACCCTGGATCTGCACCTGGTATCTGTGTCCGACTCAAATGGCCATCTTGAGAAAGGACCATCCTGCTGAGCGGGAATCCTTAAAGCAGGCATTCAGCCAGATCAAATCCGAACGCAATCAGCTGGAGAGTGATTATTTTCGAATTATATCCTAAACTCTGAAATCGTTTTTCTGACAGGATGGACCTGAATTTGCGCAAGATACCACGGCCGATTTATCTTCGATATATTTTGCTGAATATTCCGGGATTGGTAGCCGTCATTCTGATTTTGATTATTGTCCAGCACTGGATCGTTTTGCCCGCATGGCTTTTCTGGAGTATCATTGGTTTCTGGATTATCAAAGACGTCGTGCTGTTTCCGGTTGTCTGGCGGGCATATGATTGGGAGCGTCCCGGCCGATCGCGGTCGATGGTCGGCGAGTATGGCGTTGCCAGGGATCGACTGGCGCCGTCGGGTTACGTGAAGATCCGCGGAGAACTCTGGCGGGCCGAAAAATTGGGCGACGGGCCACCCATTGAGGCCGGGCAGGCGGTTCAAATTATCAAAATGGAGGGGCTGACCCTGTTTGTTAAACAGCGAAATGCAATCGATTAAAGGGGTCGCTATTCAAACAAAGATTTCTTTTTAAGGAGGTTATGATGGGGCGCTGGGTGAAGCGGATTGTGCTGGGGGTCTTAATTATGCTGGTTCTATTACTGGTTGGGGCCGGCTGGTACCTGTCCGATACCCTTCCGATCAGCTCCGGCCATACGGCCAAGACCATCTGCTCCAATGTGTTTATCTCCGGTCGAGATGCGGAAAACGTTTTTAAAGAAGACATTGCGCCGCTTCACTTTCTTTTTGCCATTACCGATTTCAAGGTTGATCCGGACGCTAAAACCGTCATTGCCGATGCCTTTGGTTTTGCCAAACACCGTGCGATTTACCGTGATGGTTGCGGCTGTACGATTCTCAGAGGCATAGCCGAAGATGAATTCAGGCAACAGAAGATCGGGTATCCTCCACCCCCCCGGTATTTGCCAGAGCCGCGTTCAAAATTGCCATGGCCGGTTGGCGACCATGGGCCGGTTGTTTCCTTACCGCCGGGGATTGATGCCGGAAAGCTTGATAAAGCGATCGATGCCGCTTTCGCCGAACCCGATCCCCAAAACCCTCGTAAGACACGCGCTGTTGTGATCGTGTACGACGGGAAGCTGATCGCTGAACGCTATGCGCCCGGTTTCGATCTGAACACGCCCCAGCTGGGATGGTCAATGAGCAAAAGCGTGACCAACGCGCTGGTGGGCGTTTTGGTAAAAGAAGGCAAACTTCAGCTAAACAGTGCTGCGCCGGTACCTGAGTGGCAGCAGGCAGATGACCCTCGCCAAAACATTACCCTTGATCAATTAATGCGCATGAGTGCCGGGCTTGAGTTCAATGAAGCCTATGCGCCTTTTTCCGATGCGGTGTATATGTTTTACGATAGCCATGATTTTGCAGCCTATGCTGCTTTAAAACCATTGGAAGCTGAGCCAGACACCCAGTGGAATTACTCCAGTGGCACGGCCAACATCATTGCCCGGATTGTCAGGACGGCCATTGAGAAAGAACATGGAAACTATTACGAATACCTGTATCGGCATCTATTTCATAAAATTGGAATGCTCAGTCTGGTAATGGAACCGGATCCGTCCGGTACGTTTGTCGGTTCATCTTATATGTTTGCAACACCGAGGGACTGGGCGCGATTCGGCCTTTTGTATCTGCAGGATGGTATCTGGAATGGCGAAAGAATTTTGCCGGTAGGTTGGGTCAAGTACACCACAACCCCTGCATCTCAAGCGCCTAAAGGAGAGTACGGTGCTCTTTTCTGGCTAAATGCGGGCGCACCGGGGAATCCATCAGACCGACCGATGCCGTCTTTGCCACGGGATGTTTTTTATGCCCGGGGGTTCCAGGAGCAGCGGGTATTTATCGTTCCGTCCAGGAAACTGGTGCTGGTTCGATTGGGTGCCACTTCTGATAAAGCCGCCTGGAGTGACGATGCCTTTGTTGCGGATGTCTTAAAGGCATTGCCGTAAATAGGACCCGGCGTCCGGATAGCGTTTAATGTCGCCTCTCATAACAGATTATGTATTTTGGCCCCCGGTGATTTATGCTATAGTTTGTAATGAACGTTTTAATTGTCTTGCCATAAATACTATGATTTCTGGCTAATCTGATTATGGATACCGAAACAGCCGGCAACGATAATATCATCGACTGTCCTCAATGCAGCATTAAAAATCCCATTGAGTCAGATATCTGTTATAAATGCGGCGCATCCCTGCACGAGGCACCCGTTTCAAAGAAAAGCCGAAGTTGGATCCCGGTTATACTCATTAGCCTGTTTGCCGTGGGCCTGTTTTATTTCTTCTACAGCGATTCAAACCGCACCAGTGCGCCCCCAGCAAAAAACGAGGCTGCATCTGTCGAAAAAATCTTACCCAAACGCGAACCCCTGCCATTGCCCGAAAAGACATCTTTTGTAAAAGCCGGTCCGGCCGACGAAGCTGAGCCCTTCAACATTCCGATCGGAATGCTGCAAATAAGGGATGTTGTCGGAAAGCTGATTTTGGAAACGGCCGTACCGGTTGTCGCCGGCGGCTGGATTGCGGTACCGACCCGTCAGATAGTAGGCGGATATAGCTGGATTCTTCAGATGGATTCCGGAGCTCGACCGAGCATCGAAGGCGGTATTGTTGATGACCAGGAACAAATCAGTCTCTGGCGAATCCGGGAGGATCAAATTATCGACAGCCCGGACCTGTATCCCTGGTCGGCGGAAACGCCGATGACCTGGATGGCGCTCAGATCTGCGGACCCGCCGGAACGAATTGACATCGGGGATGTCACCGCACAGGGCAATTTTATGAAAGGTGCCATTTCAGACGATATCAACGAAGCCGGCGTATTTATCCAGACGGGTCGTGTCGTTGGCTGGACCTTCGGCGATCCGAACCCCGGTGCGTTTTTATGGATTGGAGAAGAAGGGCGCAATTTAAAAGCCGATATCCGGGTTGACGACTATTATCGCCTCAGCTTCGCCAACAGCCGGGAAGAAGAATTTGTGCGGGCGCTGGCCCTGGGTGATGAATTTTCCAATCTGGATCGCCTGGAGGCATTTACGCGGGCATTTCGTTTTGAACCCAGGCTGTCGCCCGACCAGACCCCCGACTACCTTAAACCCGAAGCGGTGATCAGCCAATTGCGCTTAGTGCTGTCGCGTGCGGCTCAGGAAAGCGCTGGCGACCAGGCGGCCTCTTATTTTGATGCTGAAATTCTGGCCCAGGCAGGCGATATTTCACTGATGCTGGATGTGGTTGCTTTGACGGCCGCGGGCAACGGTCCGGAAGACGCCCTTAACTTAATGGAAACCGCCAGCGAATCCATAGCGCCGCCTAAAATCGATCAGGAAAAAGCGCGACTCAATGAGCTCCACTCCGGGCTCTATCAAAACTGGTTGAACCAGTTGCTCGAAGGCGGCGATATTCAGGAAGGCTGGCAGGTGTATGCCCGCGGTGGCCAGCAGCTGCCAGATGATCTCAACATATATTTGTTCGGCGTAAGATTGGCTCTGGCAGAAGGTGATTGGGAAACGGCGGAGCGGCTACTGGCAGCCAGAGAATATCCGCCGGCCATGGGCAGCGAGGTCAGGGGACTGCAGTCTGTAATCGCCGAATTAAAAGGCCAGGCGTCCATGATCGTTATTCGCTTTGTGCCCGGCACACGCCAGATACCGGTGACGGCGTCCCTCAATCAGGATATTGCACAGGATTTTATTGTTGATACGGGCGCTTCGATGGTCACCATTCCGTTTTCAACGGTCAGAGCACTCGGCATTGTTGTATCCGTTCGCAATCCGCGCCGCAAAGTCTATACGGCCAGCGGAGAGCTTTTTGCGCCTGAAATTGTTTTGGATTCGATCACGCTCGAGGGATATGAAATCAACAATGTAAAAGCACTCGTGATGGATCTTCCCAATCAACCCAATGTGGGGCTGCTGGGCCTCAATTATTTACGACGCTTTCGAATGGATTTGAATACGGATGAAGGCGTTCTGATGCTGGCGCCAAAATAGGTTTGTTCGTTGAGCCGGTTGAGGCCGTTAAGCCCGTTAAGAAAGGTAAAATGCCGAATTTTATTTTCTGGCAAACCGGTCCAACCCGTTCAATAACCCTGTTGTCAAATAAGCATTTTTAGGGGCGCATTTATGGCCATAAAAAAAATATATTCCATCTTGCGCAGGTGAATTATATGTCACCGAAGTCCAACAGGCCGGCGGGCGATTGAAATGCTTTTTTAAAAATCCTCGATAACACTTCCTTTCTCCACATAATGTTCGATGTGGTTCTGGGCATTGACCAATGAATGCATCGCGGCTTCAAACCGTGTAAAAACGGGGTCTTCTTCACCCAGTTGTACTTGGGCTTTTTGCAGTATTTTCATTCCATGGGATAGATGGGCGTTGATCTCCTTTAAAATAGCTTTGCGTCTGCGGTGCCGTTCACGCTCTCTGGCAATGACCGGCAATAATCGCTGGATGGAATACTCCACCAGTGCGTCCCGCGGCGTATTGAATTTGCGTGAGGTTTCTTCCAGGCTCGAGAGGGTGCGACGGCTGACGACAAAAGTTTTTTGAATTCGATTCAGAGTGCCAAAGGCCTCGTATTCGATTTCATTGGCGATCATGCTCAACGATTGAGCATCCTCGATCAGGTGATCAAACAGGGATTTTTGTTTGATCCCCAGATGCGTGGCGACAATGCTGAGCACATCGATCGCCCGCGGTGATAACTTAAACGTTGCCCGCACCGATTGTCTTCCCCTCAGGTCGGCTGATGAGGGCAATGGTATGCTTAATTCGTCAAACGCTGCGCCTTTATTCTTTTTTGCCATTTTAGCCTGCCTTTTTTAGATTACGAACACCAAAGACACGTTTCATTACGAATAACATTATACACAATAAATCATATGGCAATCAGCCAGGGTGATTGTTTGTGCATTACATAATTTTGGCAAAAAGTAAATGCATGTCTTCAGGTTTCAGTTCCCGGGTTCAGGGTTAAGAATTTTCAGACGTGAAAGGGTCCGTTTCGGGCTATTGTTCCATGTTATCAGCAATCTTATGATTTATTTCTGGTGTTATTTAAGCCTTGAACCTTTGAACGTTGAACCTCTGATCCAGGCGACTGACACCTGACGCCTATCTATGGGTGACAGGTGGGTCTCTGGTTAACTTAATAAAACCTTAAAAGGCGTGGGTTGGCAAGGTGGTTTTATTGAAAGCGGTCGTAGATGGTTTGATATTGGCTCTTGTCAATATAGGCGTAGCGTCTGAGGGCATCCAGAATCCAGCGGGCTTTCCATTTCAGCCAGTCGCTATTTTCGGTTGGATTTATTTTTAACGGTTGCGGAATGACGGCCACCAGCCGGACAATCTCTTCCAGCGTTAACTGGCCAACGGGCTTGTTAAAATAATGCTCGGCGGCCATCTCCACCCCGAATATCCCCGGTCCCCATTCGATCACGTTCAGATAAAGTTCGAAAATGCGGTCTTTGGAAAGGTCTTTTTCCAGTCTCAGGGTGATCAATAGCTCCTCGATTTTGCGGATAATGCTTTTGTCAGTGGAAAGATACAGGTTTTTGGCCAGTTGCTGGGTAATGGTGCTGGCGCCCCGGGCATATTCTCCTTTTTGCCAGTTCTTTTTTATGGCCGCTTTTAGTTCAGCAAAGTCGATGCCCTTGTGCTGGTAAAAGCTGGCATCCTCGGTAATTCTCACCGTTTCCTGCAACAGTTTGGGTATCGCTTTCAATTCAATCCACTTCTGACGGATACGGAAGGTGGCATCGGCTTTCTTCGCCTCTCTGTAACGCTGGACCATCAAGGCCGTCGATCTGGGGTTTTTGACTTTTAATTCGCTCACATCGGGCAACCCTACATAAAAATAAAATCCCCCGACGACCACAACCAACAGGATGGCAATACCGACTATCTTAAATACTTTTTTCATTATGTATTTTGAATTTGTTTTTAACCACGGAGAGCACTCGAATGTAAAACCGCGGCGTTCCTGTGCGCTTTTAGCTGAATAACGCTATTCAGCTATTCATAGCCGGATTTATGAACGAAATAAAGAATTTTTTAAAATAAGAAGGCGGCGCTCCTTTCAGAAACACCGCCCTCTTTTGTTTTTAAACGAATGCTTTTCCGATAATAAATATTTCCGGATGGAAACTAATTGACTTCTTCATACTCAGCATCCACCACCCCTTCATCGTCGACTTCCGCTGACGAATCGCCGGCCGAATTGGGAGCACCTGCTGAATGCGTGTCCTGCGAATATCCGCCGGGTGAGGCCTGCTGGTAGGCAGAAGCGGCCAGTTTGTGGGACACCTGGTTCAACGTTTCGGTCAGTCGCTTTATCTCGGCGCTGTTTTCACCTTCCATCTCACTCTTGAGGCTGCTGATCGCCTGTTCGACTTCCGCTTTCAGGCCACGGTCCACCTTATCGCCCAGGTCCTTCAGGGTTTTTTCCGTGGCGTATATCAGTGAATCTGCTGAATTGCGGGCGCCGGCCAGTTCTTTTTTGCGGCGATCCTCATCGGCATGAAGCTCGGCATCCTTGACCAGTCGATCAATTTCTTCCGGGGATAATCCCGAAGAATGGGTTATTTTAATCGACTGCTGCTTACCGGTGGCCATATCTTTGGCAGATACCTCTACAATCCCGTTGGCATCAATATCGAAAGACACTTCAATCTGGGGTGTTCCGCGAGGTGCAGGCGCAATACCGGTTAGCTCGAAGCGCCCCAGCGTTTTGTTGTCCGAGGCCATTTCGCGTTCACCCTGAAGCACGTGAACCGATACAGCCGGCTGGTTGTCTTCGGCGGTGGTAAAGGTTTCGCTTTTCCTGGCCGGTATGGTTGTATTTTTTTCAATCAACCGGGTCATCACGCCACCCAGGGTTTCAATGCCCAGGGAAAGCGGCGTAACATCCAGCAACAACACATCGGAGACATCGCCTTTTAAGACAGCGCCCTGAATGGCGGCTCCCATGGCGACCACCTCGTCCGGATTAACGCCTTTGCTCGGCTCCTTGCCAAAAATTCTGGCAACGCGCTCCTGAACGGCAGGCATCCGGGTCATTCCGCCGACCAGGATAACCGAATCGATATCTGCCGCTGACAGGCCTGCATCTTTTAATGCCGTACGGCACGGTTGCTCCAGTTTGTCCAGCAGGTCAGCGACCAGACGTTCCAGTCTGGCGCGGGTGACCTTAATATTCAGGTGCTTGGGGCCGTTGGCGTCAGCCGTGATAAACGGAAGGTTGACGTCGGTTTCGACCGAAGCTGACAGCTCAATTTTAGCTTTTTCAGCGGCTTCCTTTAGACGCTGTAGAGCCATTTTGTCACTTCTCAGATCGATGCCCTGATCCTTTTTAAATTCATCGGCCAGATAATCGATGATTCTGAGATCGAAATCTTCGCCACCTAAATGGGTGTCTCCATTGGTGGCTTTAACTTCAAAAACACCGTCACCGATTTCAAGAATGGACACGTCGAAGGTGCCGCCACCCAGGTCGAACACCGCAATTTTTTCATCGGTTTTTTTATCCAGACCATAGGCCAAAGATGCTGCGGTCGGCTCATTGATAATACGTAACACATTGAGCCCGGCTATTTTGCCGGCATCTTTTGTAGCCTGGCGTTGACTGTCGCTAAAGTAGGCCGGCACGGTTATGACCGCATCGGTAACCTTCTCGCCCAGATACGCTTCAGCCGCCTTTTTAATGTTGGACAGAATAAAGGATGAGATTTCTGCAGGACTGTATTGTTTGCCGCGCAAGTTGATCCTTACATCACCGTTGGCTGCCTTTTCAATCTTGTACGGCAGCACCTTGATGTCTTTTTGCACTTCGGCGGAATCATACCTGCGGCCGATCAGACGTTTGACCCCAAAAACAGTGTTTTCTGGATTGGTGATCGCCTGTCTTTTGGCGATCTGGCCGACCAAACGTTCCCCTTTGTCGGAAACAGCCACCATTGAGGGCGTGGTGCGACCGCCTTCGGGGTTGGTTATAATTTTTGCGTCGCCACCATCCATAATGGCGACACAGGAGTTGGTCGTTCCCAAGTCTATTCCAATTATTTTACTCATGATACATGCCTCCTTAAACTTAAGTGGTTTTTAATATATTATGACTTAAATCGTCGCCCTGACCGGCTGGCGGCCATGCGGTAAAGATATGTAGTTCATCCACGCCAATCCTCTTTGCGTTTCATTGATCACCACCGCCCGCAAAATTCGGGATCAACACCCAATTCATTACTTTATAATAAAACATATTTATAGTAATGCAATAAAAAATATTAAAATTTTATTGACAGATTAATTTTCGATATTAATATCTATTTACTATAAAGCTTAAAAATAATCCCAGCTATAAGGAGGAATTAAAATGATGAACTTAGTTAAATGGAATCCCTGGAGAGAGATGTCGACCCTGCAGCACCGTCTGAACCACATACTGAATGAACCGTTTTTCCGTGGTGCTGGTGAAACTGAAGAGCTGAGTGTGGGAACCTGGTATCCGGCAGTGGATATGTTCGACGATGATGACAAGATCGTCATCAAAGCCGAATTACCCGGCATGGATAAAAAGGATATTTCTGTTGACATCGAAAATCGGGTTTTGACACTCAGTGGAGAGCGCAACTACGATAATGAGGTTAAAGAGGAAAATTACTATCGTCGCGAGAGAGCGACCGGAAAATTCAAACGTTCTTTCCACTTGCCGGCTGATTTAGATGCGGATCAAATCAAAGCCGATTTTAAAGATGGCGTTTTGAAAGTTGAAATCCCAAAACCCGAGGAACAAAAACCCAAACAGATCGCGGTTCATTAATGGGACCGGATGTGATGGTTGCAATGCTTAATTAAGTCCTGATAATAGGGCGACTTTCAGGTCGCCCTATTATTTTTCAAAATCCAAATTAAGTGGTATGCAACTGTGTTAAATTGATTTATATTATACCAGGGACTTAAAAGATAAACACCACAAAAATTAAAAAGAAATTTAGTTCAGGTGAGGATCTAGAGGAATGAAAAGACCCCCGGGTAAATTTCGCCGATTTTTAAGCTTCTTTTGGAACAGCGTGACAGTTGTACGCCGCTTTGTCGGCAATCTGCTGTTTGTATTGCTGGTTATCTTTTTTATTTCCATCATATTTTTTGAAAGCGAAGAAGATGTGCCCGCTGATGTTGCGCTCATCTTAGCTCCCGAAGGCGATATCGTTGAACAAAAAGCAGAAACAGTGATGTCAAGCGTATTAATGGGCGATGCCGCTAAAAAAGAAACGCTTTTAACGGACATCATCGATGTGATCGACTTTGCAAAAGATGATGACCGCATAAAAATGATGGTGCTGGACCTCAGGAAAATGGGCAGGGCCGGGATCAACAAACTTCAGGATATCGGGGCCGCCCTGGATCGTTTCAAAAGCGGGGGTAAGCAAATTATCGCCTTCGGCGATTCTTTCAATCAACAGCAATACCTGCTGGCTGTTCATGCCGACAGGCTTTATCTGAGCCCGATGGGCACCATTTTGCTGCAGGGCTTCGGCCTGTACCGAAAGTATTACAAAACAGCCCTTGAAAAGCTCAAAATACAATTTCATGCGTTTCGGGTCGGCACCTATAAATCGGCCCTGGAACCTTTTTTGCGCGATAGCATGTCTGATTATGCCAAAGAGGCCAACCTGGCCTGGCTTGATGTCCTATGGGGTGATTACAAACGCGTTGTTTCTCAACAGCGGGAACTGGATTCGCAGCAATTGGATGACTACATCAATAATTTTCCAGCCTACCTGGCAAAAGCAGATGGTGACGCCGCTGCCGCTGCATTAAATCTTGGCCTGGTGGATGAACTGATAACCCGTGATCAATTGCGCCAGGAATTGATCGAAAGGGTCGGCCCTGATAAAGACGGTTTAACGTTCAAGCAGGTTGCTTTCGACGAATATTTAGACCACATTAGACCCACTCTGATGCCGGATCACCCGTTAAAAGATAAAGTCGGCATCATTGTGGCCAGCGGTATTATCCTGGATGGCGAGCAGCCGACCGGCAGAATCGGCGGTGACACCATCGCCGATCTGCTCAATCGTGCGCGTAACGATGAACGGGTAAAAGCGGTGGTCTTGCGCGTTGATAGCGGTGGAGGTAGTGCGACCGCATCTGAAGTTATTAGCCGAGAAATCGAGCTGATTCGCGACAGCGGCAAGCCGGTTTTCGTTTCCATGGGATCTGTGGCGGCTTCAGGCGGATACTGGATTGCTGCCCAGGCAGATCAAATCTGGGCCACACCGACGACGATAACCGGTTCGATCGGAATATTCGGCGCTTTCCCGACTTTTGAAAAAAGTCTCCAATCCCTTGGCATAACCAGTGATGGTGTCGGAACCACCAAGCTTTCAGATGCATTTGACCCCAGCCGCCCGCTCAATGAGCTGATTGCCCAGTCAATGAATCAGATGATCGAGCGGGGGTATCAGCGCTTCATCGAGCGAGTGGCCCAAGGCCGCAATATGGAACCGGATGCGGTTGAAAAAGTTGCCCAGGGTCGGGTCTGGGCCGGAACCACCGCGAAGGATCTGGGGCTGGTCGATCAAATCGGTAATCTGCAGGATACCATCCGTGCAGCGGCTGAACAGGCGGATTTAAAAGATTATGAAATTACCTATATCACGCAACCCCTAACAACAAGGGAGCAGTTGATCAAAAGGCTCAATCGATTAATTGCAGCCATATTCAACTTCTCGCAGCCCGGCGGTCGTCAGGTGCAAAAAATATACGATACGGTTGTCGACAGCGAAGTCGGTCATCTGTTGCTGGCGGACGATCCGGCCGGTTTATACGCATTTTGTCTGAATTGCATCGAGCCCTGAGAAATGCGCTTTTTTATATTATTTTCATGGTCTTGTAATTGAAGTTTAAAAACAATCAAATCGACGCGCCCATCAATTCTTTTGGAAACCTTCCGCTTCTTGCATGAAAAGTAGTGATATGAAAACCGCCGACGCTTGCAACACCCAGGTACAAATAATACAAAAGGCGATGCAGGACCGGCCTGCAATCGCCTTTGTTTATTATTTAGAAACTGCCGCTCCGGCAAGCAGGAGCTTAAGTTAAGTCATTTAACAACGCTTCTTTGAGCATTTTATCCGCTATTTTTTCCGCATCCATCTCGTATGTCCCCTTTTCGATTTGCTCCTTGAGCTGGGCGACTTTTTCCTCTCGGACATCCGGTATTGCTTGCAATTTTCTCTGAGCCTCCTGGATATCCTTTGCCGCGCTCGAAAGCGCGACGGTATCTGCCCTGGCATGCTGCTGATCCTTTTGCTCGGCTGCGGCGTCTACTTTATCTTTTTCCTGAACCTGATTCACATAAGCTTCAATATTTACAGAGTCTTTAGGGGTAATTTCCATTTTATGGCAGTCTCCTCAAACGGTAATCGGTTGCCAATCCTTCTGACCGCACAACCGTCAGTATTTACAATAATTCTAATTCACTAGCTTCTGAGTGTCAAATTAATTACGATTTAATTATATTATCGGTAAAAACTTTACATACTTTAGTCTTTTTT
>Ga0209536_100013108_pt1 | contig 11976 bp, 8 predicted proteins | sample DeeMarSeWOR28_12_FD_187461 | JGI IMG/M metagenome (GOLD analysis project Ga0209536, IMG submission 187461) | Marine sediment microbial communities from White Oak River estuary, North Carolina - WOR-2-8_12 (SPAdes) (version 2) | ecosystem: Environmental > Aquatic > Marine > Intertidal zone >...
TGGACTAAAATAGTCCAAATATGTATCTCAGCAGTGAAAATATGTTTGGATTCTTCTCAAAGAATCTAAGAAGTATTGGATGAATTACAAATCTTCCTCTTGGAATTGTAACTTCAAATGTGCTTTCACCGCTCTTTGCTCCTTTTTGGTCCTCAGCATATGCCTTTATTATGTATGTACCATCTTCTTCATAGGTATGACAGACTTCTATAGGTGTGCAGGGATCATTTAGAGCTGTTTCTTCAGAATCTCCATCGCCCCAATCAATAATGTATTTCACTTGATGATCATTGGGATCATCTGAGTGAAATGTCCAGCATAGTTCAACACCTGTTTTACCTGTATCTGGACCGTCTATATCTGGTGCTGTTGGTGCTTCATTAGGTTCTTCCTCTGTTGTGAAACTCCATTCAGGACCTGTGGTTGTAGCACCCTGACTATCTTCTGAAACGATTTGCCAGTAGTAGGTAGTACCTAAATCCATTGTACCTGGATCGTATGCAGTTTGGGTTATATCTTGATCAACAAGTGGTGGAGGACTGCTTTTACCAAAGTATACATCATAAGTTACCGTGTCACCGACATTTGGGTCGCCACCTGTCCATCTAAGTATCTCATCAATTGATACGTCCGTTTCCCCATCTGTTGGACTGGGATCTGCTGGTGTATAAGGAGGTGCGTTTTCCTCAGTTGAAAAACTCCATATTGAACCTGTTGCGGAAAAGTCAAATATGTCCCAGGATACAATCTGCCAATAATATGTTGTATCAAATTCAAGAAGTCCAGGATTATAAGACGTAGCCGATTGATTACTTACAACCATTGGCGGAGGACTAGACGTGCCAAAGTAAACATCATAAAGAACTGTATCACCATCAGGGTCTCCTCCTGTCCAGCTTACAATTACATTTATTTCATTGTCAATAGAACCATCTGCTGGACTTGGATCGCTTGGTTCATATGGTGCATCATTGGTTCTTGTTGAAAAGCTCCAAACAGGTCCGGAATTTGTAAGACCTTTTTCATCATAAGCAACAATCTGCCAGTAGTATGTTGTCCCAAAATCAAGACCATCTGGGTCATAAGATGTACCAGATTGATTCTCAGAAACAAGTATATCTGGACTAGAGTCACCTTCCTCAAGAAATACATTATAGGTTACATTATCATCATTTGGGTCTCCACCTGTCCAGCTTAGATTTGTTAGAGGTGATACATCAGTAGCACCATCACTTGGGTCTGGGTCACTTGGTTCATATGGTGCAACGTTTTCAGGTATATACATCCAAGCAGTATACACATACTCACCACTTGTATAACCTGAGTATTCATGTACAAGGTCTGAATTATTTGCAATGTCTACTGAATGAGGTGAACTGCGGCTTTTAGCAGAAGTTACATTTGCAGTATATTGGGAATCATTATACCATCCTTTCCATCCCCCTTGACCATGCATTGAACTACCATCATCATAGGAATCAAAATCCTCAGACCAGAGAACGCCTTCACCTACTTTTGAAAGACTAATGTCATCATAATATACAGTAGATGCAGCATTTGCAAAAAGGTCAACAGCACCGATATTAAGAATTCCACCGCCACCTCCACTGGGCTCATCAGTCCAGTTCTTTTCAAAAAGTAAGTCACCATCGTAATACATTTCAAGCCAGTCGGTGTCAAGGTCAATGTTAATCTTGATTTCTACCCATTCATCTACAATAAGAGGTAAGGTTGCATCATCAAACTCACTTTCGACAATTTCTAATTCACTATCAAATCTCATTTGAACGGACCAAACATTACCTGTCCCAGAATCAGAGTAGTTGCTCAACATAATAAAATATGTCTCACCGTTAAAAAGTGGTTGAACCAAAGGTTCATTAGATGCCTTTAATTCAAATTCTTTTTTATTTTCAGCACCAATATTAGGTATAACACTTGCTCCAAAAAACAATACTACTATTGCTAAAACTATTCCTTTTTTATATTTTCCAATTTTCATGTTTTTCCTCCCTTCAAATAAAAGATTTTCAATTTAACAATATAATATTATAATTTAAATATTTCCTTAACGATAGTTAATTATGATAAAATTAAAATATACCACGTTTTAAGATTAAAAATTATAATAAATAATATTATTTTTAGATTTCTGATTTTAAAAAATTTAAATTTAAGCTTCTCTTCTAATTTTATCTTGGTAATGATCATTTCTTTTTTATTTGATCATCAGGTCGCAAGAATTTGCTCTTGATTGCCCATTCATAAAGTTTTTCGTTATGATCACCAATAAAAACCTCTTCACCAACTTTATGTTTCTTGCGAGTTGTCCAAATAGTAAATGCCTTGTAAACAATATATTTTTTAAAACCAGATCTAGATAAATACGCAAGATTCCTTCCAGAAAGATCATCAAGCTCATTTTGTCTTTGCACCCGAAAGCTTGAATAATTTCCACAATAAATCTTAATAGAACCTTTGTCAATAAAAAATATTGTATCAGCAAACATATCAAGAAACCTCCTATCATGTGAAACCGCAACAACTGTGCCTGTATAGGAATTTAAAGCACTTTCAATTGCTTTTTTTGAATCCATATCCATATGATTAGTTGGTTCATCAAGAATCAATAAATTATAAGGTTGAAGTATAAGTCGAAGAATTGCCAATCTTGAACGTTCTCCACCAGAGAGTTGTTTAACTTGATTTGAGACAAAATTTCCTTTAAAATTGAACTGACCAAGTAAAGCCTTGGCATCATTTTCAGATAATTTATTATTGTCCCTACGAAGTTCATCTATTAGGTTATTATCTAATTTTAGCGATAGATGACCTTGGTCAAAATAACCTAATTTAACACCTGAACTTACATATAGCTTTCCTTCATCAGGGTACTTCTCACCTGTTAGCATTTTTAAAAATGTGGTTTTACCACATCCATTTGGTCCAATAAGACCTATCTTTTGTCCGGCAAGGATTTCAAAACTTGCATTTTCAAAAATGATTCTACTTCCAAATCGCTTATTAATAGAATGTCCCTCTGCAACATTTTTACCGGACTTAAAAACAGATTTGAAATGAAAATTAAATAAATAAGTTTTTAAAACAGGATTTTCAACACGCTTGATCTTTGCCAGTCTTTTCATTTTACTTGCTATCTGTAAATCATATCTATTTCGTCGAGTCAATGTTTCTATAACCTTTTTTTGTCGATTCAACTCAATCTTAGATTTTTCATATTCTCTTATTTTAATATGGGTTCTGAGTTGTTTTTGCTGTTCATACTCTTCAAATGTAGAATCATACATCTCTATATGAGGACCATCCATCTCAAACACTCTGTCAACAAGATCATCCAAAAGATATCTATCATGAGAAATAATCATTACAGCCTGAGGAAAATCTGCAATCTGTTGCTCTAGCCATTCAATTGTTTCGATATCAAGATGATTAGTAGGTTCATCAAGAAGTAAAAGGTTGCATTCTTTTGGTTGTGCAAGAACACTTGCAATAGCAATCTTCTGCCATTCACCACCAGAAAGATCACTAGATTTTTTAGATGGTGGTAAATCCACGATTCCAATATCTTCCAAAATTTGGAGTGCAGATTCCCAACGTTTAGAAATTGTATTTCTACTTACAGACACCTTAAGTTTTTTAATATTTTCAAGAACATCTGATAAGCGCGGTGAATTGTAAATCTTGGGGTCTTCAAGCTGTTTTTCATACTCTTTTAGTTTTTGCTGGATTTTATCTGTTCGAATAGTACGAATAAAAAAATCATATACTGTTTCATCAAGAGAACTTATAGGCACTTGATCCAAGTATCTTATCTGCAGATTGTCATTACTTATGACTTCACCAAAACTTGCTTTCTCCCATCCTAATAGAATTTTAAATAATGTTGTTTTGCCACAACCATTTGGACCAAGGAGTCCAATACAATTCTCAGGGTAAACATCAAATGATACATCTTCAAATAGGAGTTTTCCTTCAATTGTTTTTGATAGCTCTCTAGTTTTTAGCAGGGCGTCCATTTAAAGATATAATAACATTCTATTGTATATCATTTTAGGTATTTGATTAAAATGATATTTGATTATGGATAATTTTAAAAAAATAAAAAAAAGGATTTGTTTTAATCAAATCCTAATAGTTGTCTTAGTATTGGGAAAGCATTTGGGAAGCTTTCAAATAACAAATCAAGTAGATTAAAGTTATATCTGAAAGATCTAACCCTAGGCATTGTAACTTCTAACTCTGCTACACCACTTTCAACATTATGATTGTCTTTTGCTTTTGCTTGTATTGTAAATGTCCCTTCTTTAGTATAGGTATGATCGATTTCAAAATCTTCTCCAGATGCAAATGGACCTTCCCAATTCTCAACATAGCCATCATCCCATAGTATATAGTAATAGAGTTCATCCTCAGCATCTGGGTCTACTGAATTAAATGTGTAAGTATAAGGTGTATCTATAACACCATTAGTTGGACCATCAATTGTTGGAGTGCTTGGTGGGTTATTGATATATTCGATTACTATTGCAGAATAAATAACTGAATAGTTATAATCCGATGGATAGCTAGGTAACCACCATTCTATCTCAGGATGATTCTCACATGGAGACCCAATCGATGCAAGGTATACATCTTTTGAAACAAATTGAGTATCATTATGATCATCATCACTTGGATTATTTATATCAAGTAATGGGTCGCAAAAAGCTATTTTGGTTTCAGCTGAATTTACACCTGTACAGGTTACAGCATGATTTCCAACAAATTCACAATCTCCAGAGCTATCATCAACAAAATTGATTATTAAAATTACAGCTTTGCCCTCTTGAATCTCATCTGCAACGAATTCAAAGGTTGGAACATCATAGAAATTTACTTCAAGCTTGTCTTCAAGACTTACATTTGCAAACCACCAATTAATTGTGTCTATCCAGACATCGTTATCTAAGAAAAGAGTACTTGTGATATCCATTGCATTTGCCATTCTTTCAATAGAAAGAGGGGCATTAGTTGCTGAATGATCATCTCCTGCTCCATAATCAGCAATAAGTGGGTATATATCTTCTCCATCACCTGGAGTGCCATCTGGATCAGCAAATCTTGAATCAAACCACCAGAGACAATTTATTGTTGATATGGCATTTGAAAATATCCATACTTCAATATCATCACCTGACGGGTTAGAATCTAAATAACAATCTGGACCTGGTGCAATTATTGAGGGTGCATCGGGATCAACTAGACCTCCCGGACTAACAATTTGAACATCATCTCCTTGGGCAGTTGAATCAGCAATGCCATTTCCTCCATCAATAATTCCTTTCCATTCTCCCTGTTCTAGGTCAAAATCAGGCATACCACTAGGAGCGTAATTTGGATAAGATTCTACCCAATACCAAACTCTATCTAAAGTGGCTTCTTTGTATGTACTTTTTTCGGCAAGACCAGTTGATATAGGTCCAACAGTTACTATCAACAGCGTACAAATAAAAATTCCTAAAAATTTTTTATTCATGTTTATTTTACTCCCCCATATATTTTTTTTAAATATTTAAATATAATAAAGTAATTTAAATATATGCTTAACAATTGTTAATTAAAAATGTGGATAAAAAGATGAAAAGATAAAAGAAAAAATAAAATATTTATTTTTGTAGAATAACAATAGGTCCTAATGCAAAACCTTGAACTGACTCGGTAGTTGTATTTGCAGATGGAGAATTTGCAGATATTATAACTTTTATTTTACCTAGTCCAAAAATACCATCAACAGATACTGCTACCTCCTCATCGATGTCTAGAGTATCATAGGTATCTTCTGAGAACTTGTCAATTAGTTTTAATAGTCCACCAGTAACTGAAATGTTACAGTTCACATCATATGCTTCAAGCATACCAATGTTTTTAATTGTGGCACTAACAGATCCAATACCACCCTTTACATTTAAAATATCAAAGAAAGGAGCCTCAGAAATAATTTCAACAGTGAGTGAATCGGACCAATCACTATCAAGACCGAAATTATCTCGTGCCTTAATTTTTACTTCATATGTGCCAGGTGATTCCCATTTGTGAGAAAGTGATGCAGTTTCACCAGAAGAGAACCAATCACTCCATCCAATTGAGCCATCACCCCAATCAAAGCAATATTTTATGTTATCCCCATTTGGATCAGTTGACATTGTATTATAGGTATATTCAAGTCCTACTCCACCAGCAGTTGGACCATCTGGCTTATCTGGTATAGTTGGAAAATCTGATACCTTTCTGATACGCATGGATGGATCATTGAACGGTTGAAATTCTTCCACCAATTTATAATCGTATGCAGACCAACCAAAAAATTCAGTGAGATAATTGTTAAGTGCATTAGTCCATAATTCACCAGTTGTTTTTGCATTGTAAGTACCATAGGCTTTGATTGCACTAAGTTCCATTCCTCCTGTTAGACCTGAGGTAAATCCATAACCAAGAATTCCCCAACCCAATCCCGTATATCCATAGGAAGCAATTCCACCACCATCTGGGTTTTTTACAAATGACCATCCAAAACAATTTTTACCAGTGAATTGGCAATTTGAGCATCCGCCTATAATAACCACGGGCAACTTCTCCTCATTTTTAAGGAGTTCAACCCGAAAATAGTAGTAACCAGTTAGAGGCCACCAGGTATTAAAATCATTAATTGGGTGGGTAACCCAATTTTCATTAACCCCATGTCCAGAAAAATATAGGAAACCTGTTCCATTCTCAAGAGCGCTATCTATATTTACTGCAAATTTTAGCTTTTCATTTGTAACCCATATTCTATTAGGATTAAAACCATCCATTATATCTATTGCGTTTTCGTTAGCATACTCTCCTTCGCACACACTATTACCATCTTGAAATGTATCTCCACCACAAACAGTGAAATCTTTGAACCAATCCTCCATATAAGCCCCTGTTGATTCATAGGTGATAATCTTATTTACAACGCCATCAATTTGATCAGAATCTCTAAAATTTAGTCTGCCAAGACTGATGTCGGGGTAAAGATCAACATTATCTGTTCTTGCCTGATAATTATATTCTCCAAATAAGTCATTTTCATTTGAATCCCAGCTACAAAAGTCACCATTTGAAAAGTAAATATCTGCAAAATATAGGTCACTTATGAAATTTATTTCATGCCCGTCCTGAACATAAGACGGCCTTGAAGGTACTTTATTTATACCACCTGCGAGAAGTACGTATGTAATATCCCAATTTTCAATTGCATCTTTAATGAAATACTTTATCCTCTCAGGATTATCTCTTCCATTGACTGGGAAATATTCTCCATCGTATATATCATCAAGTGTAACTAGGAGAGTATCTATTCCACAATCGTTTTTGTAAACAACAAATGGTTGTAATTTTTCAGAAAACTCAGAAGGAGCAATAATAACCATGTCATACTCATCCGGAAAGCCAACTGGTTTAAAAGGTTCAGTATACTCAATTGATATTTCAGCAGAGTTTGCATATTTTATCAGGTTTCTTTGTGGAGAATAAATTGCAGGATAGAATTGTATTCTTAAAAACACAACTCTATTAGTATCATCCAGACCACAACCTGTACTAAAATCATACCACTTGTTTGGGAAGAACTCAGCGCTATTATAAACCTCAACATCCTTAAAAATCAAATCATCAGTAGATTCTTCAGAAACCGAACTATCGATCAAAACAGGCTTAGGTGAAGGTTTGATTTCACCTGATAATGTTTTTTGACTAATCCCTAGAGGAGTACACACTACCTCATTAATTTTCGTTCCAAATGGAAATTTATATATTTTGGTATAAACTGGCAAAATAGGTTTTCCAGGTTGCATGAATTGAGAGGTTACCTCTTCAAAATTAATTGATAAGAAATTTCCTTCTTCAACTATATATGGTTCTGAAATATCGATGGTCTCAATAATCCTTTTATGAATATTTTCTTCTTGGGCACTTATTGCTATTCCTAAGACACTTGCAATTAAAAGCGTAAAAACAAATATACTTAATATTTTATTTTTCATTTTGTTGTCCTCCCTCAAAACTATTATTTATCAAAATAATAATAAAATAATTTAATTTAAATTTTTCCTAGAAATAATTTACATAAAAAAATCATAAAAATAAACAAAATTATAAAAATTAACATCTTTTTGAAGTTTTGGTTTGTATGGATGAAGACTTAATTGCAAAAATCAATGATATATCAGAAACCTTACTTATTACATTATATTCAAGGGCATTAGAGTCGAAAACAGAAAATCCAATTTTAATAGATACAAAAGCTGTGGAAATAACAAATGAATTAAACAAAATCCTTGAAAAATCTGATTCTCAACTACATCAAAACCTTGCAAAAGGAAAACCAAGGAAAAGACTTGGAAAAAAACTAAATGCGTTTCTTAGCCTTAGAACAAGAAAATTTGATAGATATTGTAATTCATTTTTAAATAAAAATCCAAATGGGACAATTGTAGAACTAGGCTGTGGACTTAGCACTCGTTTTCCAAGAATAGATAATAAAAAAGTAACATGGTACGATCTTGATTTTCCAGAAGTAATTGATATTAGAAAGAATTTCTTTAAAGAAACTGATAGATATCATTTTATTCCTTCATCGGTTCTTGACTTTAAATGGATGGATAAGATATCTAAAAAACAAAATATCTTATTTATTGCAGAAGGTCTTCTCATGTATTTACATGAGGATGAAGTGAAAAACTTGATACTAGCGCTTCAAAAAACTTTTCCAGGATGCGAACTTGTTTGTGAAGTAGCAAACACTTTTATTGTAAAAACACTAAAAAGAAAGATGTGGAGAAGAAAGTTCCAACGTGATTTTCATTTGGGAAAAGATGCTTCATTTTATTTTGGAATTAAGTATAGTAATGATTTTGAAAAATGGAACAAGGGTATCAAACTAATTGATGAATATACTTACTTTGATGACAAGGACAATAAACTTGGCTGGATGAATCTTTTTTCAAGATCTAAAAAGTTACGTTATGCACAATGGTTGGTTCATTATAGATTGAATTAGAAATATACAAATCTATTGAAAAATCTTAAAATAAAGTAATGTTTTGTAAATAATTCAAAAAATCTTAAAAGAAATAAATTATAATTTGTTCTAGTTCTTGGTATATTGACTTCCAAGGGATCTGACCATTCGCTTTCAAAACCATATATGTCTTTTACCTTTGCACGAACAAAATAAAGACCCCTTTTGTATTCATTACATACTGCAACTGGTTCGCACTGTGGAAAAGGTCCAAGCCAGCCACTAGTTGTGCCATCTCCCCAATCAACAATATAAAAAACGTCATCCAAATCGGGATCTGTAGAATGAACGGTAATACAATACTCCCTACCAGGTCTTCCGCTCGGTGGACCATCGATAGTAGGAATCTCTGGAGGGTCATTATCAAAGGGTTCCATCAATGGATAATTATCAATGTTATCCCCCATAGGGATTAGATAAGGCGTGTCACCAATTCCATCCCCATCACTGTCTGTACCATTGTAATCACTCCAATAATTCCCAAAAACTCCATTGTCCCAGAAGTTATAATAACCATCACTAGCCTGCATCTCATTGTCTATTGCCGTGTTTAGATATAGATAATTATAAGCAGACCCACAACAAGAATAAAACCCCATTACATTTCTTTCAACCCGATTTAGAAAAATCTCATTATAGTTAACGCCCTTAAAGCGAATGCCATATCTATTTTCTGAACAAATATTTCTTGAAATAATATTTCCATCTGAGTTTATATTAATATAGATACCATAGACAGTATTTGAAAAAACATAATTGTTTGTGATAGTATTGTTAACACAATAGTAAAGGTTTATTCCCTCCATATTATCAATCAAATAATTTTTTTTGATTGTGTTATTTAATGCAGTACCACGTAAATATATTCCAAATGTACAATTTGAGACTTCATTGCTCAATATTTTGTTTCTAGTGTAAATTTTTTCAAAGTTATCATCTAATAGATAAATACCATATTTGAACCTTAAAATAGAATTATCAAAAATCATATTTCCAGATGAAAATAAAGAAATTCCAATAACATCGATTTGAAAAATGTTATTATTTATTGTAAAACCATTAATACTACAGTTATCTGCAGAAATATAAATTGTAGAATTTTCATTTGATTCAACGTCCCTTGGAAAAATAATTGTATATTGTCTATTTTCCCCAACTAAACTAATCGATTTCCATAACAATATACTTTCAAAATAAGTACCAGTATATACAAAAACAGTATCGCCATCAGTTGCATTGTCAACTGCATCCTGAATTTTTGTGTAATTACCAGGTCCTGAACCGCCTACATATAAAATATTTCCTTCAAAAATTGGTCTGATTTTTTTCTTATCAACAATAACTCCAATGATAGAAGGTACCAAACTTGTTCCAACTAGTAATAAAATTATTCCAAGAATTAATCCTTTTTTTACTACTATGTTTTTGATAATTAGATCCTCCCTTTTAAACTAAATCCTATATATATTATAATTAAATATTATAATTTAAATATTTGGTTTGTAAATTATCTTTGTTTTGAAATTAGGGATACGAGGGGAGACAAATCGTATCCATAAAAAAACAAACCTATGTTATAAGGCTGGTAAATTTATTTTTTCCTTCCTTTGCCTCCCTGATGTTTTTAATCTATTTCGTATTTATAAGTTTTTTCATATTAGATCAGCAAATGTTATTCTAATCATTATTAAATTATAAAAAATTAATAATATCAATACTTTTAATATTTGAAAATCAAATACCATTTTTTAATGTCTATCAAAAAATTGTTTAAATTTACTGTAAAAATTCTGATAATCATTGTTTTAATAGGAGGAGCAATGGGTTCAGCAATATCTGCGCTCTGGACAGTTTTTCCAGACTCATCTGCAAGTAAAGAAAGTATGCTTGGCTACAAATCACATTGCTCGTTTACTCCAATAAGTACAATAATTCTTGCCTTCATTGCGGTTTTATTTACCTATATTTTATTTAGAAAGAAATTATTATTTTTTAATAATTAGGTGGGCGAACTTGAACCCTCAAGACTCTTATCGTATCACTAGCTTCGTTTCCTGCAAAATCTCTAGCAATAACTTTTAATTCATAAATAAGCAACATTGTTTGATCATTCCATTTCCAAATATATGGAACTTCATAATCTGTATGTCTTAATTCACCTTCTATCCAGAACTCCACTTCCTTAACTCCTACATTATCAGATGCATTAACGATTACATAGACTCCTCCATTTATAAAAATTGGAATTTTTGTAATTTTGATTATAAAATATAGAATAGTAAATTGTACTGACAAAAGTTTAGGATGAACTATTTCAACGAAGGGAGGAACATTGTCTTCGAATACTGTAACTGCTTTTTGAACAGTATCTGAATAACCAGTTTCATTTTTTACTGTAAGACTAACATTATATGTACCTGCTTTATTATAAAAAATAATAGGATTTTGCAATTCAGAAAAATATCCATTATTAAAATCCCACCACCATGAAACAATTTGACTTTGCAAATCTGTGGAATTATCATTAAATTTGATAGGTTCAAAAATAATTGGGTCTTTTGGGGTATATGTAAAATCTGCAATTGGTTGAAATCCAATTTGCGTATCTTCACTTAACACAGTTGTTATAGAAATACTCGTACCAAATAATAAAATAATAATTCCTAAAAAAATGCTTTTTTTTAATATTCTATTGATTATATTGATATTAATCACCAATATTATGTTTTTTTAATGAAGGTCGTAAATCAAAATTTCTCCATCGTAAAACTAAATCCTGGAAAGGAAAGGGTATATTGATTCTTATTGAGCCTGTTATAGGCTTAGGAAGAAGTCTTGGTCTGTTCCAATAATTGTTTCTCCATCTGTTCACA
>Ga0209536_100013109_pt1 | contig 11974 bp, 9 predicted proteins | sample DeeMarSeWOR28_12_FD_187461 | JGI IMG/M metagenome (GOLD analysis project Ga0209536, IMG submission 187461) | Marine sediment microbial communities from White Oak River estuary, North Carolina - WOR-2-8_12 (SPAdes) (version 2) | ecosystem: Environmental > Aquatic > Marine > Intertidal zone >...
TCTGTGAGCCTGGTACATACGAGCGCTGGCCGAACTTGATACCCGCGCGGTCTTCGATCACGTTGGCGATCGAATCGGTGCCGCCGCCACGCGAATGCAGCATGATCGGCGCACCGTTCAGGTCCTTCAGTGACGAGTATTTTTTCGAAGACACCGGGAAAAACTTCAGCTTGGACAGCTGAAAGATGATCCGAACAGGCGCCTTGGATTTCTGCATTGCCGCATAAGGCGTACCGAAACCGATATCCATCTTGCCGCTCAAGACCGCCTGAATGGCCAACTCCTCGTCGGCGAAAGCCGTCCACTCGTAGTCAAGCCCCATGGCCTTGGCCCGGTCAAGCGCGACAAAGAACGCGGCGACTTCATCGGATGGTGTTTCGGCTAGTGCAATGCGTATCTTCCCGGCTTGTGCCGTACCGGCGAGCATCACCATCACCAGTAATAATGACGCAAACACCACACCAAATTTTCTGGAAAAAAGCCTCATGATTTACCTCCTCCTTCTCCCACTCCCAGGTTTCGGTTGTTCGCGCTGGCTGAATGACATATGTCGGTTTGGTCAGACCTGCGAATGTCCAACGTTTAACCTTCAGCCGGCGAATGGTCCTTAAATCAGGTTCTTGATTGTCCGGTATTAATTTCCCACTTGTCATGTAGGAGTATGTCAGGCGTGCAATACTACCTAAATTCTAACCAATTGTAAATTGGTTTTGCAATTTTAAAAGATTGGTTAAAATATTCACACAGATTGGTATAATATGTCATAATGGTTTATCGTCATCGAGTAGCGGAGGTGTGAGATCATGAAGGGCAGTGTAGAGAGCGCATTAACGCAGCTGAAAGCCTGGCTCGCGCAGCCAGATTTACCATCTGACGGCCGCTTGCCGCCAGAGCGTGAGCTGTGCACACTGCTGGGTGTTTCACGAGGTGCATTGCGCAAAGCTCTGTCGACGCTCGAACAGGATGGTGAACTTTGGCGGCAGGTCGGTAAAGGGACTTTCATCGGAGCTCGTTCCGTTGAAAAATCCTTGTCGATTTCCACCGTAGCGGAAGGATCGAATCCACTCGAAGTCATGCAGGCGCGTTTGTTGGTAGAGCCGATGCTGGCAGGTGAAGCCACTGTCCATGCGACTGGGGCTCATCTTGCAGAAATGCACCGCTGTAACCGAATCCAACGCGAGGCCAGAACATGGCGACAATATGAAAACGCCGACAACCGGCTTCACCGTACGGTAGCCGAAGCCACGGGAAACACGGTCCTGCTGGCCCTGTTTGACCAGTTAAACGCTATACGCCGGACCGTCGTCTGGGGCCGCCTGCGCGACAAACCAGACTACCCGCCCGCCGATCACAAAAGTTTCGGGCAGCACGAGCTCCTGGTGCGCGCTATCAGTGAACGGGACCAGGAGGGCGCGTATCAAGCCATGCACGATCACCTAATGACTGTACAAGAGAGTCTTCTCCGGGCGAGTTCAAGGGGGTCAGGCTCGGAACCTGACAATTTTTGACCTGGTCAGTTATTTTTGCATATAAATCTTCTTATTGCCGAACTGATAAGACCCTGGAAATCTGCTATCCCGGATTGTGTGTATGCCTGATCCCTGGAAGCATCACGAGTGATCCTGTTGCCGGTATTTAGATCACCTTCTCCGGCTCCATAGTGCCAAAGTGCTCTGACACCGAGAACTGGCCTGGTTTGCCATCATCATGACGGTCAGCCTGGAGATCGGTCCTGTGTAGCCTCCTGTGAGGCTCAACCTGTATATTGTAAAGACCATCGCCCTGGACATCCCCATGTCCCGTATCCTGCAAGGCGTTATTCCCTTTATTGTCATCGAGGTCCCGGTTATCATTCTCGTGGCCATCTGGCCGGAGCTGGCTTTGTGGCTGCCGAACAAGGTGATAGGCTGGGAGCCTCACGGGACAGGAGGGAAACATGACATCTGACTCCCTGACCAGGTGCTTCGAAAGGTGCTTCTCCGTCGGGGGGGGAAAGACGGCGATCAGCTTCTACAGGGGGGATACACTGGAAACGGAAGTTTCCTTCCGGGACCTGGAGGCAGACTCCAACCGGCTCGCCAACGGTTTCCTGCACTTGGGTGTCACTCGGGGTGATCGGGTCATCCTCTACCTCGAAAAATCCCTCATTTTCATCGCAGCGTATCTTGCACTGCTCAAGATCGGCGCCATCGCAGTCCCTCTGAACCCGGGTTTCAAGGAATCGGAGATGGACTATCTTCTGCAGGACTCGGACCCTGGCCTTGTTCTGTGTGGAACCACTCAGGAGGCCACGGTCAGGGCTGTTGGTCCGGAGACGCGGATACTGGCCGTCGATACCGCAAGGCCTTACCAGGAGCTGGACCTGTTCAAGACTGCCTCCCAGCAGGATCCCGGAACGGCCCTGACGACGGAGGACCCCGCGCTCATCATCTACACATCGGGAACCACCGGCACGCCGAAGGGGGCGGTCCTGACCCACGGGAACCTGGTTCACGACGCGAAAAACATCATAGATATATGGGAGATAACCGGATCGGACGTGCTGTGCCACGCCCTTCCCCTTTTCCACGTTCACGGCCTTTGCTTTGCCCTGCACACTGCCCTCATGACAGGGTCTCGGGTGATCATGTTGGACAGGTTCTCGGCCGGTCGAGTCGTGGGTCACCTCACGGGGAAAGAGGAAGGTCGTGCCTGTTCCGTGTTCATGTCGGTTCCCCAGATGTATGTCAAACTGATGGACTGGATCGGAGAGGAGAAACTCGATTTTGGGCATGTCCGGCTCTGGACATCGGGTTCCGCGCCCCTTCCCGTAAAGGATTTTAAGAGGATCAAGCGAACCTTCGGCAAGGAACCGGTGGAGCGGGAGGGTATGTCTGAGACGGGAATGAACTTTTCCAATCCGTACCGGGGTGTTAAAAAACCGGGCTCCATCGGCCTGCCCCTGCCCAGGCTCAAGGCGCGGGTCGTGGATCCGGAGACCTTCCGGGATGTGGACCGGGGCCAGGAAGGTGAGCTGTGGCTCATGGGGCCGTCCATTACACCCGGGTACTGGCGCAAGCCCGGGGAGACAGCCGAGGCGTTCGTGGACGGCTGGTTCCGTTCGGGGGATCTGGGGAAGATGGACGAAGACGGGTATTTCTATATCACTGACCGCCTGAAGCACATTATCATCTCAGGCGGTGAGAACATCTCGCCCAAGGAGATCCAGGGGATCATCAATAAGCTTGAAGGTGTTGCGGAGTCTGCCGTCGTGGGTGTGGCTGATGAGCAGTGGGGCGAAAAAGTCGTGGCAGCGGTGGTCGTCAGCAAGGGAGCAACGCTTAACGAAGATGAGATCCGGGCTTATTGCAGGCAGCATCTCCACGACTGGAAATGCCCCAAGGATATCATTTTCGTTCAGGAACTGCCCAGAAACACCATGGGAAAGGTGCTCAACGAAGAGATCAAGGGGTTGTTCATTCATGGGGATTAAGAAGGGCAAGCATGGGTCAGGCAGGCATGGGGTCAGGACGGGAATTTGTCAATTCCTGCCATCTCAAGATGTCCAGTGCAGGATCACTTTGGCCGGAAAAAACATAAAACCTGAGAATCTGAGCTCTGACCCCAAGGGGTATCCTTCCCGACTCCAACTCCACACACGGGATTCCAGGTTTTGTCTTTTGTATTTTAGTGTTTTTTAAAGAAATTGAAAAACACTCGGACCAAAGTGTAATGAGCAAGGTGCGAACTTAAGATCTATCCCTATTGAGGTCGAACCTCACATTCTCACAACTTCATGTTTAAAACCTGAGAATGTGAGGTCCGGCCCCAACGGTTCCCCACAGCTATTGAAGGCCGAAATGGGCCCGCCTGTTCTGCTTCCAGGCTGTCTCGTTGTGCGCAACAGCGAAGGGCTTCTCTTCACCGTAACTGATCGTCTTGATCCTGGAGGTGGGGACCCCCAGTGAGACGAGATAGTTCTTTACTGCGTTGGCACGGCGCTCACCCAGACCGAGGTTGTATTCGTTGGTACCCCTCTCATCACAGTGACCTTCGACCACGACCTTGACATCCGAAGCGGTTTTGAGAAGCCCGGCGTTCCTGGCAAGCTTGTCCTTCCCCTCGGAAGTGAGGTCCGACTGGTCAAGGGCGAAGAACACATCGACAAGGTCGGAAATGTCAAAAGCAGCCATCTCCCGGGCAGATTCCGGCACCATGGCTTTCGGCTCTTCGGGTGGCAACACCTCCACATTTCCTGGAGTGGTCTGAGTCTCCTCCAGAGCCCTGGTTTGTGTCATCTGTTCACCCGGGCCGGGTTCTGCGGGCTTCTTGGCGCAGCCTGCCATCGAGAAGCCAAATAAGAGAACGACTGACAGCGTAACGAGGATACCTTTCTTTTCCAAGATCATTGTCCACCTCCTGAAAGTTGTTTTTATGTCCGGATTCGAGTCCAGATATTCTCCCATTTTTAACATTCACATGCCCGTACATCGGCGCTTCGCCAGGGATCTCACTGCGCCGTCTCCATCTGATATTCCGCAGCGGCAGCCTGCCGGTTTTCGACCGGGAATTCAGTTTTCGCCTCGAAGAACCGTTTATTGAAATCGGCGATGCTGTTGAGCGCCTTTACCGAGGCCATCTCCATGCTGTCCACGATCTGGCCCGTGGTCGAGGTCAGCATGGCATGGAAAAGCAGAAGCGGGATCGCCGACATCAGCCCGAACGCGGTGGTGTTCATGGCCACGGAGATGCTGGCCGAGAGCAGGTCGGCCTTCTCAGCGGGGTTCGCGTTGGCAACGGCCGTGAAGGCCTCGATGAGCCCCATGATCGTACCGAGCAGCCCCAGCAGAGTGGCGATATTGGCGAGGAGAGCCACGTAAGGCGTGCGCTTTTCAAGCTGGGGGATGATCTCCATCATGCTCTCTTCCATGGCGATCTCGATGTCTTCCCGCCGCCGGACCGCACCCTGGCGCGCCAGACCCATTTCGAGCATCTTCGCCATGTTGGATTTGTCCTCGCCTACTATCTCCCGGGCCTGGTCGAACTCGCCCTTTTCCAGCACGGGATGGACAATGTCCCACATCCTGCTGTTGACGGCCCGGGTGCGGCTCAGCTCAAGCCAGCGCTCGATGGTAATGGCCATGCCGATGCCGAACACGACCATAATGGGGTACATGAACAGCCCCCCCTTCTGAAAAAACGCCACTACGGAATAGAACTCCATGACCTTCCTCCTCTCTTAAAACCGGCACCACGCGATCATTGACCGGTGCTGATCTGGTAAAATTCGATCCGCCTCCTGAACACTTCGCGGTCCACAGGCACATCATCCTCGGTAAGCATCGGGTCAAGGCTGGTCTCCGCCCCCACATCCGAACTCTTCCACGGGACGATATAAAGAGACTTCGGTGCCTCGTCGTTCCCGACGATGGACATACCGGACATCTCCCTGGTTTCCGATTCCTTGTTCCCGTTCGCATCCCCGGCCATGGCCATGGGGGCCGGTGACAGGAGCATGCACAAACACAGAGCCAATATGCGAACCATCGCCATCCTCCTCAATCGCCTCCGAGCCGGGTACGCAGATCCGCGACCCACAATTTCACCTGCTCATCTTCGGGCCTGGCCTCGCTGTAAATCTTGTAATGCTCGAGGGCGCATGAAAGGTCGCTTAAGTACAGGTCGCAGAGGATCCCGAGATTCCTGCGCGCCGGATAGTAATCCGGAAAACCCTCGATAGCCTTTTCATACATCGCCTTCGCCTCGGCAAATCGTCCGGTCCTGCGGTAGAGCAGTCCGTATTCATTGTTTGCCACCGGGTGCCCGGGAAACAGCTCAAGCGCCGCCTTGAGATTCTCCTCGGCCAGTTCAAGCCTTCCGGTGCGTCCATAGGCTATCGCAAGGTTTATATAAGGCGCGGTGACGCCCGGTGACTTCTCGGTGACCTTTTCAAGAAGAATTATGGCCTCGTCATAGTCCCCATTCGCCAGGATGGCGACGGCGCGATCGAAATCCCTGCGCGACGCCTCCTTCATCGAGGGAAATTCCGTAATAACGAAGCCTTCCCGGCCGTCCTCGAGCCTCGCCACTTCCGGTGCCTTCGCGGGTTCTCCCCCCACGCTTGTTCCATGGGCAACCAGGGCCTTCTCCTTTCCGCCGGTCGCGCACCCGTCCAGGACCAGCAGCAGCATCACCAGAATGAGGAATCCGTTGGAGACTCGGGTTATTAATTTCCGCAGTGTGCTCTCGTCTATGCCCTGCATCGATTATCTCCTCGCCGCCTGGTCCGTTTCTGCCAGGGAGTCCATGTTCCTACTCCGGGCAGGCCCGGCTGTTTCAGGCGCAGTTATCGGATCGGGCTCTTCATCCTGGCCGGGTCCAACGGTTTCCGGCTCCGCAGTGGATCCGGGTTCTTCTGTCTTAGCCGGCTTTGCTGATTCAGGCTTTGCGGTTTCGGCGACTTCAGTATCCGCCGGTGCTGGTCTGCCGATTGCGAAAACGTAGGTCCCCAGCGAACTCATGATGCCGCTGGCCTCTTCCGGCTTGTCATAGCGGGCAGGTACAGATTCGGCCAGCCTCTGGAGGCTCTTTTCGATCCACTCGCTAAATACACCGCGAGAGATCAGCGTAAGATTGCTCTCGTGGACCTCGATAGCCTTCTCCTCAAAAGGATAGGCCTCCTCTTCAATGGCCAGATCATACTGCTCCATTTCCACGGGACTTAAACCCCTTGGGCGCTCCGATTCCATCAGGGCTATGCTGAAGTGGGAGTAGATCTCGGCCAGGTAGAACGTCGCGGCGGCAGTGATCTCCCCGATCCCGTAATTAACGAGCTGTCCGAATTTTCCTGTGGCCGTCTTCATCCGTTCGCGCTTGAGGCGCAGGTTGTCCTCCAGGGGCTCGACCAGCTTGACGGCCGTGAAGGCGTCGAAATCACGTCGAGCCAGCACCAGGGCGGCCTGTGCGGCGATATATCTCGTCCGCGGAGTCTGCGCGCTTCCCGCCGAGGCTTCTATATCGACGATCCTGTCAAGCTCCGTAAGGTATGCCTCCTGCTCGCTTTGCGCCTTCAGCATCCCGGCGATCTGGTTTCGCGTCTCCAGGTTAAGCTCCACCGGCCGCGGGAACTGATCCACATAGCGGTAGTAGACCTCGAGCGCGCGGGCAGTGCTGCCATCCTTCTCATACAGCTCACCCGCAGCCAGGAGGGCGTCCCTCCTGATCTCATCATCGTCAGATTCCCTTTCGACACGTTCATATTCCCTGGCTGCGAGGGGGACCTGGTTGTTTTCCCTGTACACATAGGCGAGCTTTTTGGTCACCTCGGGCTGCAATGAATTGGCGGGGAAATCTCCGCGGAATCGCTTGAGCACCGCGGCAGCCGCCTCCCAATCCTGAAGGGTGATCAGGGCAGCGGCGGCGTCATATTCGGCGGCCGGCCTGATCGAAGAATCCGGTGCCGCGATGCCCACCCTCAGGAAATGGTCTGCCGCAGCCCGATGATCCTGGATGGCATGGGCCTGCTCCCCCTGCTTGTAAATCGATGCCGCGAGGTTGTCGGTCACGGCGTGGCGCGTCTCGTCTTTTTTGGGCAGCAGTGTCAAAACGTTCAGATAAGCGCTCTCGGCCTCGCCATAGCGCTCAAGTTCATAAGAAGAATGGCCCACGACAAGCCATGCCTGGCGCAGGACATCAGTGTCGGTGTCCTGGAACACTTCGATAAGCCTGCCCGCCGCTGTCAGGGCCTGTTCGAATTCCTTCATTTCGTAGAGGTCATCGGAGGCTGCTCCAAGGACGATGGCAGCCTTTTCGTGGCCGGGGAAGGTGTCGGCAAACGTGATCGAGCTGCGGACGACCTCCTGCCTGACCTTATCATCAACCGCGGGCGTTGCTGCACCAAGCTGCTCCCGGTATGCCGCGACGGCCGCGTAGCCGGCCTGGGAGGATTTCTCATGGGGCGGATAGCCGTACGCGGTTTTCTCGAACTGAAGGGCGGCGTTGCCAAAAGACCGGTTTTGAAGCAGGAGGTCCGCCATCTGGAAGTTGATGGCCGGCGATTCCGGCTGGGCGGGGAAGGATGCCAGGAACTCTTTGTACCAGTGCAGCGCTTCTTCGAAATACGCCGGTTTGTCTTCGGCCTGCTCAGGATCCTGGTAGGAGGCGTGATAATGGTTCGCCAGGTCGGTCAGGTTGGTCTTCAGAAATCCCAGAACGTCCGGACGATCGTTCGGGTTAAAATATTTCCAGTATTCGGCCGTGAGACCGTACGTCCTGGCGAATTTCTTCTTGAAGTCGAGGACCAGGCTGGGAAATCCTCCGGCGGCCTGGATCTCGATAACCCGCATCTGGAAGTTCGGTGCCGCCTTGTGCAGCGGGTTGCGGTCTACAAAGGCGTCGTAGGCCGCGGAGGCGTCGGCGAACCGGCGCTTGTCAAAGTAGAATTCACCGAGGTTGCTGTAGACTTTGTCCTCGTAACTGCGTTCCCCGTGCCGTGAGAAGTATTGCACCGCGGAATCGGCGCCTCCGAGGTAGGAAAAGCTCAAACTGATGGCGCGGAAGGTGTCATCGGTACGTTTTTTTTCCTGCTCGTCTTCGGTCTGTTCGAAGTCGTACCCCGCGGACACTTTGTGATCCATGAGCGCAACAAACCGCTTAAGGGCGTCTTCATAAAGCTCCTGCTTGTAGAAAGTCCAGCCCAGTTTGTACAGGGCGATCTCGTAGAAGGTAGAACGATCACCCATGTCAACAATGCTGTTGTAGGCATCCTCGGCATCGAGGTAGCGCTTGCGCGCGAAGAAATGTTCTGCCCGCCGGAACTGCACCTGGTCAACGTATCGGGAACGGGGATAGTCGCGCACCATCCGGTCCATGACCCCCATGGCTTTGTCGATCTCCCCCAGCTCCTCATAGGCGCGGGCCATCTGGTACAGCACCTGGTCGCTGCGTTCGTAATGGGGGTATTCCTCGAGGAGCTTCTCGTAAAGGGCAACGGCCTCGCGGGCTCCCTTCCTTTCCAGGTCAGACACGCCTTCTGCAAGCCTGACTGCCGAGCCCGCCGCGCCGGCCGGCGGCTTAATCCGGGTTGTCCGCCTTTCAAACTCCTCCTCGGATTCACCGGCTGCGGCCATGGACGCACGCGCCTGATCCGGGGACTCGCCGGCAGCGGGAACGGCCGCCCGGATCTTAATGTCCTGAGGGGCGGTCAAGGAAGGCGGGGCTCCCTCTGTGAGGGTACCGTATTCCTTTTCGATCTTCAGATCGGCCAGACGGCGAAGGGCCTCGGGCTTAAGTTCGGAGTCCGGCGTCTCCTCTAAAAAGCGCTGGTAACTTACCATCGCTTTCTCAAGCCCGCCCTCGACCCTTTCTTCCCTGACCTGAACGCTCTGATCGCGCAGCGTGCCAATAGTGTCTCTGGTGCTTACGGTTGAGCAGGCCGTCAGCACCACGGGAGCTGTAATAAGGGTAACTGCCAGAATGAAAAGCCGGCCCCGGTTCATTTACTCATCCCCATCCCCGGTTCGGGTCCTGGTGGCGCGGTCATAGCTGTCCGCCATGGCGAACCGCGCCTTGATCCGCAGGTCCACAAGCCGATCGCGACGCGCGGTGAGTTCGTTCACTGCCATTGTTTCGATCAGATTGCCCTGTCGCGCCATCAGTTCATCCACATTTTCCCGGGCCTTCCCTATCTTGAGCCGCTGGCGGCTGATCTCCTCGCCATATCCTTCATAGCTCTGGGTCGCGGCCTGACGGGCGCGCACGAAGGTTCCGTACTGCTTGTTAAGCAGACCGATTTCGCGGGTAAGGTCCTTAAGATGCTTATAGGCATCTGTGTAGCGGCTGTCGTATTGCGTATGGATATTGAAGTACAGCACCCCCCTCAGGCGTTTGATGCGGGCCGAGGCTCCAGCGGGGGCGGCCGTCCCGTCCGCAGTCAGTCTCCGCTCCAGGAGATCGATCTCTTCACTGATGATACGCTCTGCGGCGGTTGCCAGATGATCGGGTCTCGGGACCACCAGCATGGCCGTAAGCTGCTGTTCGATGAGGTCCCGCTGCTCCATGCGCAGGCGTATCTGCGAGTCAAGCTGCCGGAATCTGCTGTCGATGTCAGGCAGCAGCGGATCGTAGTAGGCGCGGCGCTGTTCGATGATCTGATCGAAAGCGGTAAGGTCACTCTCCCATACGGCGAGTTTACAGCGCAGCTGCGTAAGGTCGAGATAGTTCTTGAGGGATTCCTGGAAATCGTGGGAGGCCATGAGGTCAAGCAGGTAGTAGGTTTCGGGGGTGTCGGGAAGCTCGCGCAGTGTAACGACCCAGTCGGCGTCCTGCTTCAGTTCTTCACGGACCAGGGCCTTGAGAAATCGGCCTTCCTGGATACTCTGGATGGATGCTTCCAGCTTGTCTATCTCGGCGTCAAACTTCCCCAGGGAGCTGTTGTAAACCAGCGCTGCCTTGCTGCTTACATTCAGCTTGCCATAGGCGTAGGGAAGGGCGAGCATGGCCTCCTGCACGGAGGCATCGGTGACCTCCCTCGTCACCAGAACGCTCCAGGGCACCAACGCCTTTTCATAACGGCCCAGGAAGGCATCCGCCCATCCGGATCCCAGCAGCGCCCTGTTCGAGAACGGACCGGTAAGACGCACCCGGTCGAACACCTGCTTGGCGTCCTCATAATCCTGGTCAGCAAGCAGCTTTGATCCGAGAACAAGATTGGCCTTGTCCCTGATGGCCAGTGTGAGGTCATCGCTGCTTTCTATCCGGCCGGTGAGGTCGAGATACCGGCGCCCTTCGCGCTCATTTCCATCCTTTAACAGCGCAATGCCGAGGTTGTAGGAGACAAAGCCTTCGAGCCCCCGGGCATCCGCAAGGCCCTTGAGGATCCTGGCAGCCTGGTCAAAACGGCCGTTGCCCATGAGGATCTGGGCGCGCAGAAAGTCAAGGTCGTCGTGGATGTTTTCAGGAACAACCCCATCGATACGCTCCACGGCATACTGGGCATTGGCGGGCTGGTCCTTTTGAAAGTAGATCCGTGCCAGCCGGAAAATAGCCTCGTTGCGCACCGGCTCGGCGACGCTGCCTTCTATGACCGCGGTGATGGCGCGCCCCGCGCGCTGGTGCATCCGGTAGGCAAGTTCGAAATCGCCTACGTCAAACTCCGCCTGGTTGATGTGGTAGTGCAGGGTATCGAGTTCAGGTTCATCGACCCCGTAGTGCTGCATGAGCTCCGTGTCGAGCCTGGCGATGGCATCGAACCATTCCTCCTGGAAGGCGTAATAAAGGGCCTCTCCGAAATAGAGGTCCTTTAAAACCAGCGGAGCCGATCCGCCTGGCGGAGCCGACGTGCCGGCAGAGGCCTGGGAGGCGGTGAATATAAGGATCGTTAACGCTGCTATCAGCCTTTTCACAGCCTACCTGTCCTTCATGATGATGCCGGCGGCGTCCAGGGATATTTCCACGATCCCGGGACCCACGTCCTTATGGACCGTAAATTGCTCGGACTTTTTGAAGTCTGCGCCTCCCGCGGTCTGGCCGAGGACAAGGACCTCAAAGTCGTGCTCTCCGGACCGGATATTGCCGGTATAGATGCGCTGCACCCCTCCCTTCAACAAGGCCTCGAGCTCCTTGAAGGTGTAGAGGTGGTGGGCGACCGGCTTGCCGTCTATCTGGATCTGGACCGAATCGGGACGAATCGCTCCTTCACCGGCCAGTGATACGAACACCGCCACCTGAGTATTGGACGGATAGAGCAGCTTCTCTTCGAGCTGGCTTAACTCCGCAGCAATGCTCAGGACGTCGCTCTTTATATCCTGGACCTGCTCGTCCAGGCCCTTGATCTGTGTACTGTTCACTTCCTGTCCGTGTGCGGCGGCGACGCTCATGGCAAGCAGCGAGATCCCCAGGATCAGCTTTTTTAACCGGCTAAACATTTTGGCCTCCCAATGCCCTGAAATTTACCTTGGCGTTACTAAAGCCCCGAGGGCGCAAAGCCTCCGGGTTC
>Ga0209536_100013110_pt1 | contig 11973 bp, 7 predicted proteins | sample DeeMarSeWOR28_12_FD_187461 | JGI IMG/M metagenome (GOLD analysis project Ga0209536, IMG submission 187461) | Marine sediment microbial communities from White Oak River estuary, North Carolina - WOR-2-8_12 (SPAdes) (version 2) | ecosystem: Environmental > Aquatic > Marine > Intertidal zone >...
CGCCGTTTCCTCCGTGGCGACGGAAAGGGAGGCGAGGTTTTTACTGATCTGTTCGATGGAATTTGAAAGCTCTTCGATGGCCGCATTGGACTCGTTCACCGAGTTGAAAAGGGAATCGGACATGGAGGAGACCTCCTCTATGGAGGCCCCCATTTCCATGATGCTGGAAAAACTGTCGTTTGATGAGTTTTCAAGGACATGGATGCCGCCGGTGACCTCGTCGATCATTTTCTTGCTGCTCGCCATGGATTCCATGGTTTCCGAGGCCAGCCCGGCCTGCTGGTCGATTCCTTCCTGAATGTCGTTATAGACCTGAGCGATACTCGCGTTGGCCTGGGAAATGCTTTCGTAGGATTGATCCACCCTTTCTATGATCGCGCCGAGTTGGGCCAGAGTGCTGTTCAGGTGGTCGGCAAGATCCTGGAATTCATCCCGGGTCGAGACCACGATCCTTGCAGTGAGGTCACCGCCCCCGACTCTCTCGAGCACGCCAAGGACCGTTTTCATGTGCCTGAGAAGAAGGATAACGACCAGGTGAAGAAGGATGACACCGAGTATCGAGGCCACGGCGAACTGCGTGACGAGATTGAAGGTGAGCTGGTCAAGTTCGCTCACGATGAGCCCGTGGTCCATGCCCACCCTGATGATACCCGCCTCGCCAAAGAGGACAGGAACGGCCACCTCGAGAATATCACCCACCTCCTCCAGGACGAAATTGGTGATCTTGACGTCCTCCTCGCTTTGGACGGGATTAAGACCTATAAGTTTTTCAGAAAATCCCTTGTTAAAAACACCGGCGCCTATATATCCGTCAGGGTCCTGCACATAGATGTAGTTTACCCCGTGGAGTTCCTTATATCCGTCCATGATCAACTGGACGGATCCAAAATCCCGGTTGGCGATCTTCTCTTCGCTGGTGTTGACTATGGTCAGGGCGATGGCCATGGCCTTGCTCTCGAATTCACGCTCCAAGGTAGAGTTGAATCTGCCGCGGATGAACAGCACGTTGACCACAGCGAGCGTCGTCATCACCAGAACGACGACGGCCGTGATCTTCCATCCGATGGTTATACGCATGCCGCCTCCAGAGGCCGGGCCAGCAGTCTTTAGTGACCCGGTCCCGGAGGGACCAGCATAAGGCGGATCCTGGGCTTCCGGAGTGGTTTGGGGTATGTCGCTCATGGCCACTCTCCTGTGGTCTGATCAGACAACAACCATTAAAGACAAGTAAGAAATTTGCCATAAAAACCTAGCAGAAAAGAGGGATGGGTACAATGGAAAGGAAGAGGAATGAAGGATGGGGGAAGAAAAGATAGGAGAGGATTGAGGGTTGAGGGTTGAGAATTGGGAGAAAAGCATTACGGATCGAGTATTCAGGATTGAGGATTTAAAAACCAAGGCCTGATACTCGATGCTCTATGCGCAATTCTCAATTCTGTACTACTCCCTCTCCCTGTATTTCTCAAACTCTTTCGAAAACCGCGAGACAGCTCTGTATGCGGAGGGTTTGGACTCGGAAGTGAATTCCTCGAGTATCTGTTTCTGTTTTTTGGTGAGCCTGGAGGGGATCTCAACGTTGATGCGGACGTACTGATCGCCACGCCCTGACCCATGCAGCCTCGGCACCCCTTTGTTTCTCAGGTTGAAGACCTCCCCGGGCTGGGTCCCGCCCGGGATCTTAAGCTCCATGGGACCTTCGAGGGTGGGTACTTCAACGATGCCCCCGGAGGCGGCCACCTCCATCCTGATAGGGACATCGCATATGATGTCGTCGTTTTCCCTCCTGAAAAATGGGTGCTCTAAAACCTCGATCTGTACGAAAAGGTCCCCGTTCCCGCCGCCGGACAGGCCTCCATCGCCCTCCCCCCTGATCCTGAGACGGTTGCCGTCAGCCACCCCTGCGGGTATGCGGACAGTGAGGGTGCGCTGCTTTTTCTCCCGGCCCTCACCATGGCAGCTCTTGCACGGATGGTCAACGACCCTGCCCTTCCCGCCGCAATTGGGGCAGGTCCTGGACATGGTGAAGAAGGCCTGCTGATAGCGAACCTCTCCCCTGCCATCACATACGGTGCACGGTACGGGACTGTGCCCTGGCTCGACACCGTCCCCAAGACACCTCTCACACTCGGAAAGCCTCGGATAGGCGATCTCCTTCTCTGCTCCGAATACCGACTCCTCGAAGGTGATCACCATGCGGTAGCGAAGGTCATCCCCCCTCTGTCCTCTCTGGTGGCGCCCCGGTCGCCCGCCTCCGAAGAAGTCCTGAAAAATGTCAGAGAAGATATCAGAGAAGGAACCCGAGAAATCAAATCCTCCCTGGAACCCTCCATTTCCCGAAACTCCGGCGTGGCCGAACTGGTCGTACAATCGTCTCTTTTCCTGGTCGGAGAGGATGGAGTAGGCCTCGCTGAGCTCCTTGAACTTCTCCTCGGCCTCCCGGTTGTCCGGATTCCGGTCCGGGTGAAACTGGATGGCCAGTTTCCTGTAGGCTTTCTTTATCTCTTCAAAATCCGATTCGCGCCCGACTTCCAGGACATCGTAATAATCTCTCTTTTCGGCCATCTGATCAGTTGTCTCCCTTTCCGTTGTTATTCCCAGAAGGTTGACCTGCCACGTGGACCATGGAAGGCCGGAGGACCTTCCCCCTCAGGCTGTATCCTTTCTGCAGTTCTGAAATAACGGTTCCCTCATCATGTTCTTCCGAAGGCAGGACTCCCACAGCCTCATGGTACTTCGGATCAAAAGGTCCGCCCACAGCCTCCACCGGTTTTAAGCCGCAGGCGCCGAGCACAGCATGGAGCTGGCTGCTCACCATGCGTACACCTTCAAGGATGCTGTCGGCACCGGCCTTGTTCAGTTCCAGGGAAAGGGCTCTTTCAAGGTTGTCCAAAATGGGGAGGATCTCGTGGATGAGCCTTTCGTTGGCAAAACAGACGATGTCCTCCTTCTCCCTCTCCACACGTTTACGGTAGTTTTCAAAATCGGCCACAGCAAGGAGATACTGTTCCTTGGCGCGGGCGGCTTCGGCCTGGAGAGCTTCATATTCTTCTCTCGAGATGGTGACAGGCTCAGCCTCAATGGTCTTGTCTTCGTCTGTTCCCTCAACCGATTCTTCCACGCCGGTCACCGGTATCTCGATGCCGTTGTCGTTGCCATTGTCCTTCCGGTCTGAACGGTTCAACTATTTCCCTCCTGTGAATTATCGTTGTTTGCAAAGCTTTCGCTCACGGCCTTCGCCGCGGACCGGACAAGGGGGATCACCTGATTATAATCCATCCTCGAGGGGCCCATGACGCCCACAGCTCCCAGGGGCCCCGTTTCGCGGCCGTAAGTAGAGACCACCAGGCTTATTCCTTTCATCTCCGCCATCCCGGACTCGGAACCGATGAACACCATCATGTCCCGGGCCTTGATGGTCTGATCGAGAAGAGCTACCAGACCTCTTTTCTCCTCGAAAAGACGGAAGATCCCCCTCACGCCATCGATGTCCGCCATGAATTCGGGCATATCCAGAAAACGGGAGCCTCCCTCAACGTAGACATCATCGTTTTCAGGACCATCGAACATACGTTTTCCAAGGTGAAGGGCCGCCTTCATCCAGAGATCGAAACTCTCGATATCCTGCTTGAGGTCCTCCTCCACCCTTCGCTTCATTTCCTCGAGGCTCATGCCTGAGAACCTCTGGTTCAGATACCCCGACATGCTGTCCAGAGCCTTTTGAGACAGATCCTCCTCCGTACGGACCAGCTTATTCCTGGTAACACCGGAAACCGAAACAAGGACCGTGAGGACGCTCTCCCTGTTTATACGTACGAAGGTGACCTTCTTGAAAAGGCTGCCAACCCGATTGGGGGGAAGGACAATGCCGGCGTACCTGGACATGTCCGAGAGGACCCTGGACGTCCATTTCAGGAGGTCTTCCATACCGCCGGAAAACCCTCGAAGGGCCAGCCGGATACGGTTTGCATGGTCTCTTGTATCGGAAAACCGCTGCCCAAGCAGGTTGTCCACGTAGTAGCGGTAGGCCTTTTCGGTGGGGATCCTGCCCGCGGACGTGTAGGGCTGGCTCAGGTAGCCTTCCTCCTCGAGTTGAGCAAGCACATTTCTCACGGTGGCGGGACTGACGTCGAGCTGACGCCTCTGGACGAGGGTCTTCGAACCCACCGGCTCCGCCGTGCCTATGTAGAACCGGATGAGAGCCATGAGGATCTCGTGGTGCCGCTCTGATTTCAGGATCGCGCTCAACCGTATCTCCTGCTTAAGAGATCATTCATACGAACCGCCCCGTCAGCGATCATGGATCACGGTCGCCCAACGGAAGATGGCTTGTAAGATAACCAGTAAGCGTCCTCAGGGCAAGCCCTTCGGACGAGTGTAGAGTGCAGGGTGTAGAGTGCAGAGAATAACAGCCCAAAGGCCAAAGCCCAAAAGCCAAAGGGAAGGAATGTATTCAACGTTCAGCGTTCAAAGAAAAAACAGTCCAACGTCCAATGTTCCATGTCCAACGGTAGCACGGCAAGGCGCCCCATAGACGGAAGCAATGGGCCGAGCTTCATCAGGGTCAGGAGTTCATTGTTCGACCTTTCAGGCCTTTTCTGTGGGCCTTGGGCTTTGGGCTGTCTTCCCCCTGCGGGACGAGCGCCTGCCGGAGAGCCGCCTCCCCGGCCCTCTGCGTTAAGGCTCTTAATTTTTGGGTCTTGGATTTTGGATCTTGGATCGTTTTCAGCCCAATATCCTCACGAAAACTTCATTGGACAGCAGCATCCCCCGCGTCGTCAGCCTGACATTATTCGTACTGAACCTCACCAGCCCCAGTTCCGTCAGGTCGGCAAGGTGTGGTTTTAAGAATTCCATGGGGTCATGACCGTACCTGGCGGCAAAGGCTGTCCGCGGCACACCCTTCCTCACGCGCAGGCCAAGGATGAGGGCCTCCCGGGCGCGGTGAATCCCCTCCTCCCGGGAAAGCTCCTCCCGGCATCCGGCAGGATCTTCCAGGTAGGCGTCGATATCGGGTTTGTTGCGCCACCGGAACCTGATGCCATTTACAGTAACACAGCTGTGGGCCGAGGGACCGAGACCGATGAAATCCCCGTCCTTCCAGTAGACCATGTTGTGCAGGCTTTCCTCTCCCGGACGGGAGAAATTGGTGATCTCGTACTGCTGGTAGCCTGCGGCTCGCAGCATCCGGGCGGACTCGCGAAACATGGCGGCACCAAGGTCCGGGTCGCTCTCTCCCGGCGCCCAGGTCTCAGCCTCCTCCAGCATGTAAAGGCTGATGTGGTCCGGGTCCAGGAGGAAAGCGTGCTCGAGGTCACCGGTGAGATCATCCATTTCCTGCCCCTCGAAGCCGTAAATGAGGTCGAGGCTTACAGAGGGAAAGCCGGCCGAGCGGGCGGTCGTTACCGGGTCCGGGTCCGTTAACTCCCCGGCACCCAGGATCCCTCTGACCCGGGGATCGAAGGATTTCACGCCGACGCTTACCCGGTCGAACCCCGCCAGGGCGTAGGCACCCAGATCCTGACCGCTCACCTGCCCGTCCGTTTCTATGGTCGACTCCACGAGGCCCGAAAGGTCGAAACGATCCCCGATGACCTCGAAAAGGGAACTGTAAAACTCCGCCGGCAGCTCCGTGGGCGTCCCTCCGCCGACGTAAAGGGTTTGAACGGCCTGCCCCACGGGATCTTCCAGCGCATCCAGTTCCCGGGCTATGGCGTGGAGATAAACGTTCCAGATGGGGACATCCGGCACCCTGTAGAAGTGGCAGTAGGGGCACAGGCGGGTGCAGAAGGGGATATGGAGATATAAAGATAAGTTTGATGTTTGATGTCTGATGTTTGATGTTTCTGATTCTGGATCTTGGATTTTGGATCTTGGATTCATTTTGAGATATGAGATCTGAGATCTGAGATCATCTCACGTGGCACGCCGCCCGATGCCCCTGCCCCGGCCGAGGCGTAAGCTCCGGAATGTGCTGCCGGCAGATGTCCCTGGCGAAGGGACAGCGCGGGTGGAAGGCACACCCGGGAGGGGGGTTCATGGGGCTCGGGACCTCCCCGGGGAGCCCGTCGCCCCGGATGGACAGTTCAGGGTCAGGCTCGGGGATGGCGCGGATGAGCTCTTCCGTGTACGGATGGACCGGACGCTGGTAGAGGTCATCCACCGTTCCTACCTCTACAACACGGCCAAGGTACATGACAGCCACCCGGTCGCAGATGCTGCGGACCACCCTCAGGTCGTGGGATATGAAAAGCAGCGTCAGGGAAAAGTGCTCTTTGATATCCATGAGGAGACTGAGGATCTGCGCCTGGATGGAAACATCCAGGGCGGAAACAGGCTCGTCAGCGACAAGAAATTCGGGGTGCAGGATGAGTGCCCTTGCGATCCCTACCCTCTGACGCTGACCGCCGGAAAACTCGTGGGGGTAACGTCCCGGCGTGTCCGGGGGCAGCCCCACCAGTTCGATCATCTCACGCACCTTTTCCTGGACTTCGGACCCCGGCAGGCCGGCGATGCGAAGCGGCTCCCCCACGATGGACCCGATGGTCTTCCTGGGGTTCAAGGAGCCGAAAGGATCCTGGAAGATGATCTGCATTCGTTTTCTGTATGGCCGCATCCGGGTCCTGTCGTAGTCGGTGATGTCATTACCGTCAAAAAGGATCCGGCCGCTGCTCGGTTCCATGAGCTTGAGGATCATACGTCCCAGGGTGGTCTTGCCGCACCCGGACTCCCCCACAAGTCCGAAGATCTCCCCCCTGCGGACATCCAGGGAGACCCCGCTCACCGCCTTGACACCTCCGACGACCCTGCTCAAAACACCACCCTTGACGGGGAAGGTTTTGGAGAGATCGCGGACCTGGAGGATCAGGCTATTCTGAGGTTTGATCCCAGATTCCATATTCCAAATTCCAGATTTCTGTTCCGGTTCAACGTTCAACGTTCAATGTTCAACGTATGATAAACTGCCCATTACTAACTTCTAATGTCTGACGTACAGTACAGTCATCACAAGCTGGATACTGAACAAAGTAAATCCCGTGTCTTTAAAAACTTAAAGCTGTCTCGCGCTCGTTCGTCACCTTTCAGTGTGACTCACTCAAGAACGCAAAGGACGCCAAGAAAGGCAATTAGATAAGTAATTAAAACTCTATTTTCGATTTTCTTTGCGAGCTTAGCCTTCTTTGCGTAAGGCTGCCTTTATCAATGTTACCGGACAAGGGATCCATCCCTTTCATCCCCTGCATCTCTGTTATATCCAACTCTGTTAAAGAAACCGCGGGGTATAATGGATTCCTGATAATCGCGCCATACTTGACGCGATTTCCTTCAATGATTCTTGAACCCACCGCGTCTCCGTTTCACCGCTTCACCGCTTCCCCGTTACGTCCCGAAGGGGCCGTCTTTCCCGGAAAGTAACATCTCACTGATCGATCGCCGGTTGTCAGCAGCTCCGGCTCCTTTTCCCAGCACACATCCCGGGCCCTGGGGCATCGGGGGTGGAACCGGCAGCCGGCAGGCAGGTCGGCCAGGTCGGGCACCGAACCCGGTATGGGACGATAACTCCTGTTACCCGCCGATGGCAGAGAAGCCATGAGTCCCATGGTATAGGGATGCCCGGGATCCGCGAAGAGCGTTTTGACCGGGCTTATCTCGACGATGACACCGGCGTACATGACGCAGACGCGATCAGCGACCTTGGCGACAACACCCAGATCGTGAGTGATGAGAAGGAGGGAACGTTCCTGACCGCGGATGAGGTGCTCCATGAGCCTGAGGATCTGGGCCTGGACGGTCACATCCAGGGCTGTCGTGGGCTCATCGGCAATGAGGAGTTCCGGTTCGCAGGCCATGGCCATGGCTATGAGAGCCCTTTGCTGCATCCCTCCGGACATCTGATGAGGGTATTCGCCCGCACGGCGGTCGGGGTCGGGTATCCCGACACGTCCAAGGAGCTCCACTGCCTTCAGGCGCGCCTCCTCGCGATCCATATCTCTGTGTATCCTGAAAACTTCAGACACCTGGTCACCAACGGAGAATACCGGGTTCAGGGCAGACATGGGTTCCTGGAAAACCATGGAAATGCGGTCACCCCTGATGAGCCTGATCTCCTCGGGTTCCAGATTCATGAGGTCACGGCCGTCGAAAATGACCTCGCCGGCGATGATGGCTCCAGGCGGCGGGACCAGCTGAAGGATGCTCAGAGCGGTCATGCTCTTCCCGCAACCCGACTCCCCCACGAGACAAAGCACCTCCCCCTTCAGGAGGGTAAAGGAGACATTTTCCACGGCCTTGAGGAGACCGTTTTCACCGGGGAAGGCGGTGGTGAGGTTGCGTATTTCGAGAAGGACACTCATGTGAATCTCATATCTCAGATCTCAGATCTCAGATCTCAGATCTCAAAAAAGAGCAGTACCTGACTAACCACAGTGCGGCCACTCGCAGGCCGCTTCACAGGGTAACACAGGGGGAATTGAATTGAGAAATACGAATTGAGCATTGAAAATTTAATGCATGGGTCCAAAGCGTTTTCTTCAATCTTCAATTTTCAATTTTTGAGATGTGAGATCTGAGATATGAGATATTGTCGTTAACCCCCTCCCTTTCCCCTTTCCACTTTTTTTGTACTCTCCCTTGACACCGCATGATATGGTTGCAGATTAGCTTTTTCACCGGTGAAAACGAGTTTCGGGTTTGGAGTTTCGGGTTTGGAGTTTCGGGTTTGGAGTTAAAATCACCAATCACCATTCACCGCTCACCATTCACCGTTCACGGATTATCCGCCTTGGCAAGAGGCTTCATAGGATAGGCATTTCAATGGTTACTTATTTTGGATTTTGGATTTTGGATTGAATTCTTATGGCCACCGATCATATCGTCATTAAAGGCGCCCGCGAGCATAACCTTCGGAACGTCAATGTCCGCATCCCCAGGGACTCCCTCACCGTTATCACGGGCGTTTCGGGGTCGGGCAAGTCATCCCTGGCCTTCGACACCCTCTACGCCGAGGGCCAGCGCAGGTATGTGGAATCCCTTTCCGCCTACGCCCGGCAGTTCCTCGAGCAGATGGACAAACCGGATGTGGATTCCATCGAGGGACTCTCGCCCGCCATCTCCATCGAGCAGAAGACGGTCAGCCGGAATCCGAGGTCCACTGTGGGCACCGTCACGGAGGTTTACGACTATCTCCGGCTCCTGTTCGCCAGGATCGGCATCCCCTACTGTTACAACTGCGGCCGCCTCATCGAGGCCCGCTCTTCACAGCAGGTCATCGACGCGCTCATGGAACTGGATCCCGGTTCCAGGCTCACCCTCCTGGCACCCATCGTCCGGGGGCGCAAGGGCGAATACCGCAAGGAACTGGAAAAGTTCGCGCGCCAGGGGTTCCTCAGAGCCCGCATCGACGGCAATATTGTCGGGCTGGATGAAGAGTTGGAACTCGACCGGAAAAAGAAACACGACATAGAGATCGTCATCGACCGCATCGTTGTCAAACCTGAGGCCCGCAACCGCCTGGCGGACTCGGTGGAGCTTGCGCTCAAGGTCGGCGACGGTCTCCTCTTCGCGCTGACCGGTGACGGTACCCAGACCATCTTTTCGGAAAAACTGGCCTGTGCCTCCTGTCAGATCAGCTACCCGGAGATCTCACCCAGATTCTTTTCCTTCAACAACCCGACGGGAGCGTGCTCCGCCTGCGGCGGCCTCGGTTTCACAACCGAGATCGACCCCGAACTGATCGTGCCCGATCCCGGGCTGTCCATAAGGGAAGGGGCTCTGGCACCATGGCGCAAACGCAACAGCATGTTCTACCACCAGCTTCTTCAATCACTGGCCACCCATTTCAAGTTCGACATCAACTCCCCCTTCAAGGACCTTCCGGATATTGCCCAACGGGTCATCCTTTACGGTTCCGGAACCCAGGCCGTGAATTTTCACTACCAGGATTCCAGCCAGCTCTGGAAAACCAGGAAGCCCTTCGAGGGGGTCATACCGAACCTGAAAAGACGTTATCTGGAAACCGACTCGGAAAACAGCCGGGAGGAGATCGAAGAGTTCATGAGCAACAGGACATGCGAGTCCTGCAACGGGGCCCGTCTCCGTCCCGAAAGCCTTCATGTCAAGGTAGGCCATCGGAACATCCATGAAGTGACCACCCTGTCCATCGGTGATGCTCTTGATTTTTTCCATGATCTTGAGCTCACGAAGAAGGAACAGGAGATCGGTTCGAGGATCCTCAAGGAGATCATGGAACGGCTCGGGTTCCTGAGGGATGTGGGACTGGACTACCTCACGTTGGACAGGGCATCAGGGACCCTGTCGGGCGGCGAGGGACAGCGCATCCGGCTGGCTACACAGATCGGTTCAAGCCTCATGGGGGTACTTTACATACTCGACGAACCGAGCATCGGTCTCCATCCCAGGGATAATGCACGCCTCCTCGGAACCCTTCTGCAGCTCAGGGACATGGGAAATACCGTCATCGTCGTCGAGCACGATGCCGACACCATCAGAAGTTCGGATTATGTGGTGGACATGGGGCCCGGCGCCGGTATCCGGGGCGGGAAGGTCGTTGTACAGGGATCCCCCGAGATCATCATGGGATCGGCTGATTCCCTCACGGGGCGATACCTTTCCGGGGAGTTGAGCATCAAGGTGCCTGAAAAACGCCGAAAGGCCAACCTTCAGGGCCTGCTCACCATAAAGGGCGCCGTCCAGAATAATTTGAAAGATATCGAAGTATCCTTTCCCCTGGGGACCTTCACCTGCGTGACCGGAGTATCGGGGTCCGGAAAATCCTCCCTGGTGATAGAAACCCTGTACAGGGCCCTTGCCAGGAGCAGGGCCATCTCGGCCCCACGCCCCGGAGCGCACAGCAGTATCAAGGGAGCCGAGTTCATCGACAGGGTCATTGACATCGACCAGTCTCCCATCGGCCGGACTCCCCGCTCCAACCCGGCGACTTACACCGGAGCCTTCACACCTATCCGGGAACTTTTTTCCCAGGTTCCGGAATCCCGCATCAGGGGCTACAAACCTGGGAGGTTCAGCTTCAATGTCAAGGGCGGGCGATGCGAGGTGTGCCAGGGTGATGGAGTGAAGAAGATCGAGATGCATTTCCTGCCGGATATCCACGTAACGTGCGAAGTCTGCGAAGGCAGGAGGTTTAACCGCGAGACCCTGGAGATCACCTACAAGGGGTTCAATATCGCCGAAGTCCTTTCCAGGACGGTGAACCAGGCGGCTGAGCTGTTCGCCGAGGTGCCCGCAATTGCTCGTAAGCTGAGGACCTTGCAGGATGTGGGTATGGGATATATCCAGCTCGGGCAGCCCGCGACGACCCTCTCCGGAGGCGAGGCCCAGAGAGTAAAGCTCTCAAGGGAGCTTTCCAAGAGGGACACCGGGCGCACCCTCTATATCCTGGACGAACCTACAACCGGTCTCCATTTCGACGACGTGGTCAAGCTTCTGGCCGTGCTCAACAACCTGGTGGACCGCGGCAACACGGTCATCGTCATCGAGCACAACCTGGAAGTCATCAAGTCTGCCGATCACATCATCGACCTCGGCCCGGAGGGGGGCGACGACGGCGGAAAGCTCGTGGCGTCAGGGACCCCGGAGGAGGTGGCGAAGGTGAAGGGGAGCTACACCGGGAAATTCCTCAAAGAAATTTTGGATCCAAAATCCAAGATCTAAAATCCAAGGTTTACAATCCAGGCAACCAACTTTGAACCAGAAATTTCGTGCGTAACACGCGTAAGGTTCGGCAAGAACCTGAATAAAAGCGAATTATGCTTTCGTTCACCTTCTTGGATTTTGGTTCTTGGATCTTGGATGAGAGACTTGAGCCATGCACCCCTTGACATAGGCTCAGGATGCCCTTACCCTTCCCTTGGAAGTGCGCAGGGCACTGGTGGCCCTCCTGGACTTCAAATCCAGTGGTACTGGCTAAAACCCGGTACGGTGGGTTCGATTCCCATG
>Ga0209536_100013111_pt1 | contig 11972 bp, 12 predicted proteins | sample DeeMarSeWOR28_12_FD_187461 | JGI IMG/M metagenome (GOLD analysis project Ga0209536, IMG submission 187461) | Marine sediment microbial communities from White Oak River estuary, North Carolina - WOR-2-8_12 (SPAdes) (version 2) | ecosystem: Environmental > Aquatic > Marine > Intertidal zone >...
ATCCCCCGATTTTCCAGCCAGACGATCTGCCCCCAAGAGGCTTCGCTGATTTTCTTTACCACCTTCTGGTCGGCCATACAGTCGGAACCTTTCCAGGTATCAAACATATGATAAGCCGCTTGATCGACCGGATCCTCTGGATCCACCGCGGCCAGACCGCCCTGGGCCGTGGCGGTATGTGATTTTTGCGGATGTGGGACCTTGGTCAAGGCAATCACCCGGGTTTCCGGCATTTTTTCCAGCACTTCCGCCGCACAGCGAAGCCCGGCACCGCCGGCGCCGATAATCAGCAGGTCGCAGTCGAGCGTGGTCTGGATTTGAAGGCTTTTATGCATGTTACCACTCCCCCGTCACAGTGTCAGGATCAACTTCAGGCCCATCCAGCTGAAAAAGAGCATCACGAGCAGGATCAGGCGGGACCCCATCGCCTTTACCCACCGTGAAGCCGAGTAATCTTTGATAATGGAGGCAACGCCATGCCCCCCATGGTACAGGGTGGCTGCAACCAGAAAAGTGTCAACCACTTTAATCAGCATATGCTGCATCCGTTCGTGAATATGCAAGGCATCGTGACCCACCCAAGGCTGCAGGTGCATGAACAAATAATGGGCCGGAATCATAATCATCAAAAAACTACCCGAAATTCGCTGGAGCTTCCAGCCGCTGGAATTGCCCGACCGCCATATGCGCCGCGCTGCCGCATAACTCACGCCCAGGCTGAAAATCAGCATCCCCGACCAGAAAAATAAGGGGGAAACCATCTGATCGCCCCTGACCATCATCATACCGGCAAACAGAACATAAACCGCCGCCAGGCTCAGCACCCATCGGATGGCGGCGGAGTCGTTTCGGTTGCCGAAAGATTCATATAAAATCATCCGGCCGCCGTTTAACGCATGGAAAATTACCGGGATGGCCAAAGTCCATTCCAGGATAACGAACGGAAAGAATCGGAACAATTTCATCTTGGCATTGAACAGGTCGGGAGACGGCAACAGGGAAAGGGTGTAGATGTGCAGCCACACATACAACACCAGGATTATCCCGGCAATCCGATGACTCCACGACAGGACGAACGGCCAGCCGCGCGCCTGGGCGTAGTAATCGAGAGCGGGCAGGCGCCCCGGTCTCAACTGCCGAAACCGTTCAAACCGCTTTACAGAAGTTGGTGCGGTCACTGAGAATCTCCTCTGATCAAAGGACAAAAAAAAATTAAAAAATTGATTGGTTCAGTTACGGACCGATATATTGAAACAAGGCAACGGCATCATTTGCTTTCAAGGCCTGTTTGCGAACCATATTTTGACGTACTTTTGTTCTCCCGCCCGGCCGGACCAAAATCGTCAAACCAGGTGAGCAACGGGCCTTGAAAGATGCCGGCCTCTTTTTCTTATACCGTCCCTCTCAGTCAAAGATCCGTTTTCTTCTGGTTACCAAAAGGCCCTAATCCTTTTGAGTTTCAAGATAGGCCAAAAATTTTTCCGACGCCACTTCAATATGATTTTGTACCTGCGCGGCCAGTTTCCGGGATTCGGCCGGGCGCTTTTTAAACAGCTCGAGAATGGTCTGGTGGTCTTTAAGGGATTTTCCCAAATCGTCCCGATAATACCGATAGGAGAATCGATACCACATGCTGTGCATCCGCAGGGTGTTCAAAATATTGATCAAAACCTCGTTTCCAGACGCATCGATAAAAATTTCATGGAAAGCCATATGCTGTTGCCAGTAAGCCCTGACATCATTTTTTCCGACCGCCTGCTCCATTTTGACCACGATCCGCTCCAGGTCTTTTAAGCTTTGCGGCCCCATCTTATGCAAAGCGATCCGAGCTGCAAGCCCCTCCAAATGGGCCCGCACCGGAAAATGTTCTTCGATATCCTTGCGCGTAATTCGCCTGACAAAAGTCCCTTTCCGCGGCGTGATCATGACCAGCCCCTTTTTTTCCAGTTCGCGGAAGGCTTCTCTCAGCGGTGAACGACTGATCCCGAACTGTTTTTGAAGCTCGGCTTCAACCAGTTTGTCGCCCCCCCTGAACACACCTTCGAGAATGGCCTCGGTCAGAATGCGGGCAACCTGTTCTCCCAGAACGCTGGTCTTAAAATCGGACTGTTTGATTTTTTCTTTTAGCATCGGTTTTGCCGGATTGGATTTTGTCGACCGTCGACTATATTTGGTCGGCGCCGTGTTGTCAACCAGATTGTGTGCCGCCGGTTTTTGTTCTTGCGGTTATCCACAAAACTCGAGTGCACGGTCAGCCGGCCTGGAAAGCAAGCTGTTTCTCCGCGACTGAAACATGCGCATCAGCGGGTGTCATGCCGAAACCGGCTCACCTGCCAGGCCTCACGCGGTTTCACCCCCTGCAACTTTTCAGATAACCGCGTTTGGTTTTTCTTGCAATAGTCGCTAAAATTATTTAGACAGGTGTCCCCCCCTTTTACGACTTGACTGGAGAGGAATTTTTGATGAACGGTCCATTTGTAGCGATATTGTGCGCCTTTACCTTTGCTTTTTCCAGCATTTTAACCCGCCGGGCCGTAATCCAAGTTCCGGATGCCACCCTCGGGGTCCTGTTCAGCGTTCCAACCGCGGTCGTCTTATTTTCCCTTCTCCTCGCCTTCACCGGCGACCTGGACAGCCTCTTTCGATTCTCCTGGCAGGGTTATCTCAGCCTGTCGGCCGCGGGGATTTTACAGTTTGCCCTTTACCGGTCCTTTATGTACAGCTGTGTGCAGCTGGTCGGCGCCAATTTGACCAGTATATTGAGGCGATTTCGGACGCTGGTCGCCGTGATTCTCGGCCTTTCCATCCTGGGAGAGCCGTTGAGCTGGCAGTTGCTGACAGGCGTCCTTTTTATCATTTTCGGTGTGACCATTGCTGGAATGGACATGCGGTCCCTTGTGAATCCCGGCCCTATCATGACCGGCATCCCCAAACGCGCCCTGATAATGGCCATCTGCGGCGGCCTATCGGGGGGCTTGAGCCCGATTCTGATCAAAGTGGGCCTCGGCAGCTCGGGTTCGACCGTCGCCGGGGCCTTGATCTCCCATACGGCCGCGGCGCTTGCTTTGAGCCTTTCCTTGCTGAATCAGCGCAAAAGGGCTAATTTTTTCAGCATGCCCGGCCGGGCTGTCCGTTTATTTCTCTTTGTGGGGGCATTTGCGGCCCTTGCCAACCTATTTCGTTTTATTGCGCTCAGCTTATCTCCCGCCAGCGTGGCCTCCCCGCTCATTTCCACATCGCCGGTCTTTCTTTTGATTTTTTCCTACATTTTTAATCGAAAATTGGAGCTGTTCAGCAAACCGGTTATCCTTGGCACGATCACGGTTGTCATTGGAAGCATCTTGCTGATTTAAGCCTTGTTGGGTGGCAGACGGAATGGGAAAAAACATGGTGAGAATTTAAAGGGGCTGATATTTTGCCTGACAATCTATCGTCTGATTTGGAAACGGCTCGCCTTTTCATTGCGCCCGGAACCAGGGGCGGCATCGATTCATTTCATCGTCCGGCATCCTGCCTCTTGATCAAGCCGACCTGAATTTAGACCCAGTACAGATCCATCCTTCTATCCATCTGCCCCCGCCTTTCAGGGCCGATATAATTCGGATCAGCCGCACGCCTGCGGTCTTTTCTCGAACGTCTTTCTAGGGTATGATTCATGATGAAATAATTCAGCATCTCTTTTTGTTCCGTGTCCAAATCTCCGAATTGAATACAGCGTCGCTTCATCATGACTGAACTGTACGGGAATTCACTCGCTTCATCGAATACCGTGACTGTTTTGAAAGGAACATTTTCTAAATAAAAATCCTTATTGGATAAAAAGATGTCCATCTTATAGAGACCGTTTTCAAGTCTCTTGTCGGCGATATGCCGATAGGCCAGTCCGCCCTTGCTGATATTTTTTATCTGGCCCAGATTTTTATAACCGGGTTTCATCACGGCGAAGGCCCCCTCTCTAACCATGAACCGTTGGTGCTTTCTTCGATTGGCCTTTTTTTTAGAATCAATCATAACCTCTCTCCTGTGAGACAATTTTTCGATCAATATCTTTATTTTCATCGCGCTGCACACCCTGTCTGGCATCACCGATTGGGTTTCTCCCGCTGAAATACCTTTTTAATAAATTTTTCTGTTCGGAAAAGCTGTTATATCCGGTGGAGCGCATCCCGTATAACTCCTGTCTTATGCAAATTTAATGCCAGACGATCCGGTTTTGCTCGAAATTATGCCGCAATACCCGGAACAAACGCCTTTGAAATTGGTCTAAAATTAAATTTGACTTTTAATTCAGCAGGTTAAAATGAAAAATTGTCATGCGGATCAAGCAACCACGATCGGTAAAAAGAAAAGGCGCAGGACAAAAAGAACAGAAGAATGCGGTTCAAGAGGCGACATTTTTTGTTGGGCCTACCGCATTTCATGCGGTTTTTTGAGGGTGTTATTAAGGCTATGTTTTAAATCATGTTGAAATACTTGGACATATTGATTGCGCAGACCAAGCGGGCCGACCTTGACATTCAACAGCAAGAAAAGGACCGCCCCAAACACAACCAGGAGGGCAGACTTGCGGGGCGCCCCCTTTTTGACTAAAAAAATCGCTTATAGCGGCCCGGGCCCCGGCGGATTTTGCCGCCGGTTTTTACGGGCTTGGATCACCAGGGCTAATATCCGAGACTGAATTCTCCGAACTGGCCGTAAGCATCCACCTTTCCATCAATCAGGCGAATATAATAATCGTCGCAGAGCAAACCGTCTCTGAGCCTGTATTTAAGATACAAAACACCCTCGGACTCACTGGTGCTGCTCGGCTCCCCCATAATCTCAATGACAGTTCCCCGTCCCATGCCTAGCTTCACACCATTTATTTTACTGGCCGAGGCCGCACAACCCAGCAATAGCAGCGTAACCATAGCCGATAAGATAATTTTTTTCATTGGGTATTATTTCCTCCATTCAAAAATACCATGCTTCAGTTAAGATGCCGTCTATTTTATAGGACCGTTTTATTTATTTCATTTCCAGCTAATAAATCAACTAAAATTATGGATGCGCCCAAATTGCCCATTTTGACTGGAGTGGTCATCCTGAGCAGGGACTATGCGTGCTGGATAAAGCGATCAAACACCCGGCCGAAACGCCAACCGTAAAATTCAGTGGTTTCAAACAAGTTCCGCCGATTAAACGGATCGTCCGACCACATTGCATCTGCGGCCGCTATGTCCGGCACGTCGATGATCATCAGGATACCCAGTGTCTTCTCGTCGTCCGACATCAGCCTTCCGCGAGTAATCAAGAAATCATGATAACGAGCCAGATAGCGGCTGTTTTCCTCTGCAAGTTTTTTTGGCTCAATATCCCGTTGCCGTGCAAACATCGCTTCGAGCATAAATTGGACATGGTCTTTGCTTCTGGGGCAATCACGATAACTGTAGGGTGTATCCGGCGCCCAGCGGTAAACGGTTGCGCCCTTTTGAGCGCCTCCCAGCAGATAGGGTTCTTTTTCAACGTGCTGTTCAGCAGCGGCCCGGTCGGGAAATTCGATCAGCCGATGGCTGCCCAGTTCCGTGGTCCGATCTTGAGTCAGGAAAGGTCCCGCGAAAATAGTCTGAGCGTCGAATTTTTTTAAATAAGCAAGGTGTGCCGCCCGGTATTTGTCCCGAAGTGGCCCGGAATCAGGAACATCGAATATCTTAATCGAATAATTCATGGTTTGTTTTTCTTTTATACGATCCTGCTGAATACGTCAAAGGCATAATGCAGTCAACTATTATTAAGGAGAGAACCCCATTGAAAATGGGCGATTCATGTAGCACGAACCGCCCATTATTAAGGAGGTCTTTAGATGAAAAAAGCCAGACCTAAGTCATTTTCATCTCATCTATCACCAATTTAATGTCGCCATAGAGCAAGTCAAGCCCTGAAATGAAAATCGCGCTTATCTGAAAAACTTGAGCCGGTAAAAGCGATTAAAACCTGGAAGACAAGCCTTATGGAAAACCGCGATGAACATTCTGTATGACGGGCATCGCATGCGGCCGAAAAACATGCGGGCAGCTCAAAGGAGGGTTGAGCTGCCCGCAAAGGTTAAGAAAGGAAGTTGAAATGCGGGCAATCATACAGCCGGATGATTGCCTGGCTTCTATTATAATGCCACAATGTGGCATGTCAAGCGCTTATTTCAATTTTTTTCGTATTTTAACCGAGCGTCTGTGTTGAAAGTCCGGCCGCCTTCAGCGGGATTTCCTGCGGACCCTTTTGCGGACCAGTCGATGCGCCCTGTTCAAAGGCGCGTTACGGCCTGCCGGATATGGTTTGAAAAACCTTTTTATGCAGCCGCTCTTGCTTGACGGGCACAAGGTTTCTATTGCCTTTTTTGTACCGCAGGGCATCCTGGATAAAAAATTCCAGCAAATCCAGCTCCGCTTGGGCAGGGCGCCCGGATTTAACCTTCAAATCGATCTTCGCCATCACGGCTAAAATTCCAAAGCAGTATAGACTTAAATTGCTTATTGTGCGAAGCAAAAACTGCTTGCGCGTCACATTTTCGCCGTACAGCAACAACCCGCCGATGATGAAAAAGCGAATTTTCAGGGCCATGGACCGGACGACTTTTGCCGCCCGGCGCAAGCGACTGTTCTTGAATTCCGGCCGCCAGTTGGATCGCCGGAACATTAGCTTTGCCAGAAAAACCGTTTTAGAAATTCTGCCGGGCTTGGTTGCCTTTACCTGTTTGACCAACTGACGCATCATATAAAGCGCCGGATAGATCGAATGAATCTCGGTAGTGCCCTCAAAGATGGTGGTCACCCTGAAGTCCCTCATCCTCAATTCATACGGCTGGGTGGCCAGATATCCTGAACCGCCGGCGGTTTGAAGGGCTTCGTACAAGGTCTGCCAGGCCCGGGTGGTTCCAAAAAGCTTGCAGTGGGAGCTCTCGACCGCCACCGGCGCAAGGGGGTCTGCCTCGAGCATCGCCGCTGTAAATCCGGTGATGGCGGAAACAACATAACCGTTGACCCGCGCGTGCACCATTTTTTCCTGGATTAATTCAAACTGATTAATCGGCACCCCGAATTGTTTTCTTGCAGCGGACCTTTTCAACATATCATCCAAGGATTGACTCATCATCCCGGCGGAAGCCGCCCCCAGTGCCAGGCGACCGTAGTTTAAGATGCTCATCGCAATTTTAAAGCCATCCCCCGGCCGGCCGATCAGATTTTCTTTGGGGACCTTGACATTTTTAAATTGAACCGCGGCCGTTGAACTGGACTTTAGTCCCATCTTGGGCATTTCTTCCCCCACTTCGACACCATCCCATGACGTTTCCACAACAAAGGCGCCCATATGCCCCGGTTCTTGGGGATCCGTCTGAGCAAATACGGTCATGGCGCCGGCAAGATTGGCATTGGTGATGTATGTTTTTTGACCGCTGAGGATATAGCCCCCTCCATCATCGGAAAGCGTCGCCAATGTTTCAATGTGTTGGGCGTCGGAACCGGTTTTGGGCTCTGTCAGCGCATAAGAAAAGATGGCTTCACCGGCTGCGGCCCGGGGCAGGTATTTTCTCTTTTGGGCCTCACTGCCGAAAAGGACAATGCCCTTGACACCAATGGATAGATGTGCCAGGGCCGTAATTCCCAACGACAGGCTGAAAGGGGCTATCGCTTCGACCACTTTTAAATATTCTAAAAGGCTTAATCCGGCTCCACCATAATCCCGGGCAATATTAAGGCCGAAAAAATTGATCCCTTTCAAGTTTTCCAGCAGTTTTTCCGGCAGCTTGCCCTGTTGGTCCAGCGCCGGAGGCGGATAATCCTCACAGACCGCCCGATATCGTGAAACCATGTCTTCAACCCGGCGATCCGATTTTATCTCTCTATAATTGTTATAGATTTTTTTATCGAAGAAGCCGAAGTAGGTATTCATCAGGAAGTTGTTATAATTCATCCGGTTTGTACCTGTTAAAAAATTTTGAGGCGCTTATCTTTTAGATATTGTTCAATTTCTTTTCTAAGCTCTGCCACCGGAGTAACATGATATGTTTTAGGGCTGTAAAAGGACCGGATCGTCCGCAACTCCTTGCTTTTTGCGTCCCTGAGGCCGACATCAACGGTCACGACCGTTTCGAGTTTGGGTGAATCGGGCTTAAAGGTGTCGGTGGTAAATTTTAATCGGCTCGGCGGCAAATCAAATTTTTCACTGGCCGCCTTTACCTGGTGGTCGATCTTTTCCTGAATATTTTTCATCTTTACATCCCCAGCATAAAATATTTTCGGCGGGCACCGGTTAAATTTCGCGGGGTGCAACACACACCCGGCAACTGTCCGGAGAACCCTGTTCCCCTGTGAGCGGCGTTTTCAGTTTTAGGGGCGGTTGTTTTTTGGGTCTCGAATTTATATTCCGTGCTTCCGGCAAAAAACAGAGAGAAAGCTTTGTGCCGCAGAAAGTATAGGGCCATCCGCTGCCGCCTGTCAATTGCAAAAGCCGGGGGGCATTTTTTGGCTTTATCCGAATTCGAACGGGCCCGGGTTCAATCAAGGTGTTCAAAAAAAAGGCGCCCGCTTCCGTGGATGAATTATGGACCGCCATCATCCATTGAAATTTCCGGCAGTATTTTGGGGTCGTCACCATCTTCAGGACAAGCAACCGTATCCATTGAAAATATCGTCCGGCCGGACAGGATTTTAGAAAGCCCACGGAGAATAAAATCATCAATCTGAATGACGAGCACACCGAAATGGAACCCATAGCGCTTCGAACGACCGGTCATTTTGTTGACCGCACTTGGCGCCCGTTTTAATTTCTTCCGGCTCTAGACGTTCCCCCGCCAAAACATCCCTGCTCCTGTCTTTGCCGATGGCGTACGATCTGAAATCAACCTCGCTTCCGGTGTGTCCGCTCTCCAGGCACGGGAGCTCTTTTAATAGAAAAGGAACGCCAAGGGGTCAAATTGTTTCTGCCGCTATAATATTAATTCGGCATCGTGCCAGATCCTGATATCGGCCTGCAGGGCATTTTGTCATTGCGAAAGCGTTCAAACGGTTTTATATGAGAAGTCGACATCATTAAAAAGAGAGGGCAAAAAAATGGATTATCATGAGTTTTTGGACCTGATGAAATATCGCCGCAGCATCCGCCGCTTCAAACCCGACCCCATCCCGGATGACGCCGTCCTCAAAATTCTCGACGCGGCCCATTATGCCATGTCCGGTGGGAATTCACAGCCCTGGGAGTTTATTGTCATTAAAGACCCGGCGGTAAAAAAGAAAATGGTTGAGGCCCGCACCAAAGATTTCGAAATAGAGTGGGCCCTTGAGCAGCAGCGGACCCCCCGATATCGCCATCCGGCCTTCAACCTGTCCCTGGAAGAAAAGGAAAAGGGGTTGGGAATGCTGGTGGGTTGGGCGAACGCACCCGTGTACATTGCCGTTCTGGCTGATCCGCGCAAGCAGTGGGGCTCGGTGGTCGCCGCCCACGGCAGCCTGTTCTACAGCAGCGCCCGGGATGTGTTGAGCGCCACATTGGGACATCTCTCCATGACGATTCATCTGGCCGCCGCATCCCTCGGGCTGGGCTCTCAACGGGTGGATGTTTGCTCTGAGCAGGGTTACAAAGAAGCGCTGGGGTATCCGGAACCCTTGCGGATGGATATCCTGGTTCCCATCGGCTACCGGGACTATGAGCCCGGACCGCCCCATCGCCTGCCCCTGGAAGAACTTGTGCATTATGACCAATACGACATGAACAAATTCTTAACCAACGACGGTTTCCTCGACTATCTCGAGCGCATCCGCGGCTTGGGCTGCCCCGGTTATCGGGCGGCCATCGGCGAAGACAAGGGCTGACCCGGATATTGCATCAAATTTTTCACTCAGCTTCCCTTGAACACCGGCTTTCTTTTTTCAAAAAAGGCCTCACAGCCTTCTTTAAAATCCGCTGTCGCCGCTGTTTCAGCAACGAAGTTCAGTTCTTTATTCAAGTGGGCCTCCAGACTGTCGCTGAAGGCGCAGTCGTACAGTTTCCTGATTTTGCCGATGGCAATCGTCGGCATAGCGGCCAGTTTACCTGCCAGGGACAAGGCTTCGCCCAAAAGCTGTTCCGGTTTTGTCACCTTGTCCACCAGTTTGATTTCAAGGGCCTCCTGCGCACTCAAGACCGGATTTAACATCGCCATTTCGGCCGCCTTCCCGGGCCCGACGATCTTGGGCAGATAAAACGGCAGGGCCGAATCCGCGGAAAGCCCGACCCCCACAAAGGCGAAACAGAATTTGGCCGGAACCGAGGCAATGCGAAAATCACTGCAGCAGGCCAGGGAAAGGCCGACCCCGGAGCAGGCGCCGTTGACGGCGGCCACCACCGGGGCCTTCAGTTTGCGGATCAGCATGACGGCCGTATGGACCTCAGCTGCCAGGTCATGGACAAACCGGACCGGGTTTGGGGCCGATCTAAAGGCCCCCAGATCTCCGCCCACTGAAAAGGCCTTTCCTTTTCCCGAAAGGACAAGCGCCCTTAAAGCGGGGTCGTTATCCAATTCTTGCAGCGCAGCGACAAAGTCCTTGGCCAGTTGCGGATTGACGGCGTTCATCTCGTCGGGGCGGTTCAGATACAAAACCGCCACCCTGCCGTCCTCGATCTGTTCGATGGTAACATTTCGGAAAGTTTGCATATTGAGCCCTCTTTACTTTTCCTGAGTTAAGCGATTGTCGGGATTCATTTCCCGGCCCTTAAAAATTTAAACTGCTCGGCTCGCGTTTTATGTTGACGGACGGTTGCCCGAACAAAAACCCCTTTGAGCGATTCATTGCAACGGTTTTTCCCAACAAATTTTGGCAAGCTGGAAAACAACCGATTCCAACTGCTTGAGTCGGAAGGGCGATTTTTGAAACCGCCTGGAACGAGCCCTGGATTTATCAAGACCGTTTCGGAATAAGTGAAAAGGGCTTGCGGCAACAGCCCGCCGATACAACAGCCCCTTTAAAATTCAACCGGCGCCGCTCCCCTATCCGGGTGCCAAGTGTTGATTTTCAGATGATGCGGAAAGGCCCGCGGTTTGTAAATCGATTCGCCGGTGAGCATGCGCAGGCATTCCTGGATTCCTTCCGACAGCGTGGGATGGGGATGAACCGATTTGAGTACATGCTGGATGCCCTGGCTTTGGTCCATCAAATACGCGATCGACACGATGTTGTTGGACACCTGGGGGCCGGCGGCGCGCATGCCTAAAATCCGCTGGCGGTCATCGTCGCTGACGATGATTTTAACAAATCCGTCCAGCGCCCGCATGGCAATGGCGCGCGGCAAGAGTGCATTGGCGTAAAACGCCACCCGGTAGGGAATCCGCTGTTGCCGACAATCTTTTTCATTCAACCCCACGGCGCCGACCGCCGGATAGAAGAACATGACGGTAGACATGTTTTGATAATTGAGCGGGCGCTGCCGGATGCCGAACATATGCCTGACGGCATAGCGGCCCTCCATCTCGGCGATGTTGACGAGGTCGGGGTGTGAGGTGACATCTCCGGCGGCATATATGTTTTTTTGGACGCGGCAATGCCTGTCGGACGCCAGGTCGCCGTATCTGCCGGGGGTTATGGACAGGCTTTCCAGGTTCAGCCCGGAAAGATTCGGCTGCCGGCCGATGGAAATCAAAACGGCGTCCACCCCGACTTTTTCTATCCGTCCGCCGGGCAATTCCAGCGTCACCGCCAGTTTTCCGGCCTTCCGGATAATGTCCTTCAGCTGGGCGGAATGGTAAATCAGCACCCCGTTTTTCATCAGGTTTTCACTGACAAAACGACTGATGTCGTCGTCCTCGTAGGGGATAATGCTTTTCATATGGTCAACCAGAATCACTTTTGTCTGACCGAAATTGGAAAATATGGTGGCATATTCACACCCCACAATCCCGGCCCCGACAATCATCAGTTTTTTCGGAAACTTTTTCAGTCTTAAAATGCCGTCGGAGTCTAAAA
>Ga0209536_100013112_pt1 | contig 11972 bp, 8 predicted proteins | sample DeeMarSeWOR28_12_FD_187461 | JGI IMG/M metagenome (GOLD analysis project Ga0209536, IMG submission 187461) | Marine sediment microbial communities from White Oak River estuary, North Carolina - WOR-2-8_12 (SPAdes) (version 2) | ecosystem: Environmental > Aquatic > Marine > Intertidal zone >...
AAAAGAGCGAAGCGCTTGAGCAATGATTTCGCAGGCTTGAGAATCTATGTGATTCGTTGGTTCATCAATGGCAAGGACATCCGGCCTGAGCCAAAGTGCCACAGCAATTTGCGCTCGTTTGCGTTCGCCGTGGGACAACGATATCCATCGCTCGGCCCAGTCGTCGCATACACCTAATCGACTTTTAATGATATGGGCGTATTTGGTATTTGTGATAATCAGCTCGCTCAATTTATCAGGTATATCATCCGTACGTTGCGGACAATAAACTGAATTGTGACACACCATAATTGAACCTGTATTGGGTTCTATAAGACCCGTTGCAAGTTTTAACAGCGTAGTCTTCCCGGCACCGTTTGATCCGACGATGCCGCTCCAGCCACAAGCGATGTGCAAGGATAAATTCTGAAACAACGGTTTCAACGCAGAATCGTATATAAATGTCACATTCTGAAATTTTAGAAATTGTTGACTCATATTTCTCAACAGCAATTAAAGTAATTTGTAAAGTTGTGAATGAGCGCAAAATAACAGCCACGGCAAAGAAAAAGCAGATCAGGTCTTTGCGCACAAACATTACATTAATTTGACAATGAATAGTCAAAGGATTATGCTAAAACCTAAAATCTGCTTTATAATACTTACACCGCCGTGGCTCCGAGCTATTTACAAATCTGTTTTTGCTGATAGTAACTATTCTTTATACTTTAGTCAAAAATTTTTCACAATTCCTTATTAAAATAGCCGGATAATTTCAAAGTTGGCCTTCACGTGCTCATTTGAATAAAATCGTGTTATTTGTTCTACGAAAGATGGGAGGTTAAAAAAACGCCATCTGTCACAAATTCCTTACCAGAGTATTGGCGGTGGAAATACGCATTTTTATGCTCAATAACGCTGGTTTTGAAAAAACAAATAATTTTTTCAGAAAAATTAGAAAAATCCTTGCGGGAGAAACTACAAACTGATATATTACACTTTATTTTATAAAGTACTTTATTATTAGGAGATAATTATGAATAATGAAGAATTAAATCTAACAGAAATAAAAGGGCCGGATATTGCCGAGGACGATATCAAATTTATGCGCTCCGTGGTGGAAAGAGCGGACAGGCAGGTCAGGCCGACAGGCTATGTATTAACTGCATGTGGGTTGATATGTCTAACCTGTTACACTGCAGTGCATTTTCTGTTCAAATCAGAGCAGCAAAAGTGGCTGTTGCCTGTGTATCTGACTCTGATGGTCATTTTACTGGGGTATACGTTTTTTGTATTAACACGTGGGGCTAAGCGTCAAAAGATAGAAGGCTACGTTCCGCAGATGCCCAGGCAGCTTACTACGATATGGTTCATCGTTGCATTACACATAATCGCATGGAGCATACTGGGGATAGTGTTGAACAATTACTGTGGAGGAGATCCCGGATTTATCGCAGCCATGGGACTGAGCATCGCGCTGAGCGCAACAGGAATTCTGTATTCGAGAGAATATCTTTACGGCGGATTATGTATTTTTGCATGCATGTTTCTGATGTATTTTGTAAAGGACTACGGCTATATCATACTCGGTATTGCCACTGCTACAGGATGCATTATGCCGGAATTAATCTGCCGGTGGAAATTCAACAAGCAGGTACAAGGAAATGGCTAAATCTGATTCGTTGCAATTAGATGAGTTGATATTGTCCAAGACTCGGTTAGGCATAATATCCGCTCTTATCGGCGGTGACTCTTTGGAATTTACATATCTCCGCAATCTTCTGGATCTCTCTGACGGAAATCTCAGCGTCCAGATTCGCAAGCTGGAAGAAGCGGGCTATATCAGAGTTAAAAAAGTGTTCGTCCAGCGCAAGCCGAAAACGTTTTGCAAAATTACCCGTAAAGGGCAGAGAGCAGTAAAGAATCTGATTGGCAAACTCGAGTCTTTAATAAATCTTGATTAAGAACTGTTAGCGCAGTACAGTTTTACGGATTATCGCCAGTCTCATGCTTTATAGATGTCGGTCTTGCGCTTAGTTAACGGCCGTAACAATTCCGGAAGAGTTATGCCGGTAAGGTCACACAAGATGGCTTCACGGCCGAACATGTCTTCAAGCTCCTTCTCCAACCCAAAGTAGCACCTGGCGTGCTCCTTAGGTTCCATTGGAAAAAATTCCACGAGTAAATACATTTCAGGCTCTTCGTTACCGATATTCTCCTGGTCGTTAGAGGAGCCGCGCAATCCCAGATATTTTACATTATGTTGTCTGCAAAGATTCGCGATTTCTTCGCTATAGTCTCTTTTACTTTCAATCATTTTGTAATTTTCCCTTAACCTGAATAAATTGTAGATTCCACCGGAGTTTTTGTCAAACCAAAATTGCCTAAAAATATACGAAGGTATCAACTATGGGATTCATAAAGCCTGACGATTGCCAGGTATTATTTCGGTATATTTTTAGCCGACTATGCTGGCCTGAATCCACCTCGCATACAACTTTAGACAGCAAATAGCCGAATCTCTTATTAATTCCAGCTTCATGGGCTTGATTTTAGTGATAAAGGCTAATGCGTTGAATATGAAAACGAACCTTGATCACTTGAAGTTCAGTTTGTTGGTAAACTTGCACGATGCTTAATTCATTATTATCCATTCACAACTCAACGTTCACCATTTAGAACCTGTTGTGGCGTCTTGGAAGAGGGGGCGGGGCGTGGTGACGATGAGGCCGACGCGGTTGTGCTGGAGGCAAGGGCGGACGCTTCGGAGCAGTCACAATTACGACTTCACGTCCATGCGAGTGATGATTGTATCTGTAGCCGACACAACCGGTAAGTGATACTATCAGGATTCCAAAGATTATTGTTAAAATTAGCCGTTTCATTTTAATGCTCCTTTCGTCATTAATTCTGTCTTTATCTCTACTTATATAAGGCAATAAAAGCTCAGAAAGTAACGAAGGTCTTCAGATGGGAAAGGAGCAAAAATCATAAATTTCAGATTTTTGCTTCCAACTACCATTGCTTTCAGTAGCATGACAGCAGCTTAAAGTGATATCTGAATGGTAGTATGGTGCTTATAGCAGGGTTAATGAAGTGCGTTCCTCGGCAGACAGATGCAACCGGTGTCGTCATCATAAGGCTCACCGGTTTCTGGGTATTTTATAATCTTCATCATCAGTGTATCTAATGACCAAAAAGTCTCGACATGCCCATCCGTATAGCCAGCACGCAACTTAATATCCGGCACAGTAGGTTGGTACGTGACTTCGCCGGACCAATAATCAGAAGATAGCTGCGTCCCCTCATTGATAGAAGCTTCTGCAAATTTTTCACAACTACTGTAAGCGTCAGGGCTTCGCCAGTGGTTGTAGCCGAGGTAATCGCTGACTAATAGCTTGCTGCATCTACCACCGGAGGCGGAATTCTTCGGACCTTGGAAAAGATAATCTCTTTCTTCGAGGTAGCCGGTATAGTTCCAGTAAAAGCAATATATTCCGTACACTTGATCTGGGCCTGTTGGCATTTCGGGATTATCCCAGTCGTCGCCGGCGTCCCAGGCGACCTGAAAGTACTTATATTTTCGCGGTGCGTTGGGGCAATACATCGACTCGGCGTCCTCGATATACGGTCGCAGGTAAGCACTCATCGAACGATGGAAACGTGGGCTGCGTGCCTGACGGGCTGTCAACATCATCGGCTCGGCCCAATTCCAGGTTGAATCCACTCCAAGAGTTGCAACCGATGCGGGATATTGCTCGTTATTGTCCGAAGCAAAAAGGTTTACCCCATTAACAATTTCATGCTGGTTGCTGGTCCCGATGAGCGTGCGTGCCCGGTACCTGACTTTTCCAAGTACCGACAGTAAAATGCCCATCAAAGCAGAGATTATGGCAATCACTACCAAAAGCTCAATCAGTGTAAATGCCTTTGGTCTGCACATAACGGCTCATTCCCTTTCTTTATTTCGATATAAGATACACAAGAATAGTCTTGTGTTCTACTATTTTCGTACTATTTTATTATTTCAGTAATCCTTGAATCCCTGCATCCATTCAGGCCAGTCTTCCGGCTGAACACCGCCAGCCTTTGTCCATTCGTTTGCCGTGTTAAACTGCATGTTCCACTTGAGCGTCCACAATTCTTTGAGTCCGACCCTCCTGACGGACCAGTCTAGGAACAGGCCATTGACGTATTGGCGGTGTCGGTCGATACAAAATGGCGCCACACCAAGGCCTCCGCCAGGTGATCTTGGAGGCGGAAAGAAGTTATCAGGCAGACTCCAAGGCGCTCTGCAATCGAGAAATACAGGGATTCTATTTCTATTCCTGATTGGGAAAGTATCAAGACCTCGACTAAGGCGGAACCGAAAGTCATCGGGAATAGACAGATCAAACCGGTCGTTAAACAACCAATCGTTAAACCCGTAGCTGCCGCGGAACGGGGGCGGTGGGATCGTAATCTCCCAGGCTTCATACGTCGAGCCCATTTTGCCTTGGATCCGGTACAGTGTGCCGCTGGTGACTCTGAAACTTCCGTTCCTGAGGTCGTCGGAGGTCTTGACAGCCATCGGGCAGCAAGCGATGCCTTTGGCCCTTATCTCTTGAAAGACGCGGGGCCGATTCGGATCGCTTGCAGCCAGGTACGGTCCGCGCAGAAACCACAGAGCCCCGCCCGAGTGCTGAGGAAGGAGATTCTCATTGTCTTCTGTGTATAGAACCAGGACCGATCCCCACTGCGTGAGGTTCGACTGACAGAGAACAGCCCGTGCCTGCTTTCGGACCCGTTGAAGAGTCGGCAGCAATATCGCCATTAGCAATGCGACGATGGAAATTACTACCAGTAGTTCAATGAGTGTAAATCCTTCGGGCGATTTTATATTCGCACAATGAGGCCCATCCCGACGGCCAATAAGTTTTGGCACTGCTTCGCCGTACATCATAATTCCGCATTCGCATTTATGATTCGATTACCAGAATATCTGGGCATCAAATAATTATCAAGAAATTTTTAGCTTTCTGTTTTTATTTACTCAGCGGTGAACTCCTCTGACCACTCGGTTTCGTTGCCGAACAAATCACGTGCCTTAATACGGAAACGGAAACGGTGGCCCTGTCTCACCTCTCCAACTGGAACCATGTGATCACGCGATATTTGCCATCCACTGCTGAATCCGGGCTCGGTAGTACACTCGAAGAAATATTGGACCGGCCCGCTGGCATCCGTCGCCTCGGCTGCCATCATCTGCACCCAATAATCGAATGCACCTCCCCCGCCGTACACCTCTCTCGGCCTGCCGTTACGCGCCCACTGAGCAGGATTGGGTTCGGGAGGATCTGTTTCATACTGCGGAATCGACCAGTTGAGCGGAGGCATACTGGCCTGGCAAGTTCCGCCGTAAGCTCCCATGTTGATGCGGAGGTTTATGCCGTATTCGTTGTTTGGGTCACGCGGCACGCTCATAGGCTCGTCGCCCAAAGGCGAGGCCGGATCGCCCGCATCTATACATAAACTCGTAACATTATCATAGGCCCAGGTTTCGCTATTCATATTCCAGCGCCATCCTTCGCTCTTCAAGTGGTAATCGCCGCCAGCCGGATCGACAAACAGAGGATCGACATTTATATTACCCTGCCCCTGAGCCCTGTCTAGAAGACAGCTATACCGGGCTTCGGATTGGAACAGATCGCCGTCTTTGTTGTTGAAGAAAATGCAATTGCTGATGTCCGGATTCGAATTTTCATAAGCCGCTATGCCGAAATCGTTATCTACAATTGTCAGGTTGGTAATCGTCGGATAGCTGCCGTAATTGAGGGATATTGCCACTCCGCTGTTTCTGATGATGAAGTTCTTTAGCACGCTGTCCGGCCCTTCACCCGTATGGAAGGTAACGGCATCCTCATTCTGGACGACCAACCACTCATCAATCGACCAGGCCTCGATAACAGCGGCGCCATCGGTTCCGGCAACGGTTATAGCCTTACCCATAAAATCAATCTTGGGATACACTCCCGGCCGGACAAGAACAGTCTGCCCGTCTTTTGCTACATTAATGGCCTCCTGGATTGTGTCGAACGGACGGGCTTCGGAGCCATTCTGATAAGGCGCTCTCTGCTGCGGAAGGTAAAGGCCTTGATTATCGACATATATTATACCCTGGAACTCATAGGCACCCATATCCACGCGGCCGCCAACTACACGCGGATTTCCCCAAAAATCCGTTCCGTTTGGCTCGGATATATAATTCGGATCACCTGAATCAATGCAGGGTGACAATGGAGCGAGTCGCTGGTCATCATCTTCTGTTCCAGGTATGTCATCAGGGCCATTAGGATCTGCGAACAATGGATCGGCATCAATGTTGCCTGTACCAAGCCAGCCGCCACGGATGTTGCTGTAGGACATAGTGACTGTTGAACGATCGTTAATCCATATGATCTCGCCGATATCCCAAAGGATGCAGTCGATGAGCCCGGCAGTGCTCGGGAAATGTTGATTGTGAGAATTGAAAGCAAAGGTACTTCCATTCCGAGCCGAATTTCCCGTGAACGTGCAATTGTTGAAGGACAAGTCGCTGAAGTTGTTGTACATCCCGCCGCCGTAAGAATTCGCCCGGTTTGCAATGAATAAGCAGTTGCTGAGGCTCAGGTTGTTACCACTCAAATTACACATCCCACCGCCGTAATCATAGCCGGCGTTTGCGATAAACTTGCAGTAGTTTAATTTCAGGTTGCTGCCATTGTTATACAAACCGCCGCCGTAACGCGCCTCGTTTTCGATAAATGAGCAGCCGGTAAGGTTCGGATCGCTGTTGTCAAAGTATATTCCGCCGCCGGCATAGTCTGCCGAGTTTTTGCTGAATACACAATTCGTCAGGCTTGAGTTAACAACAGAGCAATAAATCCCACCGCCATTACGCTCCGCCCGGTTGCCTGTAAAAGTACAGTAATTAATTATCAAGCTGTCTGTGCTGTTGTAAACCCCACCTCCGGCGGAATTTGCCCGGTTATCGATGAATGTGCAGTCAGTAATAATTGAGCTGCCACCATTGCTGCTTACTCCACCACCGGAAGTATTTGATTTGTTATCGATGAAAATACAGTTGTCCAGATTTGTGTTTCCACGATAGTTATATATCCCCCCGCCATATCTTGCCGAGTTCCAGATGAATGTGCAATTAACAAGTATGGGGCTGCCGTAATAGTTGTATATCCCGCCGCCATAATACTGTGCCGAGTTCTCGCTGAATGTGCAATTGATTATCTGCGGCGAGCCGTACTCATTGAGCAATCCGGCGCCGTTACGATCGGTGAATACATTGGCATTGCCGCCTGTAATAGTGAATCCATCAAGAACTGCGGTTTCATCGGTTCCGTTGCCGGTTACGATCTGGTAGCTGTTCTCGGCCCTGCCGGGCTCATCCGCCAGATCATCGGAACTGATTATTTCAATGTCATCATCATTCAGGTCCCCGCTCAGGATGGTTTCATACAGCTCGATATCCCGAGCATTGGGATCAGCCTCTCCGAAGCCGGCATAGCCGCCAAAAACAGAAACACCGTTGATAAGTTGGAATGTTTCGCTGCGGTCTCCCAGAGTTATAAGTGCTCCCTGGTCTGGTTTGTAAATACCCTGAGCAACGAGGATTTCGACAGGCTTTTCAGCAGCGTTCGCATCGGCAAGGGCATCCTGCAGGTAATTGTAGGCATCGGCCCAGCTTGTGCCGTCATTGGCGCCGGGCGCGCCGGCGTCAACGTAGATAATTTTCCCTTCGCAGGGCATACATATTACCAGTGATATTAGCAAAACCGAGGCTGTAAACATAACTTTAAGATTCTTACCCCACATTTTCATATCTCCTGAATATAGTAATGACTCACCATTAAGGACGGTATAAAGTTAATTTAATCTCCGGCGAAACACCCACTAAACCTTCGTTGTCCGTTGCTTCGGCCCATGCTGTCCATTCACCAAAATAAGCTTCTTCCGGCCATGTAAATTCAATTTCCCAGCCATCTGAGCCATCGCTGTCCCCAGTACCGCGAGTACTTGTGCCGTCACCCCTCTTATATTGCACATAGAACATAACCCTGTCCACCTGGCCGTCAGGATCGATTGCTTCTGCCCTGAATGTCGTAGGACCGCGCCAGGCAATTCGGTCCCCATCCTGAGGCTCGATAAGCCTTACTATAGGAGGTTTATTTATGAAATCATCGGCCCGCATCATCCAATGTGAGTTTAATATCGCAAGATCTTCATCATCCACAATCCCGTCTCCGTTAATATCTCCCGCTATTATGACCTCAGAAACAGGACCGCCGAAATAGGATTTACTGGCTTTGCCGCCGGCACTGTATGCTCCCATGTTGACTCGCCCGCCGTTGGGAAATGGCTCGGTTCCTATAGGGCTGTTCGGATCACCGGCATCTATACAAGGGCTTGTTATATCATCCTGCACCCATGTTTGGCTTTGCTGGTCCCAATGGCCTGCCTGCGATTGCAGGTGATAGTCGCCATCCACCCAGAAATCGTCATTGGCATCCTCAGGTGTACCATTCAAATCCCAATAACCCGGCGAAACAAAACAAGGATCGACATCAATATTTCCTTCGCCTGGCCAGCCCCCTTCGACATTACAATAGTTCAGCACTGTTTCTTCAAAGAAGTTAAAGGTTCCCTCTATTGCAGGTGAGCTATTGTCCCAGAAGATACAATTACTCACTTTTGCACCGTCCCATGCATCGAGGACACTGCCACCCCGATCCGTGGAATTACTACTGAAAGTGCAGCCTTCAATAGTCACATACTTGTCTGTCGAATGTATTGCACTACCCCGATTGCCCGCAAAAATGCAATTCGTTATTATCATACGCCCCCTCCAATGGTCTATTGACCTGCCAGCATTACCGATAAAAGAGCAGTTATCTGCAATGAATTCTCCACCACTCCTTGATCTGACACCAGCCACACTACCGGCAACAATATTCCTGAATTCGCAGTTGTAGAGCTTCAGGTTATCTCCCCCAAAGTCGATTGCTTCTCTCGATTCCATTTCTCCGCCTCCGACGAATGTGCAGTCTCGCAGAGTTAAATCGCCTTGAGAAATACTAAAAATCCCTGACCTATTGCCGATAAACAGACAATCAGTTAATGTTAATAAGCCGTCCCCCGAATGATGAATTGCTTCAGACCAGAGACCTTCGAATGTGCAGTTCGTTAGTTTTTGATTGCTATTAAAATTGTATATCCCTTCGCGTGCATTAGTGAACGTGCAGTTCGCTACAGTAGGATTACCATACCGGATGCGCATACAGCTACCACCGGCAGTAATCGTGACGCCATCGAGCACCGCTGTCTCATCAATTTCACCGACTATATTATTGAGCCAAATCGCATTACCACCACTTACAACACAAATACTGTTTTCCGCTCTGGTGGGATCATTATAGAAATCATCCGGATCATCAACATCGGCATCATCTCCGGCCAAATCACCGCTGAGAATCGTCTCGTAAGCCTCGATATATCTGGCATCAGGTTCTGTGGCCCCGAAGCCGGCAAAACCTCCTGATATAGATACTCCATTGATTAGCTGGAATTCCGCACGAGGATCTCCCCGCGTAACACCAGCTCCATGGTCAGGCGTGTAAACGCCCTGGGCCACGCGTATTTCGACTGGTTTTGAGGCTGTGTTGGCATCGGCAAGGGCATCCTGAAGAAAGTTATAAGCATCTGTCCAGCTTGTGCCGTCATTGGCACCAATTGCGCTGTCGTCAACGTAAATTACGTTCCCTGCAGCATCAACAGCGCCGCTTAATACCACGATAAACATCGAAATTCCCAGCCTTACAATAAAATTTGCTTTACCTCGCATCTTTCCATCCCTTCAATTGAAGACAATGAATCTTTAAACCTACAGCCATACAACAACGGCATACTTTCATCATCAAGCAAGCTACTTGCTTCTTATAACCACCTAACTAAAACGGGATTCAATTCTCATCGATCAAATATAGCTTTTTAAAAATCACGGACTATAATCGCGTCTTTGCCTACGAAATACCGGTCAGAACCTGCTATATTCAGGTTATAGACATTGCCAACATAAGGATTAGGTCTTTTGGTCACACTTGTAATGCCTGTTGAGCCTTTGGATGTTTTCAGATGTATCCCTGCTGTTAATTCCTTTAGAGACATCCATTGCCCGGATTCTGTAAGGAAGTAGTGATTCTCAGCTACACTGATACAATTTCCACTCTCAAGTAAAACATCATAACAAGTGAATGTCCCCTCATGCTCTTCAAGTTTTTCGATTTGCCTTGTACCTGTCGCCGGACAAACAACTTTAACGGCTAGCTGACCTGCAGTAACATTAGAGATTTGCACGAGTTTCCCATCTACCCACACAGATGTATCACCGAGGAAGCAAGTCCTTCCTTTCGGTGGTGGTCCTAGTTCGTCCTTTGTCGTAAACGACCACAATAAGCCAGTTCTCATACCGTTACTGTTAACTTCGTCGATACGCCAGAAGTATGTCGTATTAGGTCGTAACCAATCAGGATCGAATTCAGTCTCGGTCTGATTGCCCATAAATGCACGACCAAAGGGCAATTCCGGATTTACTGGAAGCTCCTCTCCGAAACGAAAATCTAACTCGGTTCCAAAATAAACATTATGCGAGTCAGCGTTTGCGCCAGGGGTCCAGCTTAATATGACCTCTGTATCAACATCAACCGCACTGTCGGCGGGACTGGGATTAGAAGCTTGACCCGGCAAGTTTTCTTCGGTTAGTGACAAGCTGGCCTGAGACGTGCCGCCGTAAGCGCCCATATTGATTCGTCCGCCATTGGGCTGAGGCTCATTTAAAGGCTCGGCACTCGGATCGCCGCCGTCGATGCAGGGACTGCTCATCCGGTCAAGAATCCAGACGTCATGCTCGGGCCAATAGCGGCCCCACTTGGAGCGAAGACGATAGTCGCCGTTTTCCAGATCGACAAAAAGCGGGACACTGTCGATATTACCCCGGCCTTCGTCCACACTCACATCATCGACACGGCTGTACCGTGCCCGGCATCCGTACATGTCGCTGTAGATGTTGTTCCAGAAAATAATATTGCTGATATCTGGCTCAGATCCGCTGGAAGCCTCAATACCGTACAAGTTATCAACTATCGTCAGATTGCCGATAGTCGGAGAGCTGCCGGCAATGAAAACTGCCATGAAGTTGCTCTTTATAATGAAATTCTTCAGGACACTGTCGGGACCTTCGCCACTGTAAAACGATACTGCAAAATCGTTGGGGTTATGGAGCACAGGCACACCGGCAGTGCCAGCAGCAATACCCTGCACGACAATCGCTTTGCCCCGATAATCAACTTCTTCCTGATACAAACCCGGAAAGACACGGATTACGTCGCCATTCTTTGCCGTGTTGATACCCTTTCGAATAGTCGCGAATGCTGTTCCCGGGGTTAATCCTTCGTTGTCATCATTTCCATGAACAGCATCGACGAAATAATAATTCAGCGGATCACTCCCTCCTCCGAATCCACCTTCCTGAGCGACTGCCGGGCCGGCAAGAACGACAAAAAATACCAGGGCCGCCGCTATTTTCATAATATTTTCAATTTTAACCATTGCGCACCTTCCTTTCTGCTTTATGTTCCTGCTCAAGAGATGCAAATCACCAGCGGTTATTAATTAATTTTATAAGCCACAGCATGCCAGGCGGGTTATACTGCGGCTTCCGATGACTTGTGATCCTCGGCGAGACAAATTCGTTGTCGACATTATTGATATTCTGCAGGTAGGAAAATTGTAGTTCACCCTCATTGCCATTATCTGCTGAGAACGTAATTTTCTCGATAACATCGGTTTCCATATTAATGGTATAAACCAGCTTAGTCTGTTCTTTGCTAGTCTGTTCTTTGCTTAAGACAACTTCTGCCTTATCACCACCAGATAACAGTCTGGTTTCGAACAAAATCTGCTTT
>Ga0209536_100013113_pt1 | contig 11971 bp, 23 predicted proteins | sample DeeMarSeWOR28_12_FD_187461 | JGI IMG/M metagenome (GOLD analysis project Ga0209536, IMG submission 187461) | Marine sediment microbial communities from White Oak River estuary, North Carolina - WOR-2-8_12 (SPAdes) (version 2) | ecosystem: Environmental > Aquatic > Marine > Intertidal zone >...
TAGAGGTGGTTTTAGTGATTTTACAAAAAGAGGAATTGTAAGATATAATGAAAAAACTGATTTAGATTTACAAGCTATCTCATCAGCAACAAGTTCAGTGGCTGGAGGATTTGAGTTAATACTAGTAGATAATTAATATGATAATAACTAAAAAAAGAACAGTCGGTTTAGATTTAACTACAAGTAATCAAGATATTTATACTGTACCTGCCAACCATGAATCAAATATTAAAAGTATATTCATAAGCAATACATCTGGTAATACAGTAACATTCAGTTTAGATTGGTATGATAGTGCAAACACTACATATCATACTATAGCAGAGGCAACCACACTAAAACCTAATGGTCTTATTCAAATAACAGAAGGATTCTGGTTATTAAAAGAAGATAAGATAAGAGGACTAGCTAGTGCAAATAGTTCAGTTCATATTAGTCTTAATATTGAAGAAGAATATGTACCAAAACAATTTAATTAAAGGTAAATAATGGCAAAACAAAAAGGTCTCTACGCAAATATAAATGCTAGAAAACAAAAAGGCATATCACGACCAAAATCTAAATCAACAATAACTCCTGAGGCATATGAAAATATGAAAAAAGGATTTCCAAAAAAGAAAAGAAAGTAATATGGCATTAACAGAGTCAGAAAAAAAGAAACTAGATAAATATAATTTACCTGGATTAAACCAACCTAAAAGAACCCCAGGACACCCAACTAAAAAAGGTATAGTTGCTGTTAGAGATGATAATAATATTAAAATTATTAGATTTGGTGATCAAAATATGGGTCATAACTATAGTGCAGAAGCTAGAAAAAGTTTTAAAGCTAGGCATGCAGGTAATATAGCTAGGGGAAAAACAAGTGCTGCTTATTGGGCAGATAAGTTTTTCTGGGCAGGCCCAAGTGGATCTAAAAAGTCACCACCTAAATCTCAGACACATAAAAAAGGTATAGCATAAAATAAAAAGGGGAGCCATAAAGACTCCCCCCACAGCAAGGCAACACGACAAGACATCTAAGTTATCTTAGGTGTCTTTTTTTTTGGGCTTTACGATATAGTGAAGGATCACTCCATCGCTTAGTCCAAAACCAGTTACTTAATTTACTAGCATAACTTTCTAGTTTATCCATAATACAATTATGCCAAAAGTAATATCTAAATTTTTTGTATAATCTGTTTGATTTCATCTTGTAATTTTTTACATGTTGAATTAGCATGATTAATTATTGATGCACAAAGATTAGCATGGAATGGGTAACCTTTAAGAGCATCTCTAATTTTAGTAACAGGCTTTCCACCATAGTCTATAACTACTGCATTGTTTTTATTTAAACCTATCTTTAATTCAAACAAGATACCAGTATACTTTGATATATCATCTTGTTCTTTTATATTATCCTTTTCTTCTTTCATCTGTATCCTCGCTTGCTTTAATAAAATCTGCACCTATTCTTGGGTCTAAAGGACTCAAAGCAGATAGTGTACTCATTAGTTTAACTACTTCACCATATGGTCTAGTCATTAAGTATCTCATTAAATCCATTAACTGTTCAGATGTTATAAGATAAGTCTTAGGACTAGGTTTATTTTTTGTTTCTTTACTCATATTCCCTCCCTATTTATCAGTAAAATATTTGTTGAGGGTATTTATATTATCATCAGCACTAGATATTTTATTTATCAGTTTAGATAATTCTTCTACAAATTGTGGGTGCTCACCAATACCTACAGATGAATCAAGATATATAGTAGCAGAAGCATATGCATCTGCAATCTCTGCCTCATACTTTTTTCTTAATGCATCTATAAGTAATAGTTTAGTATTCATTAGTATCCTCTATATTCATAGAATGTTTTTTCAATAAACTCTTCATCACTAAGATAAGGATTATGATTCATCTTTAATCCTTGTAGTTCTTTAAGTTCATTAACTGTTTGTGATAATGTTTTATTTTGTTGTAAGCATCCACATACTAAATCAATAACTTCAATATGTGCTTGTTTCATTGCAGACATTATTGCACCTCCTGTATTAATCTATTTAAATACCAGTTAGCCTTTTGTAAATCTTGTAAAGGCTCACCTTTAAATTTATATCTAGCTACGTACTTAAGTACATTACCTTTTAAGTAACCGTGATATTCATCATTTGTCATGCAATCTCTAATCACATCAATAGTTTCTTTCTTACCTTGCTTATAGTGATTAGGAGAATTAACATTGTCGTGTTTATTTCTTAGCATATTCTCTCCTAATTGCTTTCATATCAATAGTCTCTATATTATAATTACCATCTTTAACTTCTCTCTTAACTATCAAACCACTCCACCACATATGCTGAGTATCTTTAGCATAAGGTTCTGGATGATCAAGATAACAACCTGCAGATAGTCCATGAATCTTATTACCATTTGGTAATGTAGATATAGCATAATCTAATAAATGACTATGTCCTACTGTAGCAGAAACTTTATGTTTTGTCAATAGTGTTCTACCAATATTTTCTCCAGAGATAGCAGAGCCCATAATACCAGAAGGAAAATGATGAGCATAATGAATACCATCAACTAGTTTAAACTTTTTATAGGGTACTTCCTGCCAACCATACTTACTAAATAATAGATCAGATATTTTCATAGTACCTTCTAGTTCTGGATTTTCATTTACAAATCTATCTATTCTATCTTCATGATTACCATGCAACATAATCTTTTTAGGTTTATGTTTTCCTAATCCTTTATTAAACAAACCTAATGCATCATGTGAATGCTGCATATCTAATTGGTATCTTCTGCCTTCAAATGATTTCTTACCTTTATCATATGAAGAAAGAGAATCCATACTACAGAAATCTCCCATACAAATAACATGGGTTGCCTTTACATCTGCAGCTAATCTTCCTGCCCACAAGAATCTATCATTGCTTGATTTAGGTGTGCAATGAGGGTCACCTATAACTAAATGTGTTGCCATTAGTTCAACTCCTTTTCTCTTTTATGTTTTAAAAATTCAATAAAGTCAATAACATTATCTTCAGAATCAAACTCTGCAACTGCGTTCAATGCCATATTATCTTTATTGTCTTTGTTTTTATCATCAGCAAAACCTTTTAACCCATAAATAAAAATAGTTTGAGGGTCTTGAGTTGCTGCCTTTATCATGCCTCTAGCTATTGTAGAGCATAATTCGTATTGTTCTGTACTCATCTTAGTATCATTATCCATTGTTATACCACATGTAAATCCTTTTTCCCAAGGAGTAATTAATACTTTAATAGAGTTCTTAAATGTTGTATTAACTTTCTTTTTTTTCATTCTTATACCAATATTTATCTGCGTTTTCTTTATTGTATTCTATTACCTTATGTTCATAACCACGTTTCATACTTTTCTTACCAAAGTGTTCTGCCTTATCAATAGCATCGAATAGAAGATTTGTATATATTATATACTCTTTATCTTTTTTCTTTTTATATAAGACAAAATATAAAGTCATCTATTAAATAATGGGGAGCAGACCCCTCAAACTACTCCCCATCATACTCCTGTGTCTCTTCCTTTTTAGGGTTAGAAACTTGGGTATACCATACCCACTTAGGATTCTTACCTTTAGATTGTTGTTGTGGTAAATGTTTTATGTTATTACCCCAACATGGAACTTTGTATGGACAAAATGTACATACTGTACCTAGTACTCTATTGCCAGTAGGCTTTCCTCTAAATGTTTCTTGAACATCATCAAAGCATTTTTTAAATGGTGCTTTATTTTTTAAAGCACTATAGTTATCAGTAGCTTGTTTAATAAACTTATCTCTATAAGTATCTTGGACTTGTGGAGTTTCACAAACAGCCCACTCTCCTGTAGATTTATTAATTGCTATCCAACCCCCAAAAGGTTTCCCTTCACTCTCAGCATAAAGGAAACCTTGTGAGGCATAACCAAAGGAATCATTATTAACTACTTCATTAAACCCTCCCTTTTCTCCAAACTTATGTTCAAAGGAATATGGTGATGTACTTTTAATATCCCAAACTTTGTTATCAATTTCAACATCCAGTCTTCCAGAGATATTTTCTTTGTCAAATTTATATTCAACTTGTTTCTGTTCACTATCAATTTTAACTCCTGCAGATTTTAAAACAAATATTGCTAAGGCTTCTATTAAATCACCAAATGTATTTCTCATTTTGGTATTGTATGGTTGCCCATCACCTTTAATACCCTTAGCTTCCATTTGTAATTGGCATAATGGTCTACCTATATTAGACATTCTGGGTTCAAACTTATCCTGTCGTTTCTCTGAGAACTGTTTTCGCAAGGCACTTTTACATGCCTCGCCAAACTCATTAAGTAAATCCTCAGAGATCTCAACAGGACTAGTAGATACTTTATCCAGATAAATTTTTACTTTGTCTAGTATATTATTCATTATGCTGTAAGTATATCTTCTGGCAGTTTATCATCTAACTCCTCAACAATCTTTGCTGAATGAGCATCTGAATTATTGAAGGCTTTATTTCTAGCAGATTTATATGCTGAGATAACTTCATTATTCTCTTTATCGATTGCTTGTCTAAAGATATTCAGAGTATCATTATCTTTCTCTGAAAACTCTAGATTAGTATTAGAGTTAGTTTGTATTAACGGAACATAGAAAGTATTACCACCTCTCTTTTGTCTCTCAGTATCAAGTTTTAATGTACACTTAAACATTAACTTCCCACTATCTTTTAAAGATTTGATAGCATTACTGACAGGTAAGAACGCTGTACCAGACACTCGATACAGAGTAGGTAAGTCTTCTACGTTATGAACAGAACCATCTGCAAGTCTACCTTTAAAACTTACTAGACCATAGACTAATCTATAACATCTAATAGTTCTTTGTTCAACTTGTTGTTCTGGTGTTAGCTGATCTCTATCTTTATATGGTACCTTACCACAATTGACTCCACCTAACATATCTATAGCCTCATCTTTATGAGATGAGAATATAATTGATCTATTAACATACTCACCTTTGTCTGGACTATAGTTCATATACTGCATACCACTTAGGAATGGTCTAAAGGTTACTGGTTTCCCATATGCAACCTTACCTAAGGTAGTATCAAACACAGAGTACTCTCCAACTGGTAACTTATTACCATTGTCATCTTCTGGGTTTCTATTTATTGATAGCCTAGGAATACCATCCCCACTATTAGTGCCATCATCTTGACCGATTGCTTTCATAATTTGTTCGTCAGTCATCGAACTTATATTTGCTAGTTCATTTTTAGTCATTGAACCTCCTTGTAATAAATTGCGTATATCATATTTTTAATATAATGTCAAGCATTATTTTTTATTTTTTTTACTTTTATATGGTGGGTAAATTGAATCACAAATCCACATACCTACTACAAATATAAAACATAAACCAAGTATAGTTTCTAGCATAGTCTAGTTTCTCCATCTGTTTGTACTACTTTAAAGCCATCAGCTTCTGCAAATTGTTTCCATGCAGAGTAGTCTTTGTAATCTCTATTTAAATAGAGACTACTATATGAACCTTCATAACTATTTACAAAGGCTTGATACTCTTGATAAGAAGAATAATCATTATCCTCAAACTCATCTAAAGTTTCTAGTGCTTCTATCATATTTTACTCCTTATATATTTACAGCAACGCATTCATAGTGAGTACTTTTCTCACCTTCTGCCTCTGCTATTTGATTATATTTTTCAGTTATTGATTCTGCTTTTGATTTATTATCACTCGAAGATTCAATTCTTATATATGGTTTGCTCATAACAAACTTTACTTTTTTTACTACTAGATAGTATTTCATACAGCTATTACCTCCTTCATATCTAACCAGTTATATCCTATTTTTAACTCTGTGTCAAGTGGAATATTAAATTCTATATTATAATATTCTTTTAGAGATTGTATTACTCCACTTGTACCTTGCTTAAATATTTTACACATAATATTTTCTTCACCAGGATACACATCAGCTACAATAGAATCATGTACAGTATTTACTAATAAACTTTTAACTTTATTTTCTTTCATAAGATTATAAATATTTATACAAGCAAGTGGAACTATATCAGCAGTAGCAAATCCTTGCACTGGATAATTTTTTATTTGAGTTCCATAACTTGAACCACCCCAAGGCATTCTTTCAGCATAAGGAAAAGCATACTCTCTACCTGTAGGTATCTTTATTCTTTTAAATCTTATAGCTTCATTTTGTAATTCCTCATGCCATGCTTTGATACCTTTATACTTTTCTAAAAACTTGGAGTAATATTTCTTTTCGTTTTCAGTACCAGACATTCCACCATATAATGGTTTAAAGGTATGTGCTTTAGCATCTTGCCTACTTACACCAATAATATCTGCAGTATATTTATGAACATCAATATTATTTTTTATATCCTCAATACCTTGAGGGTCTTGTGACATAAATACAGCAGTTCTAAATTCAAGTTGTGCAAAGTCTATCTCTAATATTTTACCATTATCAAATCTAGATTTAACTACTTGTCTTATAGGAAACGTCTGACCTCTAGGTTGATTCTGAAAGTTTGGATCCCTACTAGATAATCTACCTGTAGCCGTTACAGCCTGCATAAATTTTGGATGTAACATTCCATTCTCATCAGTATGTTCTTTCATACCATCAATAAATGTAGAGATATAAGTATCTACTGCATTATATCTTACAATAGAATCTAAGAAATCTCTCAACTCTCCCTCTGCTTCTGAGGCTAGTTTGTTTAAAGTTATCTTATCTGATTTAAATCCTGCTTCAGATACATCATAAACACTATTAGGTATTTGATTAAACCCTGCAAGTTTAGCCATCTTAGAATAGATAAATCCTGCACCTCCACAATCAGAACACTTAGTATATTTTTTATATTCTGAACCATCTTTTTTTATTCGTTTGATTGAACCATTACCTCCACAAGGTATGCATTTACTTGCTGTAGTTTTATAGACAGGCTCTGTATTACTTTGTACTAACTTTCTAAATTGTAATCTTGACATATATGGTCTACGTTTAGATTTACCAGTAGCTTTATCAACTCCAATATTAAATATCTTAGACCATTGATTTTTATCAATAGGTTTTTTAGAATAGATTAACCATGATAATTGTTCTGGACTAGATAAATTAATTTCTGTATCACCCATTTTATTATATACAATTTTATTTATCTTCTGTTCAAGGTATGCTTTCTCAGCCCTGTATTCTGCATCAACTTTATCTAATACAGCTAAGTCAATGTATATACCATTACGTTCCATATCACTTAATACTATTAAGAATTGACCCATCATCTTTGCAGTAGTAATTAAATCTTTATTAGCAGGTAATCTAAAGTCTGCCATTTGAGAATCAAATAATCTTCTAGTAATCTGTACATCATTCTTACCATACTCCTCAACTAAATCAGCAGGTATGTTATTAAATGATACACCTCTATCTAGAAACTCTTTTATCCTATCATCTTTCATACCAATCTTTCTTCGTTGGCAACACATTTGAAGTGTTAAAGATTTTCTTACACCACGATTTAAAATATATTCTCCAAGCATTGTATCATATACTTTACCAGAGTATTTAAATCCTGCCTCAAGCAACCACATTAAATCAAACTTTAAGTTATGACCTACTAGTAATGTAGTTTCATCTAAGACTTCTTGTATTCTAGCATAACAACCTTTACTTATTCTTTCAGAATGATATGTAAAATAATATTCCAAACCATACTTAGAATCTAATCCCACACTAACTAATTTATTATCAGCATGAAATGGTGATGGGTCAAACCCATTATGTTTATTTTTTTGAAATGTTGTTTCAACGTCTACTATTGTAATCATCCTTCGTACCTACTTATTTCCTTTCTAATAACACAGTGTGGTTCCCCATGAAAACCTGTTATTTTATTTTTACTTATACATAAACTTCTAGCTTTATTTTCTTCACCAAATTCTCCTATCTTTTGGTTCATACCTATACCAATAATTAAATCTGCTTCGGCAGCTTTTCCAGTTTTAGAATTTTCCATCATATCAAATGATAAACTATTTCTATTATGTGCATCTGCTGATGCTTGAGATATTGCTATTACTGCACAGTTTCTACGTTTAGCTATCTCTCTTGCACCTGTATAGATTACTCTTAACTTCTCATCTGATCTAGAAAATTTACCATCTACATTTACTTTATCTAATTGGTCAATAACAATTATATCTGGTTTATATTTTTCACAATGAGAATCTATATCATCTAAACTCCAATCAACTACATCAAACAATTTAATATTGTCTTTTATTTTTGCCCATGTAAAGTGCACCTCTTTCATATTGTGTTCTATTTCATCTCTAGTATATCCAGTTGAACATGATATAGTTCTCATTTGAGTTCTTATTGCAGGTTCCTCATTTATAAATGCATGAACCTTTGCACCTTGCCAAGCAAATCCATCTGGTGCAGAAACTAAACTAACCCAGAAAGCAGTCTTACCTGTTTCTGGTCTAGCAAATGCAATCATTAAATTACCTGGGCCGATTCCACCAACTGAAGTTTCTAATATTGATAGATTAAATTTCCATTTTGTAGTAACAGATAACTTTTCTATTATTTCTCCTATGTCATTTGTCACAGGTTTTATACCTTCATCTGGTAAATTTTTTTTATGGTTATCAATTATTTTACTTATTGAATTAAAGTTTGCAGGCTTACCATTAAATATTTCAGTAGCCTCGATAGCAATTTTCTGAGCAGTATCTCTATCAATCATTATGTTAGCAATATCTTTTGCTATTGCAGGTGTTGGGTCTGTTGTTTCTTTAATCTCATAAACAAGTTCTTCAAATTTTTCTTTAGCACTTCTAGTTAGTGCAGGATTAAACTTGCCTACGTGTAATGTATAAACATCATCTACTTTTAGATCACCATCATAGTCTTTGTGTGCTTTTTGTAAAGACTCAAAGAATGAACCTAAGTCTCCCTCAAATATATTACGAGAGATAACTCCTTTGTACTCATTATAAAAATTTTTATTGAGCATCATTTTAATTAGCTGTTTTTCCATCGTGTTTCCTTTCATATACCATTATTAAATTTTCTTATTCTATCATTTGAATACTCTACTATCTCAGATAGTCTTTCATTTTCTTTTACAAGTTTTATTCTTACGACTTCTGCTTGTCTTAAATCTTCTAACCAACTATCTGCTTTAGATTTTAAAGTTATGAGTTCAGCTTCTAACTTTTTATTCTTTTCTGTTAGTTCATCTATTTGTTTAGTTAAATCTAAATCACCTCTATCATCTTGCTGATTCATTCTAACATATTTTCCTGCATCAAAGTCCCCTGCATTAGGATTGTTTGGGTGTGGTCTATCTATCATTTTGTTCTCCATAAAATATATTTCTTATCTGTTCGCTATTATAATATTTTAAGTCTTCTGTCAAGGTCTTTACCTTAACATTAGTTAAACCCTTTGATCTTAATTCTTTAGTTATACTAAATGATTTAGTTGTGGCATCTCTGTCAAGTGCTACATAAATAGTTTTATACTGCATGATATGTGCAAGATGTGTTTCAGCTAGTGATGTACCCATGATAGCTACACCTGTCAATACTCCAGATACTGCACAAGCAGATGGACAATCCTCTACAATAACTGCATCATCACATTGACCACAAATAAAAGGAACGTTCTTACTTCCATACATAAACCATTTAGGATAAACAGATTTGTTTAATGCTCTACCTACTGCACCACAATACTCATCTGAGAAATGATTCTTAATCATAAACACAACTCTTTCTTTTGCAACATCATATTTTATTTCTGCTCTATTCATTGACCAAGCATCCCAACAATTATTATCTTGTAAATACTTCATTGCTTTTTCATTTGAGTATGGAGATTTAAAACTATCTGGTATTAAAAATTTCTTAGGCTCATTTGTTTCAGATTGTTTATTAAAAGTTTTATTTACATACTTGATAGTCTTCTCCCCTTGATGTCTACCTTTAGCAGAGCATGATGCATGAAAACAATACCAACTTGTTTTATCTTCAGTTGTATCTACCAATAATGTATTTTTGTTATGACAGAATGGACAATCCATTCTTTGTTTCATTTCTAGTTGTGTATTTAATCCTCGTATTACTTCTAGTTGTTGTTGTATATTCAAATGTTTTCCTCTGTTTTAATTTCTTCGTATGTAATAGTATATCTATCGAACCCATAGAAATTGTTAGCCTCAACTTTCATTAAATTTTCATTTAAATAAAAGGCTACTTCATTTTCTATCTGCTCGTATGTTGGTTCTTGTTTGAATGGAATTACTGCTACTGCTTCTATTCCCAGACCTGTCAGTCTCACTTTGTATTTCATCATGATTTATTTCCTTATCATAGTTTTTATTATTTGTCAAGTTATCTTTTATTTTTTTATAATAATTTGGGTGGTGCCATGCAAATGTCATATCAATATGTATCTCCATCTAATATTTTTTCATCCCATAAGTCAATGCAAAAATTTTTGTTATTAAATATAAAAGAAATTACAGAACCATTGCCATTAAAATAAGAATTAGAACTGGTGACTTTGCCACCAAGTTCTTTTATCTTATCTTCTAACTTCATGGTTAGTTTAAGTCTGTCTGGATTCTTTATCATTTTTTACCTCTGTTATTTCTGTATCTTCTGTTGACATTTCATCTTTAACTATTTTCCATTCACCAATGTAATCTTCATTTTCCATTTTTTCATATGCTTCATCTTTATCATTAGCTAGCACATAGTTTTCTTCTATTTGATATCCTCTAATTAAATTAGATACTTTCCATTTTTTCATTAATGCTCCTTATAACTTACTTGTTTAACATCTCTATTCCAACAAGCACGACAACTTCCACACTTGCCAAATTCATATTTAGCTTTTTGCTTTTTATCTAGATTTAAGTATGACTCTTTAGTCCACACATTACTATCTTTATCTGTACGATAAGCAAGACATTCTTTACCTTTATGTTTTTTATTTTTATGCACACCAGATGTCCACTTCCAAAACTTAGGTATAGATTCATCAACCTTTAATGCTGATACACGCAGGCATAAATTTTCTGGTATGTCTTCTTCTTTAAAATGTTTTACTATCTGATACTCTCTAGTAGCTAACCAATGTTTTATATGTGGTGTCTGTCTGCATATCTCAAATATTTTTTGTAAATGCTCAACAGATTGTAAATCTCCAGAGTCAAACCAACGATGAAAAAGCCTTGATTTATCTAGGTTTTTGTACTTGATAGTCAATAGTTCTACCATATAGTCTACCCATTCTGGTAGTTCTATTGCATCATATCTTTTTTGGTATGCAATTTTAACCATAGGAAATACATAGCAACCTTTCTCAGCATAACATTTATTACATATAGTTCCCTCAATCTTAGCAAGTTTCATTCCTGTCTTACAATACTCAGTAGGTATACCCCAAGAATACGCAGGCATTTTACTAGTGTTAGATAGCTTACCTATCTTATCCTCTATTTGTTTTAACTTATTCATATAACTATTACCCCTATGATAAAGCCAAATATAAAACAAACTATCTCAGTTCTGTAATACAATGACCATTGGTTTATTTTATCTATTAATGATTTCATATTTTCTCCTTGTGTTATCTATGTATATTACAACATAAATTCTGGTGTGTCAACTAATGTGTACTTAGCAAATCTTTTTTTCTCACCGATATAATAATTACGATATGATTGAATGTAGTTATCTTGTTTGTATTCTTCTGGCATACACAATGGGGGTATGAGAAATGATTTGTATTTAAATTTATCTTTTACTTTGTCTGTAATTTTTAAAAGATTGTTTAGTATTCTACCTGTACTATGTACTTTGTTGTTGTACCTGTACCGATATTGATTAAGC
>Ga0209536_100013114_pt1 | contig 11971 bp, 15 predicted proteins | sample DeeMarSeWOR28_12_FD_187461 | JGI IMG/M metagenome (GOLD analysis project Ga0209536, IMG submission 187461) | Marine sediment microbial communities from White Oak River estuary, North Carolina - WOR-2-8_12 (SPAdes) (version 2) | ecosystem: Environmental > Aquatic > Marine > Intertidal zone >...
AAAAAGCGTGTACTGTTTGAGTGGTTTAGGGAACGTTAGAAAGAACAGACGCATATTGAAACATTACAACACCAAGAAAGTGTTTGCTTCAAGATTAACCCATTGTTTTTATATTGAATTTTGTTTTTTCTTTACGATCCTTTAACCACGAGTTTACACGGTTTGAAAAAAAGCATTATCCATGGAGCGATTGAACAAAAAAACTCCCCTCATATAGTTAAACCATCGAAATCGTTTTGAACAGTGAATCATTCAAGCATCCCCTGTTCCGTCTTGTTGGAACAGGGGATGCTGAAAATATAAACTGCCATCAAACTCGGGTTGGCTCCCTATTCCAAACCATGCGCTGAAAGTGCCTCCCTCACCCGGGCTTCCCTGATTTTTTCTTCGTGGTCTCTTTTTTTCTTGGCAGCCTCCTGAACTTTGGCCATAAGCTGCTCTATTTCGCATGGTTTCATCAAGTAATCAAAAGCGCCCAGTTTCATCCCTTCAATGGCTGACTCCACGGTGGCATGACCGGTGAGCATGATGACTTCCATCAAGGGAAACTGTTTTCGTATTTTTCCCAGTGTTTCAATACCGTCCATCCCCGGCATCTTGACATCGAGGATAACAACGTCTGTATTTCTATTTTTATCCAGTGTTTCAAGGGCTTCTTCGCCGCTAAACGCCGTGATAATTTTGAGATCCCTCTTTGAAAGACGTTTTGTCATTGTTTCCACAAAGGGGGCTTCATCATCTACCAGCATAACGATTGGTTTCATCATTTTAATGTTCCTCCCTGACATAAGAACAGGTCACAACTGCCAATCTTTTAAATTTTCACCGTTTCACTTATTTTTCGAAAATGCTCATGGGCGATGTAGACAGCTTATCCGCCAGCGCTTTTCGAATCCTTTCTTCCTGATCCGATTTTCGATCATAGGCCCCGTTGATCTTCTCCAACAGAACGTCTATCTTACAGGGCTTTAACAGGAAATCAAACGCGCCGATTTTCATGCCTTCTATGGCACTTTCAATGGTTCCATGGCCGGTGAGCATCAAAACTTCCGTCAACGGCTTCAATTTTTTTATCGCCCCTAATGCCTCAATACCGCTCATGCCCGGCATCTGAACATCTAAAATCGTGACATCGAAATTGTATTCTTTCAACTTTTGGAGAGCCTCTTCCCCACTGAAGGCTTCTGTCACATGAAAGCCTCTGGTCCTGAGGCGTTCGGCGAGCGTCTCTACAAATTCTTTTTCATCATCCACTAAAAGTATTCTTATTTTCATAGGTACCCCCTCCCTGCCCCTAATGATTATTGCGGGTTGCTCAAAAGGACAGCCTTTGCCGTTTCAGTAATTCCTTCAGGAAATCCCACTATATTATAAATAACCATGAAACCCAGTATCCATACAATGGCCAGTGAAATGACCCACAAGACAAAGCCGTATTTGACAAAATCAATGGGACTGATCATTCGTTGACCGGTATCCGGGTAAACACCAAGCCCGTAAATAATGGCATTGTTCGGAGTTCCAACAATCAAAAAATGGGCAAAAGATGTGGCAAAAGCCGTGGCTAGCCCAATGGCCCATGGTTCGCCACTAACACCGCTCATGATGCCCATGGGCACGGCAATCGGTCCTAAAAGAGCGGTGGTACCCGCATCGGACATAAAGTTGGTCATCAGACCTGAAAAAGAACTCATTCCGATCCAGAGTCCCAGACCTTTCCCGAAACCGATGGCTGCCAAGCCGCCCAGAAAAATCTGCGCCAGCCAGAGGGCCGCACCCGTCTCCTTTAACAGGGCACCAAGGGTGAGAGCGCCGCAATACATAAACCAGGCATCCCAGGATATACCGCCTAAAATTTTTCTCCAATCTGCAATCTTAAACACCACCGGAATGATTAGGGCGAGCAAGGCAGGCCCCCCAAGGCCGAGATCATGCCCGCCGACGATCCAGAGAAAGAGTATCAGAAGCATCATACCGAAGGCTACTTTCTCGGCATAACTCATGGGGCCCATTTTTTTGGTCTCTTCCTTTATGGCTTTGAGTCCGGGTGTCAGATCTTTTGTTTTCACTTTCCTGAAAATCAGCAGCATATAAACCGCCACAGACAGGCCCAGCACCGGTGTCAGCGGAAGTCCGTACATCATCCACCGACCGAAACTCATGGGAACGTTATAGTCGGACCAGAATCCCATCATGATGACGTTTCGACCGCCGGCTGCGGGCGAGCCGACACCCCCGACATTCAAGGCAAAACAAAGAGAAAAAAGCAACAGCTTTGCCAGTTGCGGATCATGTTCGATAACGCCCTGATTTCTGTTGGCCGAGACCGCCCCCATATAGACCGCAGCCATCACCGGCGCCATAAACGCCGCCATGGCGTGGGCCGATATAAATGACCCGAGAACGGACATGGATAAACACAATACGACAATCGGTACAACAAACCCTTTGGTCCACCCAAGAATCCATGTGGCGAGACGTTTGTGCAGCCCCACCCCGATGACGGTCACCCCCATGGCCAAAACACCCAATAGAAACAACGGTGCATCACCGGCAAAAGTCTGCCCGATCATCTTCATGGGCAATAGTTTGAAAAAATAAGCAAAAACCGGCATCAATATCCCAACCAGACCGATGGGAAGTGCCTCGGTAGCAAAATATATGATGGCCATGGGGATCATTGCGAGGACAAGCTTCGCCTTCCATGCCGCATGCGTAACATCATGGGCGACATGCCATTCAATCAGTCTTTCCGCGATTTTCTGTTTTTCCACAAGGTCAATCAGGCTCTGAGGTGTTGGGAGAATAAAGCCGATGATCCCAAAACAGGCTGCCCCAACAACAAGCCAGAGCATTTTGTTTGAAAGCAGCCCCGGTTTTTTTGATTTATCCATTTCCATGTTATCATGTTCCATTGACGATCCTCCGTTAAATTCTGCATTTCTTCACTTTTTCACAAAGCAGTTTGAACACATCCACGAGCCTCAAGATACCCACGATCTCCATGTCTTTTGTAACAAGAAGAGACTGATGATGACCGAGAATAAGACTATGCAGGGCCTCGCCCATCGTAGCATCCGCTTCAATTTTTTCTCCCTCCGTTGGTTTGTACATAACGTCCTTTACTTTTTTCCTGGCCACACGACTGCAAATATCGTCAAGATCCACCTGCCACAAGCCGTATTTTTCCATCATGGATCTAATTAACTCGGGGCTGAGGCCGGAAAGAGATGTCGACCGTATATCCCCAAAGCTCTCATATTTGGGCTCAAGACATTTGATGACATCCCACTGGCTTAATTTGCCAACAATTTTTTTGTTGTCATCATAGACCAAAACAGCCCGATGCACATAAGGCGATTCTTCAAACGCTTTCTGAGCCTTTTCCAGTGCATCAATGGCATCTATTAAAAAACGATCCTCGTGGATGGTGGCGTATCTTTCCAAAGGAACCATGATGTCTTTGACCACCAGTTTCTGCATGATATATCACTCCCTTTTTTCATTTTTATTCGCATTGAAGGTTATTTTTTTTTCTTGTCACGGTCTAAAATTTCTTTTGCCGTTTCGAATTCACCGGCCTCGGCAAAAGCGGCGGCGCTCATGGTGTCCTCAAACTTGCTTCTGTAAGCTTCGGTGATGATTTTCATGAGTTTCTCAATAGGCACCGGCTTTTGCAGGTATTCAAAAACACCCAGTCGTCTCGCCTCTTTTTCGTCTTTTTCAGATCCATGTCCGGTGAGCATAATAATCTGAACGCCGGGATACGCCTTCTTGGCACGCCTCAAAACTTCCATTCCGTCCATACCGGGCATCTTCAGGTCAAGCACCATGACATCCGGAAGATCTTCATCCATGGTTTTAAGCGCCTCTTCTCCGCTAAGTGCCACATCCGATTCCAGATCCCGCATCTTCATTCGCTCGGAAAGGGCCTTTACGAATTCCTCCTCATCATCTACCAACAATACTTTCATCTCTTTCATTTTTTTCTCCTTTCGTTATTTTCTTTATGCATGCAATTTTTTATATTTTCTTTGGATTTTAGTCCTTTTGTCAATAATTCTTTGGCCATATTTGCTTCACCGGCCTCCGCAAAACTTGCTGCAACCATTATTTCCTGGCAGCGCTGTAACAGTGAAGGCTTGACGACCTTGGCCTCTTTTTTTGCCTGAAATGCCTCCTTGATTCTGGAAATAAGTGAATCCAAATCAAGTGGCATGAGAAAGTCATCAAATACACCCAGTTTCATCCCTTCTATGGAGAGTGAAATCTGATCGCCACTGTTAATCGTTATAACCTGAACGGCGGGACGCATTTTTTTAATCATTTTAACCAAAACCATACTTTCTTTTTGAAAATCGTTCAGACTCAGCAAAACCACATCAATATTATGTCTTTTAATCATTCGCTTTGTCTCTGTTTTTTGTCTGGCCGTAACAATTTTATAGTCTTCGCAGGCAAGGCGCCTGGACAGGTGGTCCTGTAAAAATGTATCCCTCTCAACGATCAAAAGATTTACTCCCATGGCTTTATCAAAATGCTACCCACGCATGTCTTATCCATAACGCCTGAGAAGCTTTGACGTTCATGTCGAATATTTCCAGGCTTGTATGATATTCTCCCACTTCAGCAAAGGTAACGGAGATAAAGATATTTCCAAAAATTTCGATCCATCTTTTCATGGCATCCTCCCTGCTGTTTTATAAGACTTGACAACTTAATCAGCAAAGAATATGCCAAAACTATATTATGTTTCAATATCAAAATGTTATGACATCATACAGGAATCAATTGAAAATATATGGGACTTAATGAAACATTCGGCGTGAGACGATATGAAACCTAATGGCACATTTTTATGTGTTTATGGATTGAGGAAAATACAACCGGATTTCCAGGGCCGAATCAACGGCTTCGGCTGTCCCGCCCAGATAAGCCATGGTGTTTTGTAATGACTTCCAGCCTTCAGAGGAAGAAACAGACAGTGACACCTCGTCCTCGGCCGGAACCGTCCCTTCATAACGAATCCCGAACACATACCTGTCTTGAGCGATCCGCGGAACAAGTGTTATGGTTCCGTCGGAACTTAATGCATTCAATATAATTTCGATTGATTCGAATATCGCCATTTCTAATGTAACAGGGTGTGTTTTAATGGTTATGGATGCATCATGAGGATCGGCGTTTAGAACGACATTTTTAAGTCTGGCGAAACGGGATGCCAGCAAAACCATCTGCTCTGATACGTCATTAAGATCTACATTGGCCGGACTGTGATCGGGGCTATGGGCAAACTTGTTCAAACGGGTGGTAATATCAACACCACGATCAATTTGGCTGAGGATTCTTTTCAAAGATGTGTGAAACTTGTCCTTGTGAGTAAAGGTCTCATCCGGCGTTATGTCAAGAATGTCCTCCATAAGACCCGATGATTCTTGAATGATGGCCAGCACGTTTTTGATTTCATGAGTGATTCCCGCAGTTATTTTGCCGAAAAAGAGAATTTCTTTGCTTTTTATCTTATCCATTTGCCCTCCTTAACATAGCTTCTTCAGAGGCCTTTTAAACAACATTTTTGGCCGCCTCATTGAGTTTTTCAATGAGTTCATCAATATCTACGGGTTTTATCAGATAATCAAACGCGCCAAGCTGCATTCCCTTGATCCCGTCTTTGGTGGCGCCGTGGCCGGTGAGGAGAATCACCTGGATTTTAGGGTCAATGGCTTTTATTCTCACCAAAACTTCCATCCCGCTGAGACCCGGCATCATTACATCCAAAACCACAACCTGGGGCGGATCGGCTTCGATCATGCTCAATGCCATTTCTCCATCTGTTGCAATCTCAACATGCATATTTCTCAATTCAAGTCTTTCAGCCAGGGTTGTAACGAATTCTTTTTCATCATCAACGAGCAGGATTTTTAATTGCAACATGATGTGCCTCCAAAAACTTAAATTTTTGATTTTGATTTTTTGGGCAGATAAACTGTAAACTTCGTTCCTTGGTTCTCTTTGCTCGCCACATCAATTTCTCCACCCAACTTTTGGACGATCCCGTAGGTAATGGAAAGTCCAAGACCGGTGCCGTGCTCTTTTTTCGTGGTAAAAAACGGTTCAAAAATATAACGGCAGGTTTCTTCCGACATACCACATCCGTTGTCTTCTATGCTTATAGCGACGGTATCGGCATCTTTTTCCCAGGTGGTGATGGAAATCCGGCCCTCGTCTTGGACAGCTGCCATGGCATTGTTTAGAATGTTCAAAAAAACCTGCTGGAGCTGACCCCGATCCGAATCGATTCTTGGCAGATCCTTTGCCAGATCCAGCGTGATATCAATATTTCGGTAAAGGGCTTCTCTTTCCAAAAAGCCTAGCACTTCTTTCATGAGTTCATTCAAATCGAGATTTTCGACTTCAATCTCCATTCTCTTAGCAAATCCAAGGAGTCGATGGGTGATGGTCTTACAACGACGCACTGACTGGAGAATCGATTCCAACAGATTTAGAAATTTCTCTTTTTGATCGAAATCGGGTGTGTATTTAATGAGGTCTTTGATAAGTCCGGCCTTTTCATTAATAATCGCCAGAGGGTTATTGACCTCATGCGCCACCCCGGCGGCGAGTCGGCCGATGGAAGACAGTTTATGTGAATGCTGCAATTCCCGAAAGGCAAGCTCCCTTCTTTGATCGGCTTCTCGAATGCGAGAAACCAATATATCCGTTAGCCTGAATACCACGATAAGAATCAGGGCGGAACTAACCAGAAAAACAAAAAACAGATCACTTTTGAGCGCATACCAGGCTTTTAAAACCGCGGAATGGGGCTTTACGATCACCAGTGTATAATCGGGGTAGGTTAAGTGGGCGTAAGCCAAAAAAACGTCGTTTCCATTGGGGTCTTGTTTTTCCACAACGTACGTCGAATATCCGCCGGGTGGAATTGTAAAGGGACACTGTTCGAGGACCTTCCCGTACAAACGTGAATTGGTCTGGAATATGCCCTCTTTGTTAAGAACAAATGCATCACTTTCCGCATCCAGCCCCATGGCGGCGATGAGATTGTCAAACATGGTTGTATCGATGGTGGTTCGGAGAATCCAGGATTGCCCGTTCTGTTGAAGACGTTGAACGGCAATGGCAATGTGAGGGAATTTTCGGTATCCCATAAACACATTGCTGATGTAGGTACCTTTGAGCGTCACTTCTTGAAACCAATCCTGATTTGCATAGTTCTTTCCAACGAGGCTATAGGGGCCGACATAGCATATCTGTGTACCGTCAGAACCGTTTATAAGGCCAAGATCCACAAATCCGACGAATTCCTTTTTGAGCGTAAAAAGAATATGATTCAGTGTTTTCTCATCACACAAGTCATCAAGCGTATAAAAATAAGAAATGGATTTTATCAAAGACAGCCGTTCTTTTAAAAAAAATTGAAAGGAGTGCGTGGTTTTGTTTGCCAGCAAATTGATGGGGCTTAAAATCTCTTCCTTGAGACTTCTCTGGTATTGATGATAATTGATTAACGCCATGAGGACCAGAGGAATGATGGTCATTGCGATCATCAAGATCCTCATGTTCCTTCGAAGATTATGGTAACGGTCTTCAGAGTATTCAACTTCAAGAAACCGCTGCAGTCTCTCTTTTATATTAAACCAATTTTTGAGGTTCAGTGCCATTCTTCCTCCGGACAATCGATTCTCGAATGATATCGCCGGGTCTCAGTGTTTTCGATTGAAGGCGCTTTATGGCAGCCTTGTAAGAACCGACCACAGAATCGAAAACGCTCACATTTTTCCAGGTAAGATATTTGTAATACTCATCTTCGATACCTCCACAGATCACGGTCTGTATCTTTTCCACAAGGACGAGGTGGCAGAGTTGTTCTGCCGAAGCCCGAGGAAGGACCACTGTCTTTTGTTCCAACAGCTCGCCATTGCCGGCCATTTGGAAAATATGAACCTCTGTGGCCAAATCGAATCTCGGCGCCACCTGATCACCGTATAATGCGATGAGCACTTTTTGTTCCATGGTCAATTTCTAACAAATCGTTTCGTACAAGTCCAATTTTTATTGTTCGTTTATTTTATATTGTTTCATTTTTCTCCACAAGGTGCTTCGTCCCCACCCCAAAATGGCGGCTGCTTTATTTCGTCGGCCTCCGGCTTTGACCAACGCTTCCATAATGATATCCCTTTCCCTTGATGCCCAGGTCCAGTGGTCGCTTTTTTCAATGTTGGACGTTATCGGTGGAGCGGACCATTCGGATGGTTCCGCTTCGCCAAATGGCGAAAGTGCACTTTGGGATTTTGCATCCATGAGATAGGCCGGTAAATGCATGGGTTGGATTTGTCCTTTCGGACAGATATTAACGGCATATTCCACGACATTTCTGAGTTCCCGAACATTTCCTGGAAAAGAATAATCCAGTAGAATTTGGAGTGCCTTTTTCGATATATTCTTAACATCTTTTCTGAATCGTGACGCAAAAATATTGAGAAAGTGATCCAGAATAAGACGAACGTCATCCCCCCGCTTCCTTAGCGGGGGTAGATGCAGCCTCACGACATTCAGTCGAAACATAAGATCTTTTCGAAACATTCTCTCTTTCACCATCATATCAAGGTTACGATGGGTGGCAGTGATCACCCTGACATTGGCTTGAAACCCTTTTGTACTTCCCAACGGATAAACCACCTTATCGTCCAAAAATGTCAGCAGCTTCACCTGAAGCGCCAAGGGAAGATCCCCGACTTCCGTAAGATATAGAGTCCCATTGTGGGCCAGCCGAAATCGTCCGGGTTTGTTTTCAACGGCCCCTGTAAATGCCCCCTTTTGATGACCGAACAGCTCGGATTCAAGCAACGTTTCGGGGAGAGCTCCACAATTGATTTTGACGAAAGGTCCCTTTGCCCGGTTTGAGGCTTGATGGATGGCTTCTGCCAACATATCTTTTCCGGTTCCGGTTTCACCGGTAATCAAAACGGCTGAATCATTTTGAGCAACCAGTGGAATTGTTTGAAAAAGCTTCGTCATTTCCCGGCTCTTTCCGATGATATGCCTGAATCCATATGCCTGTTGAATCTTGGCATCCACCTCTTTAAGGGGACGAAGGTCTTCAACGGTTTCCAAAAAACCGATCAGATGACCGTGAGTATCTTTGATTGGAGAGAGGTTGATCAGTACCGGAATTAACTCCCGTTCTTTGTTGATCATGTCACTCTCAACTGAAATGGATTCGGAATTTGAATCCATCTTTTTAATCGGACATTTCTGTATACACAGTCTGCTTCGCATGATGTGAAAACAAGGGATGCCTCTTGCATCTCCCAAGGAAAAACCGCTAAGGGCTTCAAAAGCACGATTGATCAGTACGATCCGCCGCTGGGTATCAAGCACCGCGATACCCAAAGGAATCTCATCCATCAAAGAAGGCAATTCGATGGGAGTCTTAAATAATCCCTTAATTTGTGTGTGCTGCCATGTGTTCAAGGTCGGACGTCCAAAGGAGTTGTGCAATACGGTCGATTATCGAAAAATTGCCGCTTCAGGTTAAATTAAATTTCTACATCAAACAATTCAAAGTCCTGTGAAACGTTGGATCGTTTTGATGGATTGTTTCAGTTTGTTTTACTCACATATTTATAAAAATGTTTCAATATGTTTTTAACATAACCCAAAAAAGTTTGTGACGAACATTCAACGTCTGGATCGAACAAACAAAAATATAAGCCTCAAAAACAGCATCATGTGTACCGACAAAGGCGTTGCCAATTGCAACGAAAAATCGGATAAATTCCTGTAAATATAGCAATATTCTGCCAAGTCGATGTTTTGTAAAGATAAGCGATAAGATATTGTATTTTTAGTAAGTTATATGTGAATTTCTAAATATTTTTTCATTGACATTGGATGAAATGTAATATAGCTTCCTTTTTTTTTATGAATTCAACTTCTCTATCATGCATATCCGTTATGATGAAATTCACTTTCACATGGGATTTCAATTCCAAAGAAAAAAATACAACGCCTTAATCCAGGAGGAAAACATGCGGATAAATGGTAAACTTTGGGCGATGATATTGGTTGGCCTGTTTTTGTTAATGGTATGGGCGCCACCTGCTTTTGCAGAAGCTTCCGCCGAAGCCGCTGCCGGTGACGGCCATGCCTGGTGGTTTTGGCCGCTTTTGCTGTTTGTTGTAACGTTTATTATGGGAATTCTGGCCGTGCTTGGCGGTGTCGGCGGCGGTGTTCTCTTTGTGCCGATCATCAGCGGTTTTTTTCCTTTCCATTTGGACTTTGTTCGCGGCACCGGTCTTTTGGTCGCCCTTTCCGGTGCATTGGCCGCCGGTCCCGGGCTTCTCAAGATGAACCTTGCCAGCTTGAGACTGGCGATTCCGGTGGCCCTCATCGCCTCAACCTGCGCCATCATCGGGGCCATGATCGGACTTGCGCTGCCCACAAATATCGTTCAAATTGCCCTCGGCGCCACCATTCTCGGTATATGCATTCTTATGTTAACTGCCAAAAAATCCGAAGTCCCGGAGGTCCCCCAGGCAGACCGGTTATCCTCAGCCCTTCGGATCTGTGGCGTTTACCAGGAAGCCAGCACCGGAGAGATTATTGACTGGAAGGTACACAGGACACCTTTAGGATTGGTCCTGTTCGTTTTAATTGGAATCATGGCCGGTATGTTCGGCCTTGGGGCCGGATGGGCCAATGTGCCGGTACTCAACCTGCTCATGGGAGCACCGTTGAAAATCAGTGTGGCCACCAGCAAATTCCTCCTTTCCATCACCGATACTTCCGCAGCATGGATATACATGAATAAAGGGTGTGTGATACCCATGATGGTGGTTCCGTCTCTGGTGGGGATCATGCTCGGTTCTTTTGTAGGGGTCCGTTTACTTAAAATTGCCAAACCGACCTTTATTAGATGGATGGTCATTGCCATCCTGGCCTTTGCCGGAATCAAAGCATTGTCCAAAGGACTCGGATTTTAATTGCAGACTGAACCATTGTTAACATATCGGCCTTTATTGAACAGGAGATATCAATGGAAGAAAAAACAAACGATCTGTTAAAAGCTACACCGGAACAGATTCTCTACGCCAAAATACTGGAATGGGGAATGTACTTCGGTTTACTGATTCTTTTTATTACATTTGGTCTTTACACCTTCGGTATTATAGATCCCTATATCCCGTTGGATAAAATTTCCAAATACTGGTCTTACAACGTCCATGAATATTTAGTACATGCAGGGATTAAAGACGGATGGGCCTGGCTGGGTATGCTCAAGTACGGGGATTTCATTAATTTCATCGGCGTGGCCATATTGGCGGGCGTTACCATAATCTGTTATGCGGCCATTGTTCCGACACTTTTGAGGAGCAAAGATGTGGTTTATGCGGTTCTGGCCGTGCTTGAAGTCATTATCCTGAGTGCTGCGGCCAGCGGGTTGCTTGCCGTGGGGGGGCATTAATATCCGAAATATTACGGTCTAAAATATTCCGCTTAACCGATTTAAAGCGAATCGCCGCAAATATCTTCAAGCTGGATTACGATCCGTTTGAGATCATCACTGTTTGACAGTGATTCAACCCTATCGATGGCGACAAATGTTTCAGGCGGATAGGTTTTAAGAATTTCATAGGTGTCATCAAATTCGTCCATGGCAAGCTGTGATGTGAGGATCATATAATCATTCCCTTTTGTATCTTTGAACACACCCAAAGACCCTCAGAAGATTTTTTCCACTTACCATTCTTTTATATCCATCGTTACCACAAACCCATTGTGCCTTTTCTGCAATTGAGGTATTATAGCTATTGTCAGAATAACCTTCCGTTTCATCCGCCGGATAATTTCGTTGAGATCTACAAGAACTCGCAAACAAAAGCGCGTAAAAGAGAACATGTCCATGGCTTTTTAGAATATCGTTCAGTAGTTTGATTTTATGTTTTAATTT
>Ga0209536_100013115_pt1 | contig 11971 bp, 12 predicted proteins | sample DeeMarSeWOR28_12_FD_187461 | JGI IMG/M metagenome (GOLD analysis project Ga0209536, IMG submission 187461) | Marine sediment microbial communities from White Oak River estuary, North Carolina - WOR-2-8_12 (SPAdes) (version 2) | ecosystem: Environmental > Aquatic > Marine > Intertidal zone >...
ATTCCTTATTGCCGGATTAATAATTGTCGGTTTGACACCTACTGCCCACCCCTACTAACCATCTCGTTAAACTCTTTTACTAATATAGCTACACGACTTTCCCAACTGTTTTCACGCGCATAGCCCACTATGCGTTCCCTGTCCCAGTTCCTTGCGAGCGCCTTTACAATCGACCTTTCAAGGGCGTTCCTGTCACCAAACGGTACAATAAAGCCAAGATCCTCCGATGCGATCACTTCTGAGTTGCCACCTACATCCGACGCAACAACGGGAACGCCACAGGCCAGAGCCTCCAGTAGCACGTTGGCCCAGCCTTCGTTGCGAGTAGACAACACGAAAACATCCGCTGCCGAAAGCGGCAGGTACAATTCCGTTGGCGGGAGCGTGCCGAGAAAATGAACATGACCTGTCAACCCCAGCTCACTCACCATTTGCTTGAGGTGCTCCGTCCAGTCACCTTCGGGACCAGCGCCACCGACGATCAAATAGTGTATGACTTTACCTTGGGACAATAGCGAGGGCATCAACTCGATCACGCGATGAAAGCCCTTACGTTCCACGAGTGCGCCAATTGTTAACAAGACTTCTGAATCAACCGGCAATCCCAGCTGTTCTCTGGCCGCCTGCCTGTCTATTGCCTGGAACTTGTCTGCATCAACACCGTTCCCAATTACACGAATTTTCCCGCTTTCTATTCCCAGCCCTTCGGCCAGCTTCTTCAAAGAAGTCGAAACAGAAAAAATTCTTGTTGCATCCCCCAACGCCTCAACGAGTAATAACCTCTTCAGTCTCTCTTTGGAATGCGACACCTCGGTACCACGCAAGGTTATCGTCACCGGTCGCTGCAACCATTTGCCTAACAGAGTCGCCGCTTTTCCATCGGGAAACGCGAAATGTGAATCTATCAGATCACACCTTTCTTCATTTCTTAATTTTCGCAATGTCGCAAAAGAACCGAGCGCCATAAAAAACCCATCGAGAAATTTCACGAACCCCGGTATCGAGAAATATCTGGGGTAGTAAACATCGATCCCGTCTTGTATCTCATGCCTCGATGGCATCGGTCTGAAATGAGGTCTATATCTCCTTACTAGCGCTTGAAATGGAAACCAAGGTACCGGGGAAACTACGGTGAGCGGCATTTTTGCAGCGACGCGAAACATTCTCTCACGGATAAAAATACCCGCAGTCGGACGAACCTCACTGGGGAACAGGCTACTGAACACCACTATATTGATATTGCTCTTTTCCATGTCCGTTTTTCATTCTGTAAACGGCCCAGTCACCGTTCATATACTCGTACCATTCGTTTTTCTTCTGAGCAATAAATCGACTTATCGAGCCATCTTTCTTACCCGGCAAGATCGCGCCTTTCTGCAACTGCTTAAGCCATGTTCCCTGCAATGGTTCTTTGCATCCCGGCAGTATACACAAAGACAAAATATGCCGACGATTTTATTGGTAGATGTGCACCCTGGAGTAATTTTGATAAGCTATCAGAGCTTCGTGGCGACTCCCGCCGGACGGTCGGACGATCTGGCCGAGGCATCTACATTTGAACTTGACGACGAAGCCACCAAGCGTATTCGCATGGCGAGCAACAGCACAGCCTGTACTAGCATGTCCGGCGAGATACAAGGCGCACCCGAGCGAATGATGGAAAAGCCGATAAGTCCATGCATCTCACCATCCTGATCTGTACGCACAACCGCTCTGAGCTGCTCGGACTAACCCTGGCGTCACTGAACCGTGCGCAGCGCCCGGCGGACTGTTCGGTCAGCATTATGGTGGTCGCCAATGCCTGCACTGACGATACCGGGCAGGTCCTCGAAAATTACCGATCACAGACTGTGGAACACGATTGGCTGCCACTCGACTGGTTAGAGGAAGCGAAACCGGGCAAGTCCAATGCGCTGAATCGAGCCATTCCGGCGCTCGACAGCGAACTTGTCGCCTTCGTGGATGATGATCACCGCGTGGACGAGTTGTACTTGATGAACATCTGTGCGGCGGCACATTCGCACCCTGCTGCCACCTTGTTTTGCGGTCGCATACTGCCGGATTGGGACGGCTCAGAACCTGATTGGGTCCATGACAGCGGACCGTACCGCATCTATCCCCTGCCCGTTCCCCGCCAGGACCAGGGAGAAAACCCGCACCCGGTCGGCCTTGAAGGACCCATACCGGGAGGGGGGAACCTGGTGCTGAGGCGCGGGGTTTTTGATCGGATCGGAGTGTTCTCCCTGGAGCTGGGACCTCAGGGCCACAACCTGGGAGGCGGTGAAGATACCGACTTTATTCGGCGGGCCCTCGGCGCCGGCGAGCAGCTGTTTTACGTGCCGGACATAAAACAATATCACCATGTGGACCCCTCGAGGTTCCGGCTCGTCTACCTGCTCAGGAAAAGTTTCCAGCGCTCGCGAGCGGGAGTTCAAACGAGCCAGGAGCATAGTCAGATTCCGCTATACATGTGGCGCAAGCTGGCCGGCTATGTCTTCCATGCCCTGTTCTCCCTGCAATGGGCGAAGACGCGCTTCTTTCTCGTACGCATTGCGGCTGTATTAGGTGAGATGCGTGGAATACGCACCTGAAAAGTCTATTCGGCTTTGCCCAGCTCTTGCAGCCGTCGCTGCAGCATGCGCGACTTGGGTTTGGCCTCGAGGCCTGACTCGAGCACTTTGCGCGCTTCCTCGGGCTGCTTCAGTTCCACGTAAAGATCGGAAAGTTGCGCATAGGCCTGGGAGTACTTGGGCTGAGCCTTTATGGCGAGCTGGTAGTGCTGTATGGCCTCGGCAGCCTCGCCCTGCTCCGCCAGAGCCCAGCCCCAACGGGTGTGCAGTTCCGGATAGAGAACACAATCGGTGCCACAGTGTGCCCCCACATACTTCATTTGATGTACTACGTTTCCCAACTCGCGTTTCCTCACGCCTTGATCCAAAGAGGTCCTGACTTCCTGCTGCGCATATATGCCGGCACAGTAGTGGTGGATGTGTATGGTGGCGGTGCCGAAGGTGTTGCTCCATCTCTTCCACTCGGCAGTATTCCTGCCCTTAGCCCTGTCTTTGCAGTACTGCGGTAAAAGTTGCGTATTTCGCCTCCATTTTTCACCCTTGTCTTTCTCCCCCTTGGCCGCGGACACGCTGTGCCATGGAACAAGCAGACATATGATAATCAGTGCGATTGCGCGCATGTTAGTTCTCCGCTAGACTTCGACAAGATTATTCCACACGTGCTCGTGCCTGGGCAAATTCACAGGCCAGAACAGATCCACCCCTAAGCTGCTGATAGCATTAAAATAAGTGCAGATCCTTGTTTAAAGTATCCACGGAAACTACCGATAAGTTCTCACGTTCCCCGACGACTTAGTTGCGCCGGGAACACGGGCGCCACCAAGTAAGCTAGAGGCGTAGTTCACCGGATATCGGTGGCAAGAAATATAAAGGCACAGCTGGAGATTTGGGCCTGACATGTTACCGCAATTCCTCTCTGAGTTTATTCTGGCCTGAACGGCACAGCCAGTGGCCACCCATCAGCAAATATGAATTTAGGTGAAAGCATACGCAGCGGCGTAAAGTGGCTAATACTTGGTAATACCGGTAGCCGCGTACTCGAATTCGCCTTCGGAATCATACTCGCCCGTCTACTCGTACCGGCAGACTTTGGCATGATCGTAACGGTTCAGGTGTTCACGGGATTCGTGGGCATGATGACCAGTGGCGGAATGGGTCAGGCACTCATCCGCGCCAAGGAAGTGGGTGCCGAAGACTTCAACGCGGTTTTCACGCTGCAACTTGCGCTCGGAGCGCTCATCTATACCGGATTCTTTCTGACCGCCCCCTGGTTCGCTACTTTCTTTGAAAATCCGCTCTACGAAGATCTGATGAAGGTCTCCGCTCTTTCGTTTCTAATGCGGCCCTTCGCCTATATGCACGGTTCATGGCTGAACAGGCGAATGGATTTCAAGAAAAGATCGATAGTGGACATGATATCTGGCGCGGTAACAGGAGTTGCCGGCGTGCTCATGGCATGGGCCGGTATGGGCGTTTGGAGTCTCACCATCTCGGGCTTGGTAGGCGCGCTCATCCGCAACATCCTGCTGGCACAGATGACCGCCCTGAGTCTGCGTCTGAATTTCGACATCTCGATCATGCGCAAGCATGGCACCTATGGATCCAGAATTGTCCTCAATGACATATTGGGTCGTCTGCGAAGGGAGGGCCTGAAGTTGATACTGAGCAAAGTCGCCGGCCCAAGCTTTCTCGGGCTTTTCAATAAGGCCGATAGCCTGCACAGGCTGCCATACTGGATGTTTGCACAACCCGTCGCCCAGCCGGTTTTCCGAGCAATGTCGAAAGTACAGGACGATCTGGATCAAAGTAAGTACATGTTCTATCGCGTCATCACTCTGCTCGCGGTCTATGTCTTGCCTTTCTACGTCTTTCTCTGGTGGCTCGCCGAACCCTTCATTGGAGTAGTCTACGGCGAGAAATGGCTGCCCGCCGCCCAGCCCCTGCGTATCCTCGCCATGGCCGGCCTGTTCTACATCATTGCCCGCCCGTGCGGGGTACTACTGATGGCGCAGAACCGCCTGATCCAGGAACTGATAGCGCAGGCCGCCATCCTGGTGTTCACTCTAAGCGCGTGCTTCATAGGGCTCAATTGGGGACTCGAAGGCGTGAGTTGGAGTGTCTTGATCAGCCAGGTCTTCGCCACGATCTGGCTATTCACACTGGCCTACCGCACTATTCCCACGCGCATGATGGAACTGGTGGGCGCGATTGCGCCCGGCCTCAAGCTGAACAGCTTGCTCTTTCTTGTGCTGGCACTGACTGACGCACTGACTAATAATCTCAGGACGACCGATCCTGCTATTTATCTTGTCGTCATGCTCGTGCCCGGTTCCGTAATCTACCTGTCCGCCTTTCTTCTGCTCCCGATTGCCGCTCTGCAGTCAGAATCCGCCCGATGGCGTCAGAAGATCAACGGGAGCCTGAAATTCTTGGACAAGAATTCCACCTGAGTCTGTGTGATGGGAAAGCCTGGTCGAGCAAACTGCTTGGATAATATTTATCAAACCGATGCACCTGCATCAACTGTCACAGGAGTCCAACATGCGCGGTAAGAAATGGGCCTTTTCCGTCCTTATCTTTTTCGTATTCGGGGTCACCGCGCTAGGTCTGCAATGCGATGGTTCTTCCAGTTGGTTCGCCGAGTACCCGTTACCGCTGAGAGAGGATCACAAGCTGTTCGATGTCGGAGTTGTAGATGTCAATGGGGACAAACTCCTGGATATATACACCTCGAACCACAACTTTCGGCAAGCACTGCTGATTGCGGATGGGAACGGTGGCTACCGTGACATGATCGACGAATGGGGCCTGGGCCATAGCCAGGAGTTTCCTGGCGTCGAGCTTTCTTTTGTCGCGCCCAAGGTGGACAAGGCCGGGTTGTACATATACTGGCTCGGCGTAGGAGGCAACGAAGAACTGGGACATCACGTCATTATCCACGCACACAAAACCTCTGAACTTGGGGAGTGGCGAGGCGATCTTCGAATCAATGCTCCGGTGGATGTGCACGAAAATGACGGCTTTGACATGGACATTGAGCCGCAATCCTTTCCCCGGTCCGAAACGACCGTAAGATTTTCCACGAGCCAGGATGCGATGCTGAAGTTGAAACTTACGGCGTGGGGACTTCCGATCAATTTCGATATCCAGGGGGCAATGGCGCCTGACCAGATTTATGTGGGAAATAGAAAGAAAACGCCGCACTCAACTCGCTTCACAATCGCCTTGCAAGATCGCCATGGGCTTGCATGGGCAGATTACAACGATGATGGCCGGATGGATGTATTCACGAACCGTGGAGCGCTCAGCGGTACGCTCATGCACTATCCCGAAAACGTGCAGCGCTCCGTGAAAGATGTCTTCTTCGTGAGTGAACAACAGGGCACATACAAGGAAATTGGTGAAGAAGTTGGAATCGCCAAGAGAGGCTGCTCGGGACGACACATTAAATGGGTCGACTACAATCAGGACGGCCTGCTCGACCTTTATGTCAATTGCCAGGATCGCGGGCGTGTCGAGAGAGAATTTCCGAATCAACTCTACAGACAATCCAGCGACAGGCAGTTTGTCGATGTCGCCGCGGAGGTCGGCCTGACAATTACGGACCATCAGGTAATCGATTTTGCGTGGCTAGATGCAGATGCCGACGGCGACCCGGACCTCCTTACGACGACTGATAAAGGTTTCTTTTTATACCGCAACCAGGCCGGGCGATTTTCGCAAGAGTTCATGGGGCGTGGCAGATTTGCCAGAGAGGACAAACCGGGATTGAGATACGTCACCCTCGACTACTGGAATTTTGATGGCAAGTTGACGGTTGCAGACTATGATGCTGACGGGGACCTGGACGCCTTCTCGGTATCGAAACAAGGAAGCACTCTGCTCGTCAACGATCAGGGAAAGTACACTGCACTCGATCCGGTCTCGGTCGGATTGCCCGCAGAGGGCGTCGGAGGGAACTGGGTGGACTATGACAATGATGGCTTGACAGATTTCCATGCGGTCCCGGAGGGTCTATTCAGGCAACTGCCGAACCATAAGTTCGAAGCCACGAACCTACTGGCACTGCCCTCACACCTTTATTTGGCCGCGATTTCCAACTGGGCTGATCTGGACAACGATGGAACTCGGGATGTGGTCATTGCAGTAAACGAGAATCCGAGTTTATGGCGCTGGTGGGAGAAACCCTTCAAGTCCCCTATGGATATTTTTAAATGGGAGATTCTTTCATATCGCAACAAGGGGGCCGACAACCACTGGCTGCAATTCCTACTCGAGGGTCATTCGGGAAACCGCGAGGCGATCGGCGCGCAGGTGACCGTTGTCACGCCCCGCGGACAACAGGTCATGGAAGTCGGCAGCAGTGAAGGTTCATTCTTTTCACACGGCCACTACCGCCTTTATTTTGGCCTCGGTGAGCACGAGACAGCCGACACTGTCAGAATCCGCTGGCCGGACGGGCGCGTACAGGAAATGCACAGCGTGCCCGGCGACAAGCTGCTCACATTGAAGCAGAAAACACTCCCACACAGCGAACGCCAGCCGTCCGGCTCGGGCGATAGAGACAAATGACACGCTGCTCTGTTAACAGCAAGCAAACTGGGTCGATATTTCTGCCCGCGAGACATTGGAAATTAATACCGATGATAATCTCACATCGTCGTAGCCGCTACGAAAGACTCGCGGACAACTACGGTACGGTACGCAGGCAGCTGGGTCTCGTCGCCCCCACACTACACCTGAGTCAACCGCCAGCTGATCCTCTGCAAACCCGAACTCAAATGACGTACACTTCGGGTCTGATGGCACTGCCGACCGGCTTCGAGGGCATCCGTGGTAACATACTGTTTTATGGATATATTTTTAATAATTTGCTCTCTACGATGGTAAAAACGAAGCTCAAGCGATTGATTGTTTCTACGGCAAGGCGAACAGCCAGCTACCGACTTATCAAGGGCGGGAAGGTCTTGACCGCTACCTACCAATAATTAAGCAACTGATGGCAGGCAAGCTTTCTTTCAACAACTAGCAGTCATACCCAATGGCACCAACACACCGCACAACGCTTCGCGAAATTCTCTCCCAACTAGCCAAGTTCGCACTGGTGGGAGCATTCGGAACGCTCGTTCACTACGCTATTCTCATTCTCATGGTGGAGAAAGGCGGGACCAGCGCAGTTATCGGCTCCAGCATCGGTGCAATAGCCGGCGCCTTCGTGAACTACTTTCTCAACTATTATTTCACGTTTCGAAGCAATCGCCGGCATGCCGAAGCTATCGTTCAATTCTATATCGTGGCTGGTACAGGCTTCCTTCTGAACGCCTTGCTCATGTGGTTGATTGCCGACCTACTGGGGGTGTATTACATTCTGGCACAGCTAGTCACCACTGGACTGGTGCTGCTGTGGAATTTTTCGATCAATCGTGTCTGGACGTTTCGCACCAGAGCACGCGAACCTGACAGCAGCCAAGAGCTGTCGCGCTAACAATGCATCCGATTACACCAGAAAACGGCGTGAGTAAGAACTTGACTGCTCGCGTAGCCAGTCGCGCAGTGTCAGCTCGCTGTCCTCAAGGCAAGCGTACCAACATGACTCACGTACAGCGAGACCTGCAATTTGTCCGAAGAAGTTGATAAATCAGGTAGGTATTTGATCGTCAATGCTGACGACTTTGGCTACTATGACTGTGTGAGTAAAGGCATTCTCAGCGCCGCCCAAAGCGGCGCTGTCACCGCGACCGGAATCTTCGCCAATAGCCCTTTCCTCGAGACCCATTTGGGCTGGTTGAAAAACCACGCTTCACTCGACGCTGGTGTTCATCTCAATCTGACTAGCCGGGTTCCTCTCACATCTGAAATGCGGGCACGGCTGCACAAATGGAACGGATCGTTTCCGGGCAAGTTTGTCATGGCTACGTTGATACTCACAGGCCGGATACCTCTTGAAACCGTAGCTGAGGAATTGCGCAGCCAGATTGAGCGCTGTCTCGCGGCCGGGGTAAACCTGCGTTTTCTTAATTCTCATGAACATATTCATATGCTGCCACCTGTCTTTCGGGTCACGCAAGAGCTTGCCATCCACTATGACATACCGCATGTACGCTATGCAGCACCTGACAGACCCGGCTCGCTTGCGCCCGGGCGCATCATCCGCGACATTGCTTTGCATGTCCTGGCTAAGAGAAATCACGCGCTGCTCCAGATCCCCGTCTTACCCTTTGTTGGCCTGTCCTGCAGCGGAAAACTGAACCTTGGCTATCTTAGAAACGTCCTCCATGATCTGCCACCGGCCGTATACGAACTCATGTGCCATCCCGGCGCCTGCCGTAATGAGGATGTGCCAGACGCCGCACTTCACGCCTACCACGACTGGGAAAATGAACTCGATACACTGACCAGCCCTGAATTCCGTGATTTCTGTCAACAGGAGCAGATAGAATTGATTCGCTATCGCGATATCAGGGTCGATAATCGACGAAATGAATGTTGTGTCGATAGACAAGGCGAATGATGCCAAATACGTATGCGGGGAGTACGAGTGAAGGAAAATCAGACTGAGCAAAACCTGATAAGCATTGTTGTCCCGGCGCACAACGAGGCTGAAGGCATAAGCGATGCGATTCAAACGATTGCCGATATCCTGGAAGGCTGCGGCATTCTCTGGGAAATTATCGTCATCGACGACGGTAGTCGTGATGCAACTTTCCACCGCGTCTCCGCATTATCGGCCACGGACAATCGTATCAAGTCTCTACGTCTCAGCCGCAATTTCGGTAAAGAGGCGGCGCTGTTAGCCGGCCTCACGATGGCTACTGGGGACGCGGTCGTCACACTTGATGCCGATCTGCAACACCCACCGCGACTGATTCCGGACATGATTGATAAGTGGAGAAACGGTGCACAAGTCGTGGATGGAGTAAAACGCGAGCGGGATCAGGACTCCGTGCTAGTCAAGCTTCGTGCAAATATTTTCAACACCTTGCTCTCACGGCTTGGTGGAATCGATATACAGGATTCATCCGATTTCAAACTTCTCGACAGGCTGGTTGTGAATACCATAATCGAGAAACTGCCGGAGCGGCGCCGGTTTTATCGGGGTTTAGTCGACTGGGTCGGTTACGATCATGAAAAACTCTTCTTTGATACCGAATCGAGGGCCAAAGGCGAGGGGAAGTGGTCACTCTGGAGTCTTATCGGATTGGCGACGACTGCAATCGTCTCTTTTACGAGCACGCCACTTCGTATTGTCACTTTCCTTGGATTCTTCACCTTGATCTTCGCATTTTTCGTTGCGGCAGAGGCACTGTGGTCCTGGGCTCATGGCCATGCCGTATCCGGCTTTGCAACGATTATTATCACTCTTCTGCTCCTGGGCAGCTTTATAATGATCAGTCTAGGCATACTCGGCGAATATCTCGCGAAAGTCTATGACGAAATAAAGGCCAGACCCGCATTTCTGGTTTCAGAATCTGTTGGTTTCGATTTTGGAACTGAGAGGACAACTGATGGCAACGAAACACCGATTTGCAACTCCTGTGGAAGGCCTTTGCCCTCGCATGAATCAAGATGACCGTTTTGCTCGCTCGGACGCGGAACTCCAGGTGTCAATACCTGACTTGCTTCATGAGTCAGACACATCAGCACTTCATCAGTGAGACTGGGTGAATGAAATCCTTGATCACGAAACCATTGGATCAGACCGTGGCCGACTGGTGGAACGCTATCAGTGCCGAATCCAGGAAAGCCCTCATGTTTGTCATTGGAGCAAACCTGCTGGCCTTCGGCTTTGAGATGTCGAACCTGACATTGCACCATGATGACGTCAGCCAGATTTTTATCCAGGACAGCATCCTTGGCCACTATCTGGGACGCTTCGGACTGGGCTGGCTTCACTTCTATGGGCAAAATGCCTACTTCATGCCTTTTCTTCAAATGTCCCTGGGCATCCTGTTCATGAGTACTTACGGGATAATCGTTGCGCGCTTTTGGGGCGCCCGCAAGGCCTTGGACATTGCGCTGGTTGCCTCGATCCTATGCGTATTTCCCTATATGGCGCAGCTGTATCAATACAACACGTCCATGGCGACTTACTCGCTGGCTCATCTTCTCGCCGCCGCGGCGGTCATTTTGTCAATCCGGGGAACCCCGGCACATATCGCCACTGCGGCCGTCTTGTATATCGCGGCATTCTCCATTTATCAGAGCGTGATCGCAATTGCCGCAACAGTTTTCGTGGTCTGGCTTCTCTTTAGGCTCCTCCTCAGTAGAGAGGAAGGAGCCCTCGTGCCCGGGGCAATTCTCTGGTCTGCCGCTCACGCCCTGATTGCCGTCATTGTCGGCGGCCTTTTGTATGTACTGGCCGTGTCATTTATGGACCTGGACTTCGACTCTTCCCAGGCAGCGGGAGAAGCCTTTAACCTTGCCGGAGGAATACAGCTCGGCTACGCGATATCGGAGATCCTGAGCGGCAGCCGAAGTTTTTTTCTCTGGCCCGAGAATTATTTCCCCGATTATCTGAAAAAGTTTCAGCTTTTATTCATTGCTTTCGCCGCTATATTCTGTCTCCTGCTACCGAAGGGAATGGGTAGTAAAATAAGCGCCATCTTTTTGTTTGCATTGGCGATCTTTTCACCACGCGTGCTGCAACTCATTCACCCCGCCGGCACCTACCACAATCTGACACTGACAGCGTATGCCTTGGTGATTGCCGCTGCAGTGCTGATCATCAACCGGGCCGGTCGTGCAATCCCGATAAGAAACGCATCGACCATCCTGGCATGCATCATGATCGCTGGCTATATTATGCAGGCCAACTGGATTTCTACCGTTAATTACTTGAATACGGTTGCGCATTATACGACGCTGACCCAGATTCTGGCCCGGATACGGTCGCTTCCTGACGACAAGTGGGACGGCAAGCGGATTATTGTGGTGGGCGAATACGATATGCGTCCCAGCTATCCGTTCCGGAGCGCCACCGGCGTTGCAGTCGAATTTATTGACGCATCCCATATGCAACACCTCGCAAAGCTGATGCGTGACGATGTTACGTTTACGGAGGTCGATAACGGAATGTCTAAGGTTCTCGATTATGTGGCGACACGCTCGCCCTGGCCGCATCCTTCCAGCGTAGGCGTGGTGGACGGCGAAGGAGTGCTGGTCCTCTCGAACGATAAGCACTCGTCGAACCTCGATCACTGAAAAAAGCGCTGGCCACTCAGCGAACCGGCCGCTCGAGTACGGCTCCCTTTTTCGTATACCTAGTCTCCGGACGCGAGACACGCCACGGCTTGAGCACTGGCAGGTTGGTTCGGATACGAAAACCGCAGCGGGTTCTTGCATGATACCTGTTCCATCAACTGCGTTACCCTGTACCCGTAGGAATCCATGTCGAACGACTC
>Ga0209536_100013116_pt1 | contig 11970 bp, 13 predicted proteins | sample DeeMarSeWOR28_12_FD_187461 | JGI IMG/M metagenome (GOLD analysis project Ga0209536, IMG submission 187461) | Marine sediment microbial communities from White Oak River estuary, North Carolina - WOR-2-8_12 (SPAdes) (version 2) | ecosystem: Environmental > Aquatic > Marine > Intertidal zone >...
TCCAGGGGGCTTTTCCCGACACAGGAGGGACCGCTCAGGATGACAAGCCGTCCGGCCATGTGTGCCTCGCTTCTATGCTTGTTCCCGCCGGCGTGCAGGAAGCGCGATGGACGATGCGTAGCTCTGGGCGAGATAGGGAGACGAGAAGAGAAAATCCGCCGTGGCGACGTTGCTCGCTACCGGGATGTTCCAGAGAACCGCGACGCGCAACAGCGCCTTGACGTCAGGATCATGCGGTTGCGCCTGGAGCGGGTCCCAGAAGAAGAGCAGCAGATCGATCGTCCCCTGCGCGATCAGTGCCCCGATCTCGATGTCCCCGCCGAGCGGACCGCTCTGCATGGTGCGGATGGGAAGCCCCAGGCGCTCAGACACGAGTCGCCCGGTGGTTCCCGTTCCGACAAGCTCGTGCTGCTCGAGCCTCGAGCGGTGTCGGCGAGCCCATTCGAGCAGCTCCTCCTTCTTGCTGTCATGCGCGATGAGAGCGATGCGCTTGCGTGCGGGAAGTCTCTGTTCAGTCATGGTGTGGAGCCTCCAGCCCCGGCACGCGCACCGTGCAGCGCGGGCCCCGGGCCAGTTCTCCCGAGTATATGGCTTTGCAGACTGAGAGTCCAATCTGGCAACTTACTGCCGGTCTTTGTACATTGGGCGGCTCAAATCGGCGGCTCTGAATATGCCTTACCAATCTATCCGATGACACTCTTTGCAAGGAGGTAGCCCATGATGCGGTTGCTCGTCATTCTGCTTCTGGCCTGTTCGGTCGCCTCTGCCCAGACCGTGACCGGCGATACCCATGACAAGCAGGCAAACGTCCGTCAGGATACAACGCTCAAGCTGGGGTGGAACCTTGCCAGCGTGGCCGGACTGAACCTGACGCAGGCGTCCTACACACAATGGGTCCCCGGTGGGGAGAACTCGCTGGCCTTCACGGCCGCTCTAACCGGCGGAGCAACGCATGTGACCGAGACAATGCGCTGGGCGAACTACCTCAACCTCCGGTTCGGACAGAGCAGGCTTGGCGACCAGGGGCTCAGAAAGACCGACGATGAGATCTACCTTGAGTCCCTCCTGCTGTTCCTTGTCTGGGAGAAGGTCTATCCGTATGTCTCGGCCACGCTTCGGACGCAGTTTGCACCAGGCTACACCTATCCCGAGGGTGCCCCGAAGGAGGAAATCTCCCGGTTCTTCGACCCGGCCTACCTGACGCAGAGCGTCGGTCTGGCCTGGGAGCCGGTGTCGATGTTCACCACGCGCCTCGGCGTCGGTGCGCGGGAGGTCATCACCTCGCAGTTCCCCTCCTACGCGGATGATCCCGAGACGGCGGAGGTGGAGAAGGTCAGAGTCTGGGGGGGACTGGAGAATGTCTCCATGCTCACATGGGAGTTCGCCGAGAACATGGCGTTCGTCTCCAGGCTGGAGCTCTTTGCTCCCTTCAACGCTCTGGATCGTGTGGTTCTGCGCAATGACAATCTGCTGACGGCAAAAGTCAACGAGTATGTCAACGTCGGACTCAACGCCCAGTTCGTCAATGACGTCAACATCTCTCCGTATACGCAGGTCAAGCAGACCCTCTCGATCGGAGTCACGTATACACTTCTGTAACCCCGGTGGTCCGTCGGGACCGTCATCATCCACACCACAACACGGAGGAACAGACCGATGGGAATGATGCAGGAATTTAAGAAATTCGCCATGCGGGGGAATGTCGTCGACATGGCCGTCGGTATCGTCATCGGCGGCGCGTTCGGAAAGATCGTTTCCTCGCTGGTGGGTGATGTGATCATGCCGCCGCTTGGGATGTTGGTCAGCAACGTAGACTTCACGCAGCTCTCGCTGACCCTGCGCGAGGCCTCCGAAGGTGTCGAGGCGGTGACCCTGGGCTACGGAGCGTTCCTGAAGGCAGTGGTCGACTTTGTGATTATCGCCTTTGCGATCTTCATGGTCGTCAAGGGAATGAACACGTTGAAAAAGAAGGAAGAAGAGAAGCCCGCTCCGGCCCCCGCGCCGCCGAAGGAGGAAGTTCTCCTGACTGAAATCCGCGACCTGCTCAAGGCCGGCCGCTAGGCGTCGTTGGACGGGGACCTGGTGACGATGGCTGCGCGACCGTCGTGATCCACTCGCCGAGCAGTGCAAGCACAGAGGGGGCGATGGTCTCCTCCAGCACGCCGTACTCTGCGGGAAGCCCTGTCGTGGCTGTTTGGAACAGATGGTTCAGGCCGGGAAGCTCACGCACAACGGCACGGCTGTTGCCCCCCTCCTGCAGGGCCTGGCGGATGCCGGCGAGGTTCTCTCGAGGCAGGACCTGGAGATCCTTCCCGCCGGTGAGTGCCAGTACAGGGCACTCGACGCGTCGAAGCGCCGAGCGGGGATCGTGGCCGAGCAGCCACCGGAGCCACCGTGATGTGATCACTGGTATCTGCCGTGAGAGCAGCGTGTCGAGATCTCCCAGAGCGCTCCGTTGTTCTGCCGGCAGTGAGTCAGCCCAGGAGCGGATCGTCCGCTCGGCCTCCAGAGCGATGGCGGTGCTGTCACGCCCGGATCCCGCCAGGGCGTAAAGTGCACTGTTGACGGCCAACGACCGCCTGATTGCTTCGTCGCTGAGACCGGAGGCGCGCGCCAGCGCCTCGCTCTGCAGCAGGAGCAACTCGCGGCCCGGCACGCCGGGGGATGCCATCAAGACCAGGAAAGCGATTGTGCCGGAGTCGGCGGCCACCATCGAGGCAATGTACCCACCCTCGCTGTGACCGAGCAGACCGATCCGGTCCGGATCGATCTCGGGCCGGGCCTTGAGGAAGCTGACTGCAGCACGGACGTCCCCGGCAAGATCTTCAAGCGTTGTTCCCTGCAGCGTCCCGGTCGATCTGCCCACCCCCCGATCATCGAAGCGGAGGACCGACATGCCGCGGCGCGTGAGATCATCGGCGAGGACCAGAAAGGGGCGGTGCCCGAAGATCGATTCATCACGGTCCTGTGGACCGGAGCCGCTGATCAGGACGACGGCCGGGACAGGGGTCTCGCCCGGCGGCGTCGTCAATGTCCCGGCCAGCGTAATGCCGGCCTCGCGGTTGGGAAAGACGACCTCCTCCTGGCCGTACGGTAACGGAGGAAGCGGCTCCTGGGGTCGCCGCACAGGTTCGGCCGCGGCCCCCTTGCGCAGGCGGAGAGGAAGACGAAGGCCTGACTGGCTCCAGATGCCTGCCACGACAGTGTCTCCCGGCAAGAGTGTACCGGCAAAGGATCCTGCGGCTGCCCGTACCTCGATCCGGAGAGTATCTCCCTCAAGCTGCACACTGCTCAGCGGGATCCCGCGCGCCCCCTGGTCGGGGCTGTCCATGGTCCCGGAGAAACGCCCCTCGAGCTCCTGCCGCAAGTGGAAGACGATGCGAAGCCGCATCGCTCCGGCCTCCAGCGTTCCCTCCCATGTACCGTCAATGCTCGCGGCACTTGCCGAGGCTGCATTCATCTGGAGCAGTGCCACCATGAGGGAGCACACGCGCGCTGCTGTGGTCATTGGCATGCCTCGATGGGACGATTGAACATCATGTGTGATGGCCGGGTAAAAGATCGCGACGTGCTGCGAAGCGCCGATTGACCTTCCCCGGGCGTAGTTCCTCGGGCAAAAGAATGAATCCCGTACGACTGTCGCCGATCACCTGACTTCTCCTACCCCGGTGGATCCAGTGCCAGAGTCCGATGAGTGCACACACAAATGCATCGGTCAGATCTTCTGCTTCCTTGGTCCACACGCGGGCCAGGAGTGCACGCGCATCATCGCTGAGCTCCAGCCGGGGGAAACGCTCTCCCAGCATAGTGTGGAGGCCTGCCTGGAGTCGGCCGAACTCCTGTCGTCGTGAGGCAACACGGCCGCGCTTGTACTTGATGATGCGCCGGAGGTTCAGTAAGCGCACGAGCGCGGGATGGGGATAGACCTCGGCGACCAGTCGGGCATTCCGACTCAGCTCCCATCCCGGCCGCAGGCCAAGGCGGCGGAGCTTCTTCAACAGTCGGGGAGGACGGACACAGCGCTCGGAATTCGCCGGGTGACACCCCGCATGCTCTCGATGAAACATCGTGTGTGTCGCGCGGTCCACCGGGCGAGCGCCTGTCCGGTTGGGGATGAGAAGCGGAGCATCAATCGTTACCAGCACGCTCCCGGTCTCCGGCAGCCGGGACCGGAGACAGTCCATCAGCTGATCATCACCGTGCGGATAGTCAAAGTCCACAACACGCGCGCCCGCGCGGGAAGCATGAAGGGTGCAGACCCCGTCAGGGCGCCTGTCACCCCAGGCGAGATCGATCCCGATCAGCACCACGGCGCCAGCTAGACAGCTCCCATGACGGCGTTGATGGCAACAACATTGACGATGTCTTCCACGCTACACCCCCGGGACAGATCAAAGGCCGGCTTCCGGAGTCCCTGGACAATCGGCCCGATTGCCTCGGCACCACCCAGCCGCTGCGCGAGCTTGTAGGCAATGTTGCCCGCGTCGAGATCGGGGAAGATGAGCACGTTAGCCCGTCCTTCTACAGGGCTCCCCGGTGCCTTGGAACGGGCAATGGCAGGGACGATGGCAGCGTCGAGCTGAAGATCGCCATCGACGAGCAACTCAGGGCGCCTCTGCCGGACAAGCGAGGTCGCCTCCTGCACTTTCTCCACGAACGGGTGAGAGGCACTCCCTCGGGTGGAGAAGGAGAGCATCGCAACACGGGGCTCCTCAGAGGTGAGCCTCTGATGGTTCTCAGCCGTGGAGATGGCGATGTCGGCAAGCTGACTTGGGTCCGGGTCAGGGACGACCGCGCAATCGGCAAAGGAGTAGACCTGCTGAGGGAAGATCATGTAAAAGACGCTTGAGACAATCGAAATCCCCTCGGCAAGTCCGATGACCTGAATCGCTGCCCGCAACACATCGCCGGTGGTCGAGAGCGACCCGGCAACGCTTCCATCAGCTCGTCCCTGCCGGACCATCATGGCCCCGAAAAAAAGCGGATGCTCGATCTGTGCCCTGGCCGTGGCGGCGTCCATCCCCTTGGAGCGCCGGAGCTCGTAGAAGGCTCCAGCATACGCATCACAGTCGGGGGAGGATACGGGATCGACAATGGTGATCGAGCTGAGAGAAATACCCTGTTCAGATGCGACCCGCTCAATATCGGCTCTCGTGCCGACCAGAATAGGTTGAGCGATCGCTGAGTCCTGCAGCCTGCGGGCGGCGTGGATTGCCCTGGCATCAGTCGCATCGGGCAACACGACGGTCTTTCCGAGAGCTCGGGCCCGAGAGGTGATTGACTGGAGAAGATTCTGGGATTCCATAGAGGTCTTAGAGCTTGTCCTGATTTGAGAGAGGCTTGGCGGCTGAATATAGCAAAGACAAACTCAAGGGAAAAGGAGCGGCTGATTGACCTTGTATGACGATTTGACACTCTCCCCCTCAAAGGACACGAAAAACGCCAAAATGAAAGAAATTTAACCAACGGTGGCCCCTGGGTATATTGCATTTTTGTCAGGGAGCTGGTAGTTTTAAGGTCGTTCGTTAGACCTCCTGTCGATACCCCAAATGCACAGATCCGGCCAACCCCGAAGAGTATACCTCGAGACCTACGGATGCCAGATGAACCTGGCTGACAGTGAGCTGGTCGGTGGGATCTTGGACAGCCATGGCTATGCCGTGACTGCCGACCTCACCCAGGCTGACGTCGTGCTGCTTAACACCTGTGCCATCCGGGAGCACGCCGAGCAGCGGATCCGGGGTCGGCTGGGGTTGATCAGGGCCCAGAAGCGCACCAGGCCCGATCTGGTGGTCGGCATCCTCGGCTGCATGGCCGAGCGGCTCCGCTCACGCTTCCTGGATGAGGAACGGCTCGTCGACATCGTCGTCGGCCCGGACGAGTACCGGAGGCTCCCGCTTCTGGTCGAGAATGCCGTTGCGGGGGAGAAGGGCGTTGCCGTGCGCCTCTCGAAAGTGGAGGACTACGACGATATCGTGCCCCTCCGCACAGACGGGATCAGTGCGTGGATCTCGGTTATGCGCGGGTGTGACAAGTTCTGCTCCTTTTGCGTCGTCCCCTTCACGCGGGGGCGAGAGCGGAGCCGACCGCTGCAGGGCGTTGTGGCCGAGGTGCGCATGCTGCTTGGCCGGGGCTTCCGGGAGGTGACGCTCCTGGGTCAGAATGTGAATTCCTATCGGGACGGGGGCAATGACTTCACCGACCTGATCCGTGCGGTCGCCGCCGTCAGTCCCCAGCTGCGTGTCCGGTTCACGACGTCCCACCCACAGGACATGTCAGATCGTCTGATCGAGACTATCGCTGTGAGCCCCAACATCTGCAAGTCGATCCACCTTCCCGTGCAGTCAGGGTCAGACCGGATCCTTCGGCTGATGAACAGAACCTACACCGTGGATCACTACCGCCGCCTCGTAGAACGTCTCCGGCGAGCCATGCCATCGGTAAGCCTCTCGACCGACCTGATCTCCGGCTTCCCAACGGAGTCGGATGAGGACCACGCAATGACCGTTGAGCTTGTCCGCGCAGTGCGCTTCGACGGCGCGTACTGCTTCAAGTACTCCCGGCGTGAGCATACGAAGGCGTGGAGCATGGCCGATGACGTGCCAGAGGAGGTAAAGGGAAGGAGAGTCACAGAACTGACACGCCTCCAGCAGTCGATCTCGCGCGAGCGCAATGAGGCGATGGTCGGGACGGTCGAGGAGGTCTTGATGGAAGGGCCGAGCAGGAAGTCAGCAGACGACTCAGTTGGTCGAACCGACTCGAACAAGGCGGTGATCTTCCCGCGCCGGCAGGAGCCGCCCGGCACATATCTCCGCGTGCGCATCGAGAGAGCGAACTCCGCCACGCTGTTCGGTTCGGTGGTTCAACATGCTAGCTTTGAAGGGATGACCATATGACACGGACTCTTCTGATTGCTGTTGTGCTCGTACTCCCGTGGACGGTGGTGACTGCCCAGTCAGAGGAACCCGACATCCCTCGATTGATCGAGATGGTCAACAGGGGCGAAGCCGACCAGGTCAGGGCGGATCTCCCCTCCCTGCTCTCGCGGCATCCCAACAATCCGGGAATCCTCTACCTCCAGGGGCTGGTCTCGGAGGAGGGGACCGAGGCGGTGCGCATTTACCAGAGCATTGTGGATAATTTCCCACGGAGTGAGTGGGCTGACAATGCCCTCTACCGTGTCTATCAGTTCTATTATGCGCTCGGCCTCTATCGCACGGCCGAGCTGAAGCTCTCGCAGCTCCGCACGGAATACCCCGAGTCTCCCTATGTGTCTACCGCCTCGGGAACCGAGACGACTGCGCTGGAGGAGGAACGGCCGACGCCGGATCTGCCGGACAGCGCGGCGCCGCCGGCGGTGGCATCCCCTCGGGCAGCAGTCACGGCGGGACCGATGCAGACGGAGTTGTATTTCCTCCAGGTTGGAGCCTTCACCGTGCAGGCCAACGCCGAGCGGCAGAAGACAGTCTTCCAGGACCTGGACTATCCGGTCGAGATCATCAGCAAGACCATCAACGGGCGCCCCCTCTATCTGGTGCTGGTCGGCCAGTACAGGACGTACGAGGACGCGAAGGCAGCAGGGGCGGAAATCCGGACCAGTCACGGAGTGGAGTCGATTGTCATCGCGCGCTAACGAGATCACTGGCGGACTGCGAACTGCCGATGTACTGCCGGCGGAGACCGCACCCCTGCTGGGCTCCTCCGAGTCGATGCGCCGCATTCGCGAGGTGGTCGAGCAGGTTGCGCCCACTGATATCACGGTGTTGATCACCGGGGAGAGCGGCACCGGCAAGGAGATCGTTGCCAAGGCGATCCATCAGGGAAGCCGTCGGAGCCGCAAGCCTATGGTCTCGGTGAACTGCGGCGCGATCCCGGAGGGTATCATCGAAAGCGAACTCTTCGGACACGAGCGAGGATCCTTCACCGGTGCTTCCGAGCTCCGAAAGGGGTATTTCGAGCTGGCCGATGGCGGAACCATCTTCCTGGACGAAATCGGAGAACTCCCCATGGCCGCGCAGGTGAAGTTCTTGCGGATCCTGGAGAACGGGGAGTTCCTGCGGGTGGGATCGTCCTTGCCGCGGAAGGTCAATGTGCGTGTCCTTGCCGCCACGAACAAAGATCTCGAAGTCGAAACGCGGCACGGGCGCTTCCGCCAGGACCTTCTCTTTCGCCTCCGTTCGGTGACCATAATGGTTCCCCCGCTCCGGGAGCGGCCGGAGGATATACCGACGTTTGTGGAAAGCTTTGCCGCCGAGACTGCCCGAAAACACGGACTGGAGTATCATGGCATCTCGGATGCCGCCATGGAAGCCTTGATGGGGTACCGGTGGCCCGGAAACGTCCGCGAGCTGCGCAACGTGGTCGAGAGCATGCTTGTACTGGAAGGAGGGCGCAGGATTGACCTCGATGATATCCGACGCTATCTCCCGGACGGCGAACCGGTTGTAGAAAACAGGCACCTCCCGGTTCCCGTTTCCCGGAGCGTGGAAGAGGCCGAGCGGGAGCTGATTCTCCGTGCCCTGCTCGATATCAAGGGGAATATTATGGAACTCCGTTCGCTGGTCGAGCAGCAGACCCAGTCGATGGAAGCCGTTGTCCGCGCAGGCGAGACATCGGTGCTTGGCCGTGATCCGGCCGAAGAACCGAACCTTTCCCTCCAGGAGATGGAGCGAAAGCTGATCGCCGAGGCGCTGGAGCGCCACCATGGTAACCGGAGAGTTGCCGCCCGGGTCCTCAATATCAGCGAGCGTACACTCTACCGGAAGATCAAGGAGTACGGCCTCGGATGAGAGGGCACCTCGAGGATCAATGGATCCACACCGCAGTCGTTGCCGTGTGCATGCTGCTGGTGCTGGCCCTGAGTGGCTGCTCGTACTCCTTTACCGGGGCATCGGTGCCGCCAAACTGGAAGACGATCGCAATTCCGCTGGTGGAAGACCAGTCAGGCTATGGGGAACCCGGCCTGCGCGAGGAGTTCACGACGATGCTGACGACACTCTTCATTAACGACAACAGCCTGCAGGTTTCCGAACGCACGGGCTCGGACCTCATTCTCTCAGGAGCAATCGCCAATGTCGTCGACGCTCCTTCCTCCGTTGGCGGGGAGGAGCAGGTGCGCGCTCGCCGGGTCACCGTCAGCGTTCGCTATAAACTGCAGGACATGACCACACGCCGGGAGGTCTGGGAGAAGACCTTCTCGAACTGGGGGGAATATCCCTGGACGGGAGGGCCGTCGCAGGTGCGCGAGGGCCTCAACGAGGCGATGCGAAAAATCACGGAGGACATTCTGCTGGAGACCGTCTCGGGGTGGTGACCTCGCCTCCAGCAGTCGCATGGGTAGACACGTGTCCCTGAAGAAAGCACTATGGACCATTTCATTCTCTTCGTCTACATCGCGTCCCTGACAATTCTGTTCGTCTTCGGGTCGCACGGGTTTCTGATGATCCATCAGTACCTGAAATCCCGGGCGCGAGAGGAATACCCCTCTCTCCCCATTACGGCCTACCCCGTGGTGACGGTGCAGCTCCCGGTGTACAACGAGCTCTACGTCGTGGAGCGCCTGATTGATGCCGCCTGCGGCCTCGTCTATCCGCGGGAGAAGCTTGAGATTCAGGTCCTGGACGACTCGACCGACCAGACAGTCGCGCTGGTCGCGGCCCGCGTGAACCGGTATCGCCAGCAGGGATTCGATATCAAGCAGCTCCGCCGGGCCGACCGAAGGGGCTTCAAGGCAGGTGCGCTCCGGGAGGGGTTGGCGCGGGCGCGAGGGGAGTTCGTGGCGATCTTTGACGCGGATTTCGTGCCCCGGAGCGACTTCTTGCTCAAGACCATCCCGCACCTGGTCAGCAATGCACGGCTCGGGATGGTCCAGACGCGCTGGGAACACCTGAACGCGGACTACTCCCTGCTGACACGGGCACAGGCAATGGCGCTGGACGGGCATTTTGTGATCGAACAGGCGGTGCGCAATCGGGCTGGCTTCTTCATCAACTTCAACGGGACCGCAGGCGTCTGGCGGCGGAGCTGTATCGAGGACGCGGGCAACTGGCAGGACGATACGCTGACCGAGGATCTCGACCTCAGCTACCGCGCACAGCTGCGAGGATGGAAATTTCTCTATCTCGAGAGCGTCACCTCACCGGCTGAACTTCCTTCGGAGATCAATGCCCTGAAATCGCAGCAGTTCCGATGGACGAAGGGTGCCATCGAAACCGCACGCAAGATCCTGCCACAGGTCTGGAGAGCCGAGGTTCCCCTCCGGGTGAAGATCCATGCGACCTTCCATCTGACCAACAACCTGGTGTTCCCCTTTATCCTTCTTGCGGGCATACTGAACGTGCCGCTGGTATTCTTGAAGCACAGCGGCCTCTACGACGCGTATTTCATGTTCATGTCGGTGTTCGTGCTCGCCTTCATCGCCTCGTTCCTCTTCTACATGTACTCACAGAAGGGCGCCTACGATGACTGGCAGCGGCGACTCATGCTCTTCCCCCTGTTCATGGCGGGAAGCATGGGCTTCGCCGTGAACAACACGCGCGCAGTGCTGGAGGGTCTCTTGCGGCGGCGCTCGGAGTTCGTCCGGACACCCAAGTACAGCATCCGACAGCGTAAAGACTCCTGGGTCGGAAAGACCTACGCACCCGTCGGCTTCAGCCCAACGGTTCTCCTGGAGCTTGCCCTCGCGGCCTATTGTCTGTTCGGCGTCATCTCATCGGTGTACTTCTTGGAGCTGGCAGCCGTTCCCTTCCAGCTCCTGTTCTCCTTTGGCTTTGGCCTGGTTGCGGTCCTCTCACTGCGGCACGCATACCTCGCCCGCCAGTTGCAGCGTCAGCAGTCGTGATGAGTCTGGGAGCGTGAGCTGATGGCACGTACCTATCTTGATGCTCTTGGCTCGGGGGATCCCGAGGCCCCCTGGTTCGCTCGAATGGCCGTAGAGTTTCTTACGAGGAACGAACCGGCCAAGGCGGCAGAGCTCTGTCTCGACGGCCTTCGGCGTCACCCTGACTACGGGACCGGGTACCTGGTGCTGGGGAAGTGCTATGCCGCATTGGGACGCAGTCGGGAGGCGCTGCTGGCCTTCCGCAAGGCTCACGAGGTGGTGCCGGACAATGCCGCGGTGCGCGCGCTGCTGGCAACGCAGCAGGAGCAGGAGCGGCAGGCATTTGAGGGTTTCTGTCTGCGTCGTCGGGACGAGCTTCGCCGAGACAACGGCAGGCTGACGCTCGAGCAGTTTCTGGCAGGTGGCGATACCGAGAGCAGCGTGGACTATCTGCTCAAACAGCTTGATGAAGTCCGCAAGCGTCGCCCCCCAGAACTCCCTGCTGAGGAGGAACCAGGAGCCGCTCCGGAGGGGCCGCCCAGCGCGAAGATCATCACCGTGACGCTTGCCGAGATCTACGCAAGCCAAGGACAGTTCACCGAGGCGATCGCTGCCTACCAGAAACTAATAGAGCTCCGGCCGGACGAAGAGGCGCGATACGCAGCAAGAATCAGGGAGCTGGAGACACATCTGCGGGGCACGGAGTAGAGAGGACGCCGCATCAAACACTTGAGGCCCCCCTCGCATAGGCTGGAGGGAGGCCTCGGTTGTCTTCTGCTCGTCGGGGGGAGACTACTTCAGACGGTTGACGTGCCGGGCAAGTCTGGACTTGCTGTTGGCGGCCGATCTGTGGTGAATGACCCCTTTGGCTGCAAGCTGGTCAAGAAGCTTGGTCGTCTTCCTGAACTCTGTGGCGGCTTTCCCCGGATCGGTGGAGCCGGTCACCCGCTTGATGGCGGTGCGCATGCGGGAGATTAGAGCCTTGTTGCGCGCCTCGCGGCGCCGAGAGGTTCGGGCCCGCTTTTCAGCGGATTTGTGCTGTGCCATACACCTTTGTTCCTGTCGTGGAAGCTCAGAAAGAATTTCTATATACTAAACCCCCCGTTGAAAGTCAAGATTCTTGCCTTTCAAGGCGTGCGTCCGTATATTGC
>Ga0209536_100013117_pt1 | contig 11970 bp, 11 predicted proteins | sample DeeMarSeWOR28_12_FD_187461 | JGI IMG/M metagenome (GOLD analysis project Ga0209536, IMG submission 187461) | Marine sediment microbial communities from White Oak River estuary, North Carolina - WOR-2-8_12 (SPAdes) (version 2) | ecosystem: Environmental > Aquatic > Marine > Intertidal zone >...
CGCCGCCCGGACGGCGTCGTCGAGGTGCTGCGACCAGGGCACGGCTCCGCCTTCCGCCACGCGCGGTGCGGTGCGCATGTCCACGAGATTCACGCTGGGCATGGGCCGCGCACCGATGCGCTCGGGCAGCCGGACCACCGGGGCGCGCTCGTGCAGCACCCACGTCTCGAGCGACGGCGTCGCGCTTCCCAGCACGACGCGCGCTCCTTCGATGCGCGCGCGGCGCAGCGCGACGTCCCGCGCGTGGTAGCGCGGCGCTTCGCCCTGCTTGTAGCTCGCGTCGTGCTCCTCGTCCACCACGATCGCGGCGAGATCGGCCACCGGCGCGAAGACCGCCGACCGCGCGCCGACCGCCACCCGCCGCGTGCCGCCGGTCAGGCTCCGCCACGCGTCGACCCGCTCCCCATCCGAGAGCCCGCTGTGCAGCACCGCGACGGTGTCGCCGAAGGCTCCGCGGACCCGTGCCACCGTCTGCGGCGTGAGCGCGATCTCCGGCACGAGCACGATCGCCCCCCGCCCCGCCTCGACGAGCGGGCGCAGCGCCTCGAGATACACCAGCGTCTTCCCGCTTCCGGTGACACCGAAGAGCGTCAGGGCGCGGCCGCCATCGAGTGCCTGGATCGCGGCGATCGCCTCGCGCTGATCGGCAGTCGGATCGGCCGGCGGCACGCCCTCGACTCCCGCGAAGGGATCGCGGGGGTGTTCCCGCTCGTCGAAGCGCGCCACGCCGCGCGCGACCAGGCCCCCGAGCACCGCTCGCGAGAATCCCAGCCGGTCGCCGAGGTGCCGGACCGTCGCCTCGCCGCCGAGAGATTCGAGCGCTTCGTACGCCTCCAGCTGCCGCCTCGCGCGTCCGAATTCCCGCTCGCGCTCGAGCAGCGTCGGAAGGAGGCGGGCCAGGACGACGTAGCGCTCGGTCCGTTCCGCCGGACCGAGATCGGGAGGCTCCGTTTCCAGCGTCACCGCACCGGCGCGCGCCAGCCGCTGCAGAACGTCCCAAACGGGGCGCCGGAGCTTCCGGGAGAGGGTGCCAGCCGCCATGCGGCCGCCTGCGCGCTCGAGCAAGTCGATCACCTCCCGACTCACACCGCCGGATGCCCGGTCGGGCTCGACGAGCGTCGCGACGAGCCGCGAGGTGCCCCACAAGGCGGCGGGCAGCATCGCCCGGAGCACCATCCCGACCGGCGAGGCGTAGTACCCGGCCATCCAACGTGCGAGCTCCAGCAGGGAGCCGGGCACGACCGCGCGTGCATCGGGCGCGAGGAGCACCTGTTTCAGCGTGCGCTCCGGGGGGTCACCGACCGACAGGACGACGCCGACCATCTCCCGGCGTCGGACCGGCACGACGACTCGCGCGCCCGGCGCAACCCGGTCGGCGAGCGCCGTCGGGATGGCGTAGCTGTACGGCTTGGGACTCGGGATCGGGAGGGCGACGGAACAGGCGCGCGGGATCATTCGTGCGGCCAGCGAGTTCCCTTCACGATGGAGAGGCCCAGCGTGCGCCGCTGGGCGAGCGCTCGCAGCACGCGAAACTCCCGGCTCAGCACCGCGCGGACGCCGGCCCAGCGGGCCGCGCGCCAGCCGCGCAGGAGCAGCCCGACCCATCCCGGACTGATCCACCGGCCGTCCAGCGACGTATCCTCCACGACGAGCTCGACGACGCCCGAGACCCGGAAGCGGTTCTTCCACTCCACGAGCAACGCCGGTCGCAGTCCGAGCTCGAGCATCGCCTGCTCGTCTTCGGGCGCCGGCGCCGACAGCCAGCACGGGACGAGCGCGGCGACCGTCCCCATCGGGCGGGCCACGCGGGCGAGCTCCGCGACCACCTGCCCCCCATCCGCCTCCGCCAGCTGCAGCAGGTTCGCGACGCACACGTCGAAGACCCGCGCCTCGTGCGGGAGGTTGGTGCACTCCGCCGCCTGAAATGACGCCAGCCGCGCGAGTTGGGACGCGCGCGCCGCCACCTCCGCCGCCTCGACCGCCGTGGCGTCGGGATCGATGCCCTGGACGTGGGTCTCGAAGCGCTGGGCCCACCACAGCACCGAGCGACCGGCCCCACATCCGACCCACAGCACTTCCTGCCCGGGCTCGGCATCGACGAGCTGGGCGAGCCGGCGGTGGATCGGCTCGGCGACCTCCGCCCACGGCTGCAGGATCGCTACGAACTTCGCGGGGGAGAGCCGGAGTGGCATGCGCGGGAAGTTACTCGCCGGGACGGGAGGTCACTAGCGGAGCCATGCCCCGGTCACGCCAGTGCCAGCGCGTGGGTGAGCGCGGCGTCGGCCAGGCGGTGCGGCACGTAGCCTCCCTCGAGCACCGACACGATCGGCGCGCCCAGCGGCCGCCAGGCCCGGATCCACGTCGCGTAGTCCTCGGGTTCCAGCGTGAACCCGGCCAGGGGATCTCCCGCAAGCGCATCGAACCCGGCGGAGACCAGGATCAGTTCCGGAGCCCAACCGTCGGTGGCGCGCTCGACCGTGCGCAGCAGGTCCGCGACATAGCGCTCGCGGGGCAGTCCGGGCGGCCGCGGCACATTGAACACGTTCCCCACACCGCGCTCGTGCTCCAGCCCGGTACCGGGATAGAGCGGCCACTGGTGGAGCGAGACATAGCGGATCCGGTCGTCGCGCTCGACGAGCGCCTGCGTCCCGTTGCCATGATGCACGTCCCAGTCGACGATCAGGATCCGTCCGAGCCCATGCGCCTCGATGGCCGCGCGCGCGGCGATGACGACGTTGTTCAGGAGACAGAAACCCATCGGGGTATCGGCGGTCGCGTGGTGACCGGGTGGGCGGATCGGTACGAACGCCGCGGTGCCGTCTGCCACGGCGCGGCTCACGGCCTCGAGTGCCGCCCCCGCCGCGTGCACCGCGGCATCGAAACTGCCCGCGCTCATCGCGGTATCGGCATCCAGCCGACCGCCGCCGGCCGCGGACACCTCCCGGAGCCGCTCGACGTGCGAGGGCGGATGCACCCGGAGAATCGCGGTCTCCGGAGCCGGTTCCGCCTCCACCCAGTCCATGACGCCGGTGGGCTCGTGGGCCCGGAACCGCTCGAGCAGGACCTGGAGGCGCGCGGGGGACTCCGGATGCCCCGGGCCCGGATCGTGGGCCAGGGACGACCGGTGCCAGACGATGCGTACCGTCATGGGGCGCCCTCCTCGGGGCGGCCGCAGACGGCGCGACGCCCCGGCGGCGGCGTTCCGGCGCTACCGGACGGGCTGCCGCCGTGCAGGCAGGACGACGAGGGACGCCAGGTCCGGCACGCCCAATGCCTGCAACGTCATGCCTTCATCGAACACCTGCGCGCCGCGGAACTTGACCAGATAGTCGTCCTCGGCCAGCGTCCGCCCCGTGGCGGCCGAGAGCGCTGCGCTCTTCAGCTGGGCCACGGTCCAGTCAGGCGCGGCGTCGAGCCGGACGATGTCCCACACGTCCGGGACCGAGACCCGAACGCGCAGGGCGCTGCTCACGGCGGCGGTCATGCGGCCGCCTCGCCGGCAGCCGGCAGGGTCGAGAAGAAACGCCCGATCGCCTGGTCGAAGAACAACGTGGATGCCCGCACCCTCGTGCCGGACGCCCCGGTGAATACGGCGAGCGCCAGCTCCTCCCCTCCCTGCCCGCGGAACACCGCGTAGCCGGGTCCCTCCTTCTCGAGGAACGCCGCACTGTGTGGTGCCCGCTCCGCGAAGAACGCCTTCGCCCGATCGAGGACTTCGGCCGGGGAGAGTGCCGTGTGCGTGTCATGCGTCATGGACTGGCCACTCCTGGTAGAACGGTCGCGATCAGCCGGAGATCAAACATAACCGGTGGAGCGCACGTGCCGCAGCCGCACCGCCTACCTCCTCGCCGATTCGGCCAGCGCGTCGCGGAGCGACTCCTCCACCCGCGAGTTCGGCACCGACGCCGCGCCGAGTTCCCGGGCGCGGCGCAATTCGTCGGCGCGCACGTGCGAGCCGAAGGCGATGACGCGGACGCCCGCCGCCACCAAGTCGGCGACGCGGTCGAGCGCATCGCCGCGGCCCAGTTCCACCACCGCCACTTCCGCGGGCGGCTCACGCACCACCGTGCCACCGGCGGTGCGCGCGACGCCCTCCAGTTTCGCCCGGAAGAACAGGTCGGTCGTGCGCAGCACGACGCGGCGATCAGGTGACGGCTTCGACACTGGCACGGAGCTCGGTTGGGTGTTGGCGCCCGCGGAAGAGGTCGCGCAGCCTCGGCTTCCGGCGGATCACGAGACAGACCTCGCCGGACGGCGGTTCCGCAAGCCCGTCGAGAGCGACGAAGGCTGGGAGGGAGACCGCGGGGAGCAACGCGCGATAGCGCCTCCCACGCCAGGACAGCTCCATCGCCTCCGGCACCGTCGTGACGGTCCGCTCGAGGAACACGTCGTCCTCGACGCGGTAGACGCCGTCGTCCAGCCGCTCCCCCACCTGGTAGAAGAGCGGATCGTACGGCTCTCCCTCGGCACGAAGCCCGTTCTGCTCCACCGCCCAATCATACGCCTCGAGCGCGTCCGCACCCGCGCGCCACTCCACATGGTGCCGCAGCTCATGGAGGAGGGTCTCCGCCGCTTCTCCCTCCCAGTCGAACGCGGGGTCGTCGCGCGCGAGCGCCTTGAACGAGCCGTAGTAGAGGACGACGCGGGACAGCACGTCGTCGAGGCCGGCGTCGTGTACCGGAATGCACTCCCCCAGGGTGTACACGTCGGGCCGGACGGGATGTGGCACGGTGCGGGGGCTCACGTCGACGGCGGCGATACCCTCGAGGTACTGGGTCGGCACCTCGTCCGCCAACCTGCGGACCAAGAGCCGGAACGCGTCGAGCCGCATCGGCAAGTCACCCGTCAGGGCGACGGCGTCTCGGCCCCGCGTTCCGCCGCGGTCGCCGCGGTCCGCCGGGCGAGCCACCGGTTGAGGAGCAACAGCACGAGAAGCGCCACGCCCCACTGGGCCACCATCGTGCCCACGTTGGCCTCGCGCAACGGGTCGAGCCAGCCCGCCAGGTCCTCGCCCCGCACCTGATAGAACCACCAGGCCAGGAGCACGAGGGCTTCCAGCGGCACCACGATTCCGATCACCACGTCCCACCAGCGGCCGACGCGGATGTCCGAATGCTCGTGGTTGAGCTGCGCCTCGCGGAACCGGCGTACGCCGAAGGTGATCACGCCGATGGAGAAGAACAGCCCCGAGACCATCAGTCCGACGCCCCACACGAAGTCCTGGTTGTGCAGAAAGCGCAGGGACAGCGCTGACGGCACGCCGAGCAGGAAGCCCACGATGCCGACGACGCGGACCGCACGCTCGCGCCGCATCCCGGCGTCCCGCAGCACGCGCGTCGCCAGTTCCACCATCGCGATGAGGCTGGTGAAGGCCGCGAACGCCAGCGCGAGAAAGAACACGATCATGAGGAACCGGCCCCACGGCAGGCGTGCGAACAGTTGGGGCATCCAGATGAAGGTCAGTCCCTCGTTCCCCGTGCTGAAGATGGTCTGCTGGATCAGCTCCGGCGACAGCGCCTCGCCGGCGCGGACCGCGTCGGCGAGCGCCGGGTAGGCGCTCAGCGCACCAGGATCGGACGCCAGGTTCGCCACCAGCTGCGGCACCACCGAGAACACCGTACACAGCACCATGATGCCCGCGAGCAGCGATACCATGTTGTTCGCCGTCGGGAGCACGAACGCGTTGAGCGCGGTGTCTTCCTCGGTACGGAGGTACGCCGCGTACGCGAGGATCAGCCCCCATCCGGCGCCGGTATCCCACGCGTTCTGGGTCAGCGCCTCGATCCAGATGCGTGCGTCGGCCAGCTCGCCCCAGTCGACGCTGAAGAGATAGGCCAGCCCGCCGGACGAGCCGGGCAGCGTGACGGCTCGGATCGCGAGCAGCACCACGAGCACGACGAGCGTCGGCATGAGCACGCGGGCGACGTTCCCGATCGCACGCACGCCTCGGGCCACGACGAGGGTGGCACACCCGATCGCCACCGCGTGGGTCGCCACGGGCCACCAGGAGGCCGTGAAGTCCATCCAGAACGCACCAGGCTCCGCCCGGGGAATCTCGCCTGTCAGCGACGCAACCACGTACCGGATCGTCCATCCCGCGACGACCGAGTAGTAGAACATGATCGCCGTCGCGACGAAGGCGATGAACGCCCCCATCCACGCCCACCGAGGACCGATGAGCTGGAGGAACGCGCCGACCGGCCCGGAACGGGTCATCCGCCCAGTGCCGAACTCGACGAGGATGAGCGGGATCGACCAGAGCAACAGGAACGCCAGCCAGGCCACGAGGAACTCGCCCCCGCCGTTCTGCGCGGCGATCCGCGGGAACCGCCAGATGTTGCCCGTGCCGACCGCCATGCCGAGCATGGCGAGCATCATCACCCACCGGGACGAGAACGTCTCGCGCGTCTGGTTCACCCGCTACCTCACTCGAAGATCCGCTGGAGCCGCTCGACGACCGGAGCGAAGCCGAGCGGTGTTCCGGTCACCCGCTCCGCCAGCACGTGGGCGGGCTCGGCCTGCCCGCGAGCCATCAGCCCGCGCACATCCTCGCCGGCCGAGGGATTGCGGTACCAGTCGCGGTCGTGTCGCTCCGTGAGGTGCCGCGCCATCATGGCCTCGAGCTGCCACGCCCGGAGATATCGCGCCGCGTAGAAGCCCGGATCGACGTCGAGCAGGTAGTCCTCGTCCAGATACTGGAATCCGGTCGCCTCGGTCAGCATCTCCGTGTACCGGGGAGCCACCGAGATGAGGTCGCTACGATACAGCTCCAACTCGTACTGCAGCTTGGCGGCGTAGCGCCGGGCCAGAAACAGCTCGCCGACGGCCAGCTCGAACACCAGTTCCGCCGCGTCCGGTCGTGACAGCGGCGTGTAGCGCTCGATCCAGCCCTGGTCGAGCGTGAGGTGGTCCCAGAGCATCGCGAACCCCTCGGTGACGGAGTTGTCACCGAGCCAGCGGGCGGCGAAGGGGAGGTCCGCCTCCGCCGAGGCGAAGTGCATCGCGTGCCCCAGCTCGTGCCAGAAGGTCCGGTAGTCGCTGTGGCCTCCGCGCGGCCGGAGCACGAGGTAGACTTCGCCGGGGACGCGCACGGGAACGCAGAACGCGCGCGGCTGCTTCGTGTCCCGTTCCTCGGTGTCGAACCGGACGCGACCGCCGACGCTGAAATCCAGCCCCATCTCCGACATCTGATCGGCTGCAAGGTCCACGATCCGATCGCGCGCGAACGCCGCGTCGAACCGATCGGCACGGAACAGCCAGGCGGCATCCGACCGCACGAGCGAGCCCGTCGGCACACCCATGCGCCGCCGCACGAGCCGCGTGAGCGCGTCTCGGTACATGTCGTCCGTGCGTCGCAGGAAGGCCTCGGCGTCCGTGCCGAGGCGGTCGAGCGCGATCCCGGAGAGCGCGCCGACCGACTCCACGTAGTCGCCGAGCCCGAGCGACGTCACCAGCTCGCGCTCGACCGCGAACCGCTCGCGGCGAATCGCGTTCAGGCCCTGGGCGCCGGCCCGGGCTCGCGCGAGGTCGACGGCCCGGCGAAAGCCACGGTCCGGAGCATTGGCGAGCTCGATGGGGGCACGGAGATACGGGATGCGGCGCCCGTCGACCTCGAGCACCGACGACTGCTCCCACACCAGCTGGCGCTCGTCGGCGGCTGCCACGGTCCGGCCGACGCGCACGTCCACCACCCACTCGAACAGTTCGGCGGATCCCGAGCCGCGCGCGAGCTCGAGCGCCTCGTCGCCGGCGAGGTCCCGGTACCGCTCGTAGATCGCCTGCAGCTCGGGCTCGGCCTTGAGTCCCGCGCCGGTCATGTAGTACTCGAGGCCGAGCTCCTGGAGCATGACCTCGCCACGAGCCAGGAGCGCCTCGAGCTTCACGACGCGAGTCGCTCCCGCAGATACTCGAGCAGCCGACCGCCGTCGATGCGCTCCTGCACGAGCGTGTCGCGGTCCCGCACGGTGACCGTCTGATCCTCGATCGTCTGGCCGTCGACCGTGATCCCGAACGGGGTGCCCGCTTCGTCCTGGCGCCGATACCGGCGTCCGATCGAGCCACCGTCGTCGTAGAACGCGGGGAAGCGCCGGCGGAGATCGTCGTAGATCCGCCGTGCGATCTCCGGCATGCCGTCCTTCTTCACCAACGGGAACACCCCCGCCTTGATCGGGGCGATCGCCGGGGCGAGACCGAGCACGACCCGCTGCTCGCCACCGACCTCCTCTTCCCGGTACGCATCGACCAGCGCGACCAGGGCCAGGCGGTCGGCGCCGAGCGACGTCTCGATGATGTAGGGCACGAACCGCTCGCCGCTCACCGTGTCCACGTACTCGAGCCTCTTGCCCGAGTACTCCTGATGGCGCGAGAGGTCGAAATCGGTGCGGTTGTGAATCCCCTCGAACTCCTGCCACCCGAAGGGAAACTCGTACTCGATGTCGAACGCGGCCTTGGCATAGTGCGCGAGCTCGTCGGGGGCGTGCGCGTGGAACCGGAGCTTGTCGGGATTGATGCCGACACCGCGGTGCCACGCCATGCGCGCCGCCTTCCACTCCTCGAACCACCGCTCGTCCTCGCCCGGCTTCACGAAGAACTGCATCTCCATCTGCTCGAACTCGCGCGTGCGGAAGATGAAGTTCCCCGGCGTGATCTCGTTGCGGAACGCCTTCCCGATCTGCGCGATCCCGAACGGGATCTTCTGCCGGCTGGCCTGCATCACGTTGAGGTAGTTGACGTAGATGCCCTGCGCGGTCTCGGGCCGGAGGTAGACCACGGCGGCAGCCTCCTCCACCGGCCCCATGAACGTCTTGAACATCAGGTTGAACATGCGCGGTGCCGTCAGCGACCCCTTGTTGCCGCACCGCGGGCACTGCGCCTCCGGCGTTCCCGGCTCGCCCTTGATCGTCGGGTCGTCCGCGCGGAACCGGTTCTTGCAGACCTTGCAGTCCACCAGCGGGTCCGTGAAGCCCGACACGTGACCCGACGCCTCCCAGACGCGCGGGTGCATGAGGATGGCGGCGTCGAGGCCCTCGACGTCGTCCCGCTCGTGCACCATGGACCGCCACCAGCGCTCCTTGAGGTTCTTCTTGAGCTCGACGCCGAGCGGACCGTAGTCCCAGACGGACCCGAGCCCACCGTAGATCTCGGACGACTGAAAGATGAAACCCCGACGCTTGGCCAGGGAAACGAGCTTGTCCATCAGGGCTGTATCGGCCATGGGAGCAGAAGACGTCGGCTTGGGTGGAGAAATGGAGAATCGATAAGTATAGATACCGGCCTACGGCCCCAGCAAGCGAAGAGCCCGCCGCACCACCTGCTCGACACGCTGCGCCAGCTCCTCGATGTCCCACCACCCCCCACCCGTTTCGGCTGCCACCCCCTCGGGGACGTAATCCGCCGCCGGGGACACCAGGACGGCACCCACTCCCCGCTCCGCCGCCCGGGACAGGGCGACGCCCGGGAGCTTGCCCTCGAGGGAGGTGCGGTCGAACGCTCCCTCGCCGACCAAGAGCAGCGCGGCGCCGTCCAGCGCAGCGTCGAAGCCGACCCGATCGAGGACCCAGGACGATCCGGGCTCGAGCCGCCCATCGGCGAACTGCAGCAGTCCGAAACCCAATCCCCCGGCCGCCCCCGCGCCCGGGCATCCGGCACGGCCGAGCGCTCCATCCTGCCCGGTGACGGCGGCGAGACGCTCGAGTCCGGCCGCCAGGCGCTCCGTGTCCGCCCGAGACGCCCCCTTCTGCGCCGCGAAGACGCGCGCCCCCCGTGAACCGAGCAGCGGGTTGCCCACGTCGCTCACCCCCACGAGCTCGGCCGGAGGGCGACGGCCCGGATCGAGCACGGCCAGACCCGCCAGCGCACCTCCGCCCTCCGGCAGCTCCCGTCCCGCGGCGTCGCGCGGCACCCAGCCCCACGCACGCGCCATTCCGAGGCCCCCATCCACCGTGGCGCTGCCTCCGAGACCGACGAACACGGTCCCGGCGCCGGCGGCGACCACGTCGACGATCAACTGTCCGACGCCCCGGGTGGACGTGACGAGTGGAGCACGCTCCGGCGGCTGCAACAGGCCGAGGCCGCACACCAGCCGCGACTCGACGACCGCACGCGTCGCGTCGAGCCAGCCGACGCGCACGCCGCGCAGCGGCCGCGACAGGGGATCGGAGGCGTCGTGCGTGGTCCAGCGCGTGATCACGGGTGCGAGTGCGTCGAGAAACCCGTCACCGCCGTCGCTCCCGACGACCACGCGCGGCTCGCCGCCGGCCGCGCGGATCGCCGTTTCGTAGACGGCCGCCACCTCCGCAGCGGTGAAGGCCTCCTTGAACGCCTGAGCAACCGCGGCGACCTTCGGCCGACTCACGGGCCTCCTCAGATCTGGATGATCTGATCGCGGCGTGTCCCGACACTCACGAAGGACACGCGTGTCGCCAACTCCTCCTGGAGCCGGTCAAGGTAGGTGCGGGCCGCAGAGGGAAGATCCGCCAGGCTGCGCGCGTCCCCGGTCGGGCGCTGCCATCCCGGGAGCACCTCGTACACCGGCTCGGCAAGGGCCAGCTGATGCGCCTCGGCCGGGACCTCGTCGAACGTGTCGCCGTCGATCCGGTAGCGGGTGCACACCGGTACCTCCGCCAGGCTGTCGAGCACGTCGAGCTTCGTCACCGCCAAGTCGGTGACGCCGTTGACACGGACCGCGTACCGGGCGACCGGCGCGTCGAACCACCCGCACCGCCTGGGGCGGCCCGTCGTCGCGCCGAACTCGCCGCCGAGCGTCCGCAGCCGCTCGTCCATACCATCGCCCGCCTCGGTCGGGAGCGGCCCGTTGCCGACCCTGGTCGTGTACGCCTTGATCACGCCGACCACCGCGTCGACCGCCGTCGGACCGATGCCGGACCCTACCGTGGCACCGCCGGCGGTCGTGTTCGACGACGTCACGAACGGGTAGGTCCCATGGTCGACATCGAGCATGGCCCCCTGCGCGCCCTCGAGCAGCACGTGCTTGTTCCCGCGCAGGGCCTCGTGCACCACGCGCCCGGTATCGGCGAGCATCGGTACGAGTGTCGGAGCGACGCGGCCGACCAGATCCAGGTGCTCCCCGAGGTCCGCCCGCTGCTCCGCGCCCCACAGGCCCAGCAGTTCGTTGGCCCGCTCGACATGGCGCGCCAGCACCTCGGCGAGCTCGGCCCGGAATCGCAGCTGCCCCGCACGCACACCGCGCCGTCCAAACTTGTCCTCGTACGCCGGACCGATCCCGCGTCCGGTCGTGCCGATCTGCAGGCGGCGCTCCTCAGCGCGCTCGAGCATCTTGTGATACGGCAGCACCAGATGGGCGCGGTCCGAGATGAGCACGCGCCGACGGACATCGATTCCGCGGCTCTCGACTTCCCGCAGCTCGTCGATGAACGTCTCGGGATCGAGCACCACGCCGTTACCGATGAGACACGTCGTGCGCGGGTGCAGGATACCGGACGGGATCAGGTGCAGGATGAACTGGGCATCCCCGATCACCACGGTGTGGCCGGCGTTCGCGCCACCCTGATAGCGGACGACGAGGTCCGCATCCTCGGACAGCACGTCGACGATCTTGCCCTTCCCCTCGTCCCCCCACTGCACGCCCACGACCACCACGCACCTGCGATCCGGACCGAACATCGGTTCGCATCCTCCTCTCGTCCGCACAAAAAAAGCCCCGGGGGCAACCGCGGGGCATCCTCTGAGGGAAACTACGAGTGCGGTCTGATCACGTCAACCGAGATGCCGGCGCAGCGCGACGGCGACCGCCCGGCCCGCCTGCACGGCCGCATCGGGATCGAGGCGATCGGGCACGTCACTTGGCGTGTGCACCACGGCAAGCGTGCGCCAATCCCCGCGACTGACCGTGACGCCCGGCATGCCGGCACGGGCCAGCACCACGCCGTCGACCAGCACCCCCGGGGGAAGGCGCCCGACGCGCACGGGGCGGCGCGCCTCGCAAAGCTC
>Ga0209536_100013118_pt1 | contig 11969 bp, 7 predicted proteins | sample DeeMarSeWOR28_12_FD_187461 | JGI IMG/M metagenome (GOLD analysis project Ga0209536, IMG submission 187461) | Marine sediment microbial communities from White Oak River estuary, North Carolina - WOR-2-8_12 (SPAdes) (version 2) | ecosystem: Environmental > Aquatic > Marine > Intertidal zone >...
TTTTCGTCCATGTCACATGCCGATCGCCATGATCCCTTATCCAGACTGCAATTGAAAAGAATCATCTTAAATTATTGGGGTATATACTCTCCAATTTAATTCTTTATTGACTTTCTCCACATTATATAATAATTTGGTATAGCGCGATTTATATCCAACTCCATTTTTGAAACCATTTTAATTAAATGCGATGGTTTCTGATACATAGATCACTCCACCTTCCAACCGAAAACTTACTGTCATGAGAGAAATGTATTACATCGATATGCACTGCCATCCTGCTGCAAAACCATACAGCTGGACCTTTAGCCCGGAGATGAAGCAACCCCCGGATGACAGAAATAAAAGAACGAGTTTATGGTACAACGATCCTCCCACAAAACGTGATAAAAAAATAAATGAAATCCTCCATGTGGCGAAATTCACACAATCCGATTTCAGAACCCTGAGGAAAGGTGATGTTAAAATAATTAGTGCATGTCTGAATCCCATTGAAAGGGATTTTGTTATAGCTAAATGGCCTTTAAAAGAGGCTGTCCTGGGTGTAGTCAGATATATTAATGAGTTTAGCAAAGAATTTATCAGTGAGGTAGTTAAAGAGGAAAGGGAGTATTTCGATGAGTTGGAGGAGGAATACAAATTCTATTTAAATCAAGAAACCGCCCAGCATCATGGAAACTTCCCGACCCTATTCAAGTTAACCAGCAACTATGAAGATATCGAGTCGGACCTTGAGGATCCTTCAAGAGATGCTATCTATGTATTTTTCAGTATTGAGGGTTGCCATGTTTTTAATAATGGTGGAATGAAGAATAGCATACCCTATGAACAAAGAGAAATTGTCATGAAAAACATACAGAAAGTGAAGGAATGGGTTCACCCGCCTCTGTATGTTTCGATGGCGCATCACATCAACAATGATCTATGCGGGCATGCCAAAAGCCTGCCATCCTGGGCAGGAGGAATCATTGATCAGACAAAAGGGATCAACAATGGTTTTACCCCCCTGGGGGAAAAAGTGCTCCATAAACTGCTGGAAAGAGATCCACGCAGGATCTACATCGATGTGAAGCACATGAATGCAAAATCAAGGATCAGATATTATGACATTTTAGATAAGGAATATAAAGATGATTGCATACCTGTTTTAGCCAGTCACGGTGCGGTGAATGGCCGAGAGTCCATAGAAGATTGGAACAAAAAGAATCCCAATAATAATGGTCAGAAGATCAACTATGAGAACGAAGATATATTTCATTTTGAAGACGAAATGAAATTCAATAGTGAGAATGTTAATTTCTTCGATAATGAGATTATCAAAATGGAGGAGAACGGAGGATTTCTGGGTATTCAGATAGATGAGAGAAGACTGTGTGCCGAAAAAGATAATAAGCGTGAAAGCAGGAAGAGAAGTCGTGGTGAACAGCTTCATTTTCAAGCCGGTTTAGTATGGAAACAGATCAGATATATTGCAGAGGTTCTGGATAAGGATGGCAAATTCGGATGGGGTACAGCCGCCATTGGATCCGATTACGATGGCCTTGTTGATCCTCCCAATGGCTACTGGACATCAGAAGATTTTGGGATCCTGGAGGAAAACCTGATGCACCATGCCACTGTATATTTTAAAAAGCACGCCAATAAAAAACTGAATCATGGATGTAACATCCATCCGGCCGGTGCCCCAGGCCAAGACCAGGACCAGGACCAGGACCAAGTCCAGGTTCAGGCCAAAGCCAATGCAAGGAAAGTCATCGAATTATTCATGCGCGGCAATGCCCGGCGTTTCCTGAAAAACTTCCTTCATGCTAAGGCTGTTACTAAAAATAATCTCAAAAAAGCTGGAACCTGTTAAGAAGAAGAATACCAGAAGGATATAATGCCCGGATAATTCAGAATTATTCCTTAACTTATGTGCAATGAAAAATATAAAGATTCATTTTTTTATAGTTTTCTTTGTTTTATTGAATCTCTCTTGCAGTCATTCCCAAAAAAGCAAACCATATATAGAAGACGGATTCCTGGATTTAAAATCATGGAACTTTGAGGAGGATGGTCTGGTAAACCTGAGTGGTGAATGGGAGTTTTACTGGGAGAAGCTTCTGGACCCCAAAGATTTTGAATCAAACGAAACATTAGATCCCGAATTTATTTACGTTCCGTCCGGTTGGGCCAGGCAGGAAGGCAAATCTTATCCTAAGCTCGGTTTTGGCACCTACCGGCTGCAGATAGTGGTGCCGGATAAGGATTCCGATTACAATTTCATTTTCATGTCCATTTTTGCAAGTGCCAGGTTGTGGGTGAACGGATCTCTTTGTTTTGAAAAGGGTCAGGTCGCAAGCACCGAAGAAGAGGCAAAGCCTGAATTTATCACAGAGTATTACGCCCCGATCAACTACGAAAACAAAGGAGACACCCTGGATATTATCATCCAGGTGGCTGATTTTTCCTATGGCGGACCTGCTGCCGGATTACGCAGAAAAATTGTATTTGGTCCCAGCACCCAGATTACCGCTGAAAGAATCAAAACCGGCTCGGTGAATGCATTGCTTATTGGCATATGTTTGTTGATCGCCCTGTATCACATTTTTCTTTTCCTCTACAGAAGAAATGAACTTTCTTACCTGGTGTTCGCCGTACTGAGTCTGGTCGTTGCTTCCTGGACAGTCTATAGTGCAGGAATGTTTACCAACTCATTTAGCTATGAAGGATATTTCAGGCTCGGCAGTGTGGGACCTTCATTTTTCCCTCCGCTCATCGTACTCTTCTACTATTTTATTTACAGGAAGGAAGTCCACAAAATAGCCGTCTATGCTTTTCTGATCATCGGAATGATTTTCTGGGTGATCTATTTAACGTCATCGACGATCACGATGGCAAACATTCTGACCGTCTATTCGATGAATATATTGATCCCACCAGCTTATATTCTGGGTTATTCCCTGGTGAAAGCGCTGGTCAGAAGGCGGCTAGGCGCGGTATTATCCTTTTTGGGTGTCTTAATCATGTACGCCTCGGTCATACATGATGCCATGCTTACAAATGGCTATATCTCAGGATTTGGAAATTATATTGCATCGGAGGGTTTCGTGGCTTTGATTATTATGCAATCACTGGTTCTGGCCCAGATGTTCTCCCTCACCTATCGAAAAAACATCAACCTGAACCTGAATCTTGAGAAAATTGTAGAGGAACGAACCAAAACCATCGATGATCAGAAATCGGTACTTGAGCAGCAAAATCTGGACCTCATAAATCAAAAAGAAGAGATTCAGGCACAAAACGAAATGTTAAACCTGAGAAATGAAGAAATAACAGACAGTCTAAACTATGCGCTGAGGATACAATCTGCCATGTTACCACCTGAAAGCTATATTTCAGAGCTTCTGATTGACAGCTTTGTCCTTTATAAGCCCAAGGAGATCGTAAGCGGAGATTTTTACTGGATAAAACATGTGAACCAATTTGTGGTCGTGGTGGCTGCCGATTGCACCGGCCATGGAATACCAGGAGCCTTTATGAGCATACTTGGCATGGGTTACTTAAATGAAATCGTGCAAAGAAGAGAGGTCACTCAGGCAAATATGGTTCTGAATGCACTGAGAAAACAGATTAAGAATTCACTCCGGCAGCATGGTGGCCGCGACGAATCCAAGGATGGTATTGATATGGCATTGTCTGCCATTGACCTCAAGAAACTCGAGATGCAGTTCGCCGGAGCCAATAATCCACTCTACCTGATCAGGGGTGTTGGGAAAGAAACGAAATTGATAGAATATAAAGCAGACCCCATGCCGATAGGGTATTATCATGGAAAGGATAAATCATTTACCAATCATGTGATAAAACTTCAACCCGGTGATACGCTGTATATGTTTTCTGATGGATATATTGATCAGAAAGGAGGCGGGGAAACTAAGAAATATTTAACCAGACGGTTCAAAAATCTGCTTTTAGGAATTCAGGATGAACCAATGCATGATCAAAAAATAATACTGGAAAACACCTTTTCTGACTGGATGGGGAATAATCCTCAGGTGGATGATGTGCTGGTCATAGGCGTGAGGGTCTGATATTCTTGATAATAAGATAAAAATCCCGTTTGCATAGCCAAATATTTTCTCTCCATGAAAAAATTACAGATAGGTATCATAGACCTTATCTACAACAAACCTTCACAGTCTCTCTACCGGCGTTACATGTATCCCAACTTTATGAGTATCATGCCCCAGGTAATCGGGGTCTGGTGCAGGGAGGAGGGTCATCAGGTCTGCTACACCATCTATACCGGAACACAGAAAATAGATAAACTTTTAACCGATGACCTGGACATTGTCTTCATAAGTTCTTTTTCGTATTCGGCCCAGTTAGCCTATGCACTCAGTAGATATTTCCAATCACAGGGGATTGCCACTGTACTTGGCGGGCCTCATGCCAGAAGCTTTCCGGAAGATGCCTGCTTATATTTTGATTATGTGCTCGGAATAACCGATAAGGAATTGTTGCGGGATCTGCTGCATAATTTTGAATTGAATAAACCAAGGGGGACCTACCTGTCTGCCGTGTCACATCCTCAATCACTCCCCGGTGTTCGTGAACGGTGGGCATTTATTGAACAGCTTCATAAGTCACCCCTTATTTTCAAAGCGGTACCGATGATTGGAAGCTTCGGTTGCCCCAATCACTGTGATTTTTGCATCGAAGCCGATATTCCCTACCACTCTTTCGATATGGGAGTGATCAAAGAAGACCTTCAGTTTCTGATTACGAAATATAAACGTCCTGTAGTAGGCTGGCATGATCCGAATTTTGGAATTCAATTCAATTCATTTATGGATACCCTGGAATCGGCCGTTCCTCCGGGAAGCATTAAATTCTTTGTCCAGTGTACCATATCATCCTTGACTGAATCCAGGGTTAAAAGATTGAAAAAGAACGGATTTATTATGATTGCGGTGGGGGTGGAATCATGGTATCACTACGGGAATAAAGCAAAGTTGAAAGCAGTTATAGGGATGGATAAGGTTAAACGGGTAGCTGAACAGTTAAATATGGCCCAGAGGTACATTCCACAGGTACAGGCCAATATCATGTTTGGATTTGACAGCGAAGCCGGGCCGGATCCGTTTACGCTGACCAAGCGTTTCATCGACCATGCACCTGGTATATATCCTGCATACAATTTGTTAACTGCATTCGGACACAATACAAAGTACAATTCCAGGAGCGACGTCGAAAACAGGATCGTCCCGTTCCCTTTTCATATGATGCGCGGGTTGAGCAACCTGAATATCATACCCAGGAATTACAGCTGGGAAGAATTCTACACCCATTTTATAGATCTGTTGAGATACAGTTTCTCTACAAGGGCACTGTACCGCCGTTTTAAGGCCAACCCGGTGAGAGGTGCCCGTTTGTTTACGCTATTTTTGTCTCTAAGCGAGGGTGGGGCAGGTAAAATACGTCATGTATCTGAAATACTGAATAATCTTCGCACGAAGCAGGATTTTAGGTCATTTATGAACAAAGAAACAGATCAAATACCTGCCTTCATGATTGAACAGGTCAAAAAAGACCTCGGTCCCATATGGGAATGGCTTCCTGACAAAACCCTGTCGCAAGGTCCGAAAATACACTCATCATCTGAATCCCTTGTAACCTCTGCGTGATCTACAGAGGGCTTGAGGTTTATTTCCCCGTGTATCTATTTGAGCAGCTATCTGAGCATCCTTTCCCCAGCAATAAAACAACTTAAACCAAACCAAATCTGCGACTTATCGTATGAATGGCTAAAGGCTTTTCATATGAAAGCAACAGCAATTACCCTTGGTATATTTGTACTGTCCATTTTTGTATTCAACGACAGTATGGCACAGAAAGCCAATTATACCACCCCTGGAGGGTGGACCATCGGATTGGGTGGAGGAGCGGCATACCAGAAATCGGACCTGGCCAATTCAAAGGGATTCGGTCTGGACCTGACCGTTGGAAGTCAACTTTACCGGAAGGAAAATTCATTCTTAAGCGTTGACTGGAAATTCCGCTTCCTTGCCGGACAAAACAAGGCTTTTGACCACAGGATCAATCCTGACGCTACCTACAGCAACATCCGCTACAGCTTCTTTACCTACGACCTGGAGCTGGGCCTCACCCTGAACCGGCTGAGGGAACGCACAGGTATCGTCCTTACCGGATTTGGCGGAGCGGGCCTTACCCACGGACGAACGTTCACCGATCTGTATGACGCCGGGGACAATTTATATGATTTCAGCAGCATCGATCCGGACCGCAACAGCAAACAGGTGTATACGGATCTTGTTGCCCTCAGCGATGGGGCGTTTGAAACCAGCCTTGTCAATAAAGTCGCCATCCTTCCCACTGCCGGCATTTTTGCCGGTTACCAAATATCCAGATCGATCACCATTGGGGTAGAATTTAAAACCAACTTCTACCTGACAGAGCATAACAGCCTGGCAGGTATCAATCTGGATAACAGGGTCATGGAAGGTTCCCGTATCGACCGGAACAACTATGTAAGCCTGGGCCTGAGGTGGAACCTCAGAGGTCGCTCCTCCTACAGCGGATCAACAGGAACCCGGGGTGTCCCGGTCTCCGCTCCGCCTCCCTCGGTGCATATTACCGAACCGTTCGCCGATACACATCATGCGGAATCCCCCAATCAGATCATACGGGCCACCATTGAAAACGTGAGCGGAGCCGAAGAGATCACCTTTTCGCGTAACGGATTTCCGGTCAATATCTTCACCTACAATACGGACACAAGAAACTTTGAGGCGAACGTCAAGCTGCACGAGGGTGAGAACCGTTTCGTAATCAGGGCTGCAAGCCAGATTGCGACAGCCGAGGATGCGGTAACCATTACCCTGGAACATCTTCCCGAGCCGGTACCCACCCCACCAGCCTATACGTATACATCAGCGTCGGGAAACCACCAAACCACCTCCCATGACAGGGTCGGGGTAGCTGACGGTGTCTCCTATCAGTCCTATCAGGTGGAGGTAAACAACTACCATTATCCCGTGGGCACAAGAACGCAATATGTGTCCGCAGGGAATGACTATCAAATGAGTGTGGGAGGATCAACAAGCTACAACTACTCATACAGCAACCCCGGGGAGGTATCTACCGGCGCTGTCCGGGCAGAAGGTGCCAGAACCGTTGAAGTCGGTGCCGGAAATGAATCCGGCGGGAATGCAAATGGACGGGTGGCCATTCGGGGAACCAGATCCGGACCTGAAACCATCGAAGCGAAAGAAAAAGTAGTAATAATTGAGAAAGAAGAAAAAGCAGAAATGGCTACCGGGATCAGGATCAATCCCGGAAATTCCGCCTGGCAATTCTGCCTGGTAACCCCCTCGGGAACCTTTACCAGAGAGAACCTCACTCATTCAAATTTCAGCTACTCGGGCACAGCTTCCAGCCTATACTTTATGCCCATCGCGGGTGGGGGCTTTGCCACGGTCAACGGTCAGCCTTATATCGTAAAATCGGGGCAATACTATTTGTTCAGGGGTAACCTTTACGTGACGGTCGGTACCAACAATCCGGGAGCCATGGGGCAATGGTCGGTAAGCATCACTTCCAGCAGGGCACCTGAATCCGGGAACGGCAACAAGCAGCCCAAGAGCCCTTGCGAACAATACAATACCGAAGTTGCAGAAAAGACCAAATCCAGCAACAACCCAAATAACAGCGGCAACAACAATCGGGATAACAAAAGCAATAACGGGCAGGCAGATAAAGGCAACAACGGCAAGGATAATAAATCCAATAACGGCCAGGAGAGCAAAGGTAAGAGCAATCAGGACTTTAGAAGCAATAACGATAAGGAGAACAGAAGCAATAGCGGTCAGGCTTCCAAAACCAACAACGGCAAGGACTCCAAAAACAATAACAGTAAGGACTCCAAAAACAATAACAGTGAGGCTAATAGTGCCAACAACAGCAAGAACAATAAATCCAATAACGGGCAGGAGAATAAAAGCAGTAATGGCCAGGATGAAAAAGCCAACAACGGCCAGGATAACAAAGCCCCGGACAAGACGAATACCAGGGCCCGGAGATGATAATCCGTATTGCCGCAAGCGTCCTCCTACTAAGTTGAGAGAAAGAGAAAGCCACCCTGATCCGGGGTGGTTTTTCTGTTTTCTATACCTTCCTTCTTTTTACTAACAATAAGATACAACATATAACTGCCATACCCTCAAGAACGAACATAGCAAATGTCCAGTTCAGGTTATTTAAATCCAGTTGCAAGGCAGCAGGAATCATCGGAATAATTGGAATCAGTCCAAGAAAGGGTGCATACCTTTTATCCAATAGCAGCAAAACGCCAATTGCAGTATAGACTATTGCAAAAATCAAAGCAAACTCGAAATAGGTACTTGAGGGATTTTTAATCGCAATGTACAGATGTACTCCAGCTCCTACGAGGAACAGTATAGCAGCAAGTAATCTAATAAGTCTCATTTGAACGGTTTTGATCTAAAATTACAACATTATACTGATCAGGGCCTGTTGTGACCACTGGATCCCCTCGCCCGAGATCATGTGCATGCTGAATCCTATTCGCGATGAGATACGGGGATTGTTGAAAGGATCAATAAAGAGATCTACCCTCCCATAATTTCCGGACCGGTAAAGCCAATCCCCATATAACAGGTGCGGACCTTCACCCACGTAGCATGTCCCTTTGATTCCAACAAATCGATATCTGGCATCCAGTTGTGAGAGCCACCCCTTTGTCCAGATTGCTGTGCTACTACGCAAACGTGCATAGGTCGATACCCAGGCAGTGGAAATATTCAGTTCATCGAGCACTATCTTTTCAGAAAGGTCCGCCCCGATGATCCCAAGAATTGATCCATCGTCCCGGAGTGTATTTGAGGGATCCCAAACACTTTTTCTGGCCAGATGATGGCCGGTTGTCAGAGCGGTCAGGTAAAACACTCCTGTCCGGAAAGTGGCATCAAATCCGGCAATATATCCTTCACGCGTTTCAGTTGATTTCCTGCCTGTCCAGTCTATCCAGGCATGAACCTCTCCCCATCTCCAGGCATATGAAACCGAGGCTCCCTCCATATTGGGCCTGTAATAGTTCAGGGTATCGGTCAGCACAATCAAAGGATAATCCAGCACCTCTCTCCGGGGAAATGAACCCACGAGAAGATTGACCTGCTCCGTTTTGAACTGATAATAGAGATCGAGCTGAGGCATCACTCCCAGGAGTTCACCCCCGAACTCATACATGTAGTTAATACCCAGCTTTACAGAATGGTGGGAATCAAATCCGAAAGAAACACCCGGATTGATCCTGGCTCCAAAAATGGTCTGCGACTTTACATAAGGAGTTATCATTTCCCGGTTATCCAGGATCCCGTCAAATCCGATGTAAAAGTCAGCCAATTGTGCCTTTACCGGGAGGTACAGCAAAAACATCAGGGTGATATGGGCCAGAATGCGTTTCAAGATTGCAGGTTCAGCTCGAATAGAGTTGCCTATCCCAGGTGTGAATTATACGTGTTAGCTATTGCTGAGTTTCCGAAAAAGATAATAATTCTATTTCCGGTTCACCCTGCAATATATCAAATCTTAGCTTGAATCATCCGGAATAAGGGATCTGCTGATCGCAAATATTTCAGCTATTTTTTAAACTCAACAATGAATCTGGCGCCCTTCCCAAATTCACTCTCGCACCATACTTCTCCCTTCATGGCCTCCACGTATTTTTTAACTATGGAAAGGCCCAGGCCTGTTGAGCTCTCACCGCCGGTCGGTTGTGCATGTAACTTTTCAAATTTCTGAAAAAGCCTGGGTATATCTTCTTCCAGAATCCCGGGGCCTTCATCTTTAAATTCCATACGAATTGTGCTGTTTACCTCTTTGAGGGCAACATGCACGCTGGTATGGTGGTCTGAGAACTTGATCGCATTCGATAACAAATTATCAACAATCTGGACGGTCAGGCTTCTGTCCAGCGAGGCGACCACCTCATCCAGGTCGGTCACAATCCTTATTTTCTTATTATCACTCTGGATCTTTAAGGCTGAAATCACCTGCTCGGTAACCTGCTTTAAGTTGACGTCGCTGTAGTTTGTTTTGAATGAAGATGATTCCAGCACCTTAATCTCCAGAATCTTAGCAACCAGGCTGTTCATCCTGTAGAGAGACCTTTTTAAGTAACCCAGATACTCTTTCTGTTCCTCAGTGATCTTTTCACTGCTTAAAAGTTCGGAAACGCTCAAGGCACTTGTCAAAGGATTTTTGAGGTCGTGCGCCACGATCTCAATCATCTCATTCTTCTCAATATTGAGCGCGTTGAGCTCTAAAAATTGTTTTTGTATTTGCTCGTTTTTCTCTGATAAACTTTTGTTTGTATTGATCTTCAAACGAACCAGCCTGTAGAGAAAGAACAGGGCGATCAGAACCAATACAATTCCTATGATTCCCAGGTATATAATCAGGTTCTTCCGTTCTATTTCGAGCTCGCTTTGTCTCAACTTCAGATCCTGCAACTCCCTTTCCAGCATGAGCACTCCTACTTCACGGTTGGCAGAGATGTCGGGCTGCAGGTCTTCGTCAATGTTGGATATGGAAGCCACCACCTCACCAAATGCTTTTCCAAGGTGTTTCTCGATCAATGAATCCAGCAGAGGTCTGAATCTGCTATCCTCCAGGAAAACAGCCAGTACTTCATCCCAATCACTGACAAGTGTTGTTGCGATGGAAAGTCCGGGATTTTCAATCATAAAAAAGCGCTGCCGGCTAATGCCTTTGCCTTTTCTATAATAGGAGAGATAATTGGGAAGAGAAACGTACCCCCAGGCGTCATCAGCATTCGAAATCTCCTCGATTAAAAAATCCACATGCCTGACATACTCTATCTTCATTTCAGGAAAATAATCCTTCTGCAGTTCCAGGAGATTTCGCTCAAAGGTTGAATTTGTCACGGTGATGGCACGGTTATTTTTAACCATGCTGGCAAATTCGGCCAGACTCGAAATGGAACCAAAATCCCTGCTGGATATAATAATTTCAATATCGGGCATATAGGGATCGGTGATTTTAAAATCCTTCTTTCTCTCTTCCAGACTGGAAATAGAGGCCATGCCAAGGATGGGCCGCTGCGAATTCTTTAAGGTATCAACGAGGCTTGCAAAATCATACAGATGCTCAAACTCCAAATCGAGGTTCACCCCATAATTTTCGTCAACAAACAGGACAAAATCCTCCATAATTTCAAATTCAATGCCGGCCATATTCCCCTGTGCATCGGTATATATAAAAGGGCTGTTTTCAGAGAAAGCTATCACCAGCGTTCCACCTCCCTTTTCTCTTACCTCGCTCCATGTATCGCTTTTCGACTGGCAATAAGCCGTGGGCACTAGCATAAGGAGGAGTAAAAACAGGCAGAGGCGGGTTATTGACATCGATAAATTAAGTAGTGCAGTGTAAATAAAGCGTTATAATTACTTCTTATATATGCTAATAATGTATTTTACAAGACAATAAATGTGATGAAAAGTTCCTCAAAAGTTAGTTAAAATATGTGTTATTCATTGCATGTATGGCCTTCCCTGAATGTGTACTTAAAAGGATTATCCAATTGTCTTGATGAGCTAACAATTTTGAGCAGGAGCGTAAATTGAGAGTTTATAACCCCTGTCCGTACATAACAGACTATCAAACGGTCATTTGACCCTATTCAAGCTTCACTATCTTCCTCGTGGTCACAAAGTCCTCCGAGCGGATAGTGATGAAGTATACTCCTTTATGGAGAGATGATAGATCGATCTGATAGATGGGTTCCTGGACCTTGTAATAGAAAAGCAGCTGACCGTTAAGTGAGCTAATTTCCGCCGTATATTCGTCCAATTGGTTAAACTCAATGATCAATAAATCGCTGACCGGATTGGGATAGATGTTAGGCTTACCGGTTCGTAAATCTT
>Ga0209536_100013119_pt1 | contig 11967 bp, 12 predicted proteins | sample DeeMarSeWOR28_12_FD_187461 | JGI IMG/M metagenome (GOLD analysis project Ga0209536, IMG submission 187461) | Marine sediment microbial communities from White Oak River estuary, North Carolina - WOR-2-8_12 (SPAdes) (version 2) | ecosystem: Environmental > Aquatic > Marine > Intertidal zone >...
GTTATTATAACACCATAAACTCGTCGGTTTGAGGCCTTGGCTTCGCTAGTGCATTGTCTCAAAAGTTCTGTCACCGATTTTGGCAATATATGCCATTTTCGAAAGGATAGGCCAACCGCACGAAATTCCAATATTCAAATCCCAAATTCCAAGTAATCTGCAAATCCCAATTTTCAAAATTCAAAACAAAAACACCCTGAGGGTTCGGTGGTGGTTCTTCATTCTGCCCGTATTCCTGGTCATTGTGGTTCAAACCCTGATCACCATGACGCAAACCTGGCAGGCAGCCAGTAAAAATCCTGTGGATTCCCTGAGGTACGAATAGGAAGTGCCGCCACGGCCATCCGGCAGCAGGTTCAGCTTAAGCTGGAATCCTTGCCCTTCTGGTGGATCCTCTGTTTTCCTTCGGTCACCATATGGAGCAGGTTTGAAATGAGTATAACCAGCGATGCAATTCCAGCGAGTGCCAGCACATATACAAGCAAATCACCGTAGGGCACCAGGAAATAGAATACGATGATGACCAAGGTGACCCATACCCCTGCGCACCAGGGGCAGGTGATGATGGAACTGAGGGTGCCTATGAAGTAGTTATCCTCCCTCTTTTTCAGGACATCCCTCAGGTATTTGAAAATTTTCTCAAAAACCAGGATGCGGGTCATGCGGTAGGAAGCCAGGATGATGACCACAGCCTCTCTAAACGTTATCTCTTTGATATCCACCCCATCTTTTTCCAGCAGGTATCCCATTCCCACAACCAGGGCGAAAAAAGCAAAAGCCGACCAGAAATTCCATGCCTGATGTTTTCGTTCATTGATCATACGCATCCGAAAAATACAAAGCAATATACAAAACTATTTTTTTTGCGGAATTTTACTTATGACCCTTTCAGTCATAGCGGTGATGGTCAGTGAGGGATTGACACCTGGATTGGAGGAGATGGCACTGCCGTCGCATACATACAGGTTCTCGTAGCCAAAAACCCGCTGATCCCGATCGATCACAAAATCATAGTCATACGCCATAAGCGGAAGTTAAACTCTAATTTCGCTTAATTTACACATTCTGATGAATCGGAGAAGAAAAACAGGTTAACTTCACGAAATAATCCATTTACCTTACCGATGTTCTCCAGGGAGGAAGCCAAGTTGATTCGACAGGAGTTCTGGGACAGGTTCACCACCCTGTCGCTGAAAAGAAGATCGGCAAAGAAGCTGCCCGGAAAGTGGATGTTGAACCATACCGGGATCCGGGCCCTCAACCTCAGGTTTCATGTGGACAGGCGGGTAGCTCAGGTGGCTATTGACCTGGAAACCAGAAATATGGATAAAAGACTTGAACTTTACGAAAAACTTGAAGCTGTAAAGCAGGTGCTGGAACGGGCCATGGGGGAACCGATGAAATGGGAACTGGAATATGTCCGCGAAAATGGGAAATCTGTAAGCCGGATCTATGTTGAAATGGACGGGATCGACATCTACGACCGCAGCACCTGGGATAATGCCCACGCTTTTATGGTGGACCGGATGCTGAAACTGGAGCAGTTTTTCAGGGAATACCAGGACTATTTCAAATATGGCTGAGCTGCCGGGAATCTGGCATTATCCACATCTTTTCTCTAATTTTACTGAAGAATCTAACGTCTGATGAGGAACCTCCGGTCACATCGTTTATGGATGCTGATGCTGATGCTGGGTATTTCCTGGCTGACCTATGCTCAGGAAGCTGATTTTCCCTTGAACAGGACCCCGGCAGTGGCAGGTAGTTTTTACCCGGCCGGGAAGGCCGCATTGCAGTCGAACCTTGAGCAGCTTTTTGCGCAGGCAGCTCCCATGCAGTTCGAAGGGCAAATTCAGAGCCTGATCGTACCCCATGCCGGTTATCCATTTTCCGGTGTGGTGGCTGCATCGGCCTACAAGAGTATCCCAAAAGATGCGAAATACAGTAATATTTTCATCATTGCTTCCTCCCACCGGGAACAGTTCACCGGATCTTCTGTATACAATGTGGGGAATTACCTCACCCCCCTCGGAGAGGTCCCGGTAAACAGGGAACTGGCAACTGCCCTGATCAGTCAGAACAGGGGAATTACCTATCATCCGCGGGCACATGACCGCGAACACAGCATCGAAGTACAGATCCCGTTTCTGCAATATCATTTGGAGGAATTACCTCCCATTGTCCCCATTGTCATGGGCAGCTCCTCCGTGGCTGCGGCGAGGGACCTGGCTGCTGCGCTCCACCCCTATTTTACACCCGAAAACCTGTTCATTATCAGTGCCGATTTTTCACATTATCCTGACTATGAGGATGCTGTGAGGGTGGACGGGCTGACGGCAGAAGCCATCGGGATGAAGGACCCACAGAAATTCTACAACACCCTGAGGAAGATCAATAATGAGGCGGTCCCCAACCTGGTCACCTCCACCTGCGGTTGGAGCTCCATTCTTACCATGCTCTACCTGGCCGATACCAGGAATGAGATGGAAATCACACCCATCCTGTACAGGAACAGCGGAGATTCCAGGGAAGGAGATAAAGAACGGGTTGTCGGTTACTGGGCCATTGCGGGTCACCTGGCCCCGTCGATGCCCCACGCATTTATGCTCCAGCCTGATGATAAAAAGACCCTGCTGGATCTCTCCAGGAGCACCCTGATAAACTTTATAGAAAAGGGTGAGCTCTTCCAACCCGAGGTCGGATCCCTTCCCCCTGCCCTCAGACAACCTGCCGGAGCCTTTGTGAGCCTCTATACAGGAGACCGCCTGAGGGGGTGTATCGGTGATTTCAATTCAGACGATCCGCTCTATTTTGTGGTCCAGGAGATGACCCTTGCGGCTGCCACCAGGGATCCCAGGTTTGCACCTGTGGAGTCACCTGAGCTGCCATACATCCAGATAGAGATCTCGGTGCTGACCCCGTTGCGGAAGATCAGTTCCATAGATGAGTTTCAGCTCGGCAAGCACGGTATTTACATGACCAGGGATGGAAAGTCGGGAACCTACCTCCCCCAGGTAGCAGAAGGTACTGGCTGGAGTACCGAGGAATTTCTCGGGCATTGCGCCAGGGAGAAAGCCGGGCTGGGATGGGAAGGTTGGAAGGATGCCGATCTCTATACCTATGAGGCGATCGTGTTCAGGGAGGAACGGATAGAATGACCCAGGGACCTTACCACCTGTTCTCCATCAGCATCCTGCTTGTCCTGGGATACCTGGCCAGCCTGTTGTCCGTTAGGATAGCACTGCTGAAAGTGGCTGATCACCGCCGGTTCTGGAACACACTGCTACTTATTTTTTTCCTGTCTGCGGGCGTCTTAGGGATATTGCTGGCGGTCCAGGTCAATTACAAACTGGAATGGGCCTGGACTGAAACCGCCCTTCAGTGGCATGTGGATCTGGGGATCGGATTTGTGACCATTTCCGTTTTCCACCTGACCTGGCATCTGGGGTATTTCAAAAGGATCGTTTTCGTCAAGGAGGAGCCCGGTGAACGGGAAAGCTGGGTTCCACATCTTCCTTTTTCATCCCTCCAGTCAAGATGGCTCTTCCTACTGCTGGGATTTCTCAGCATGATGGCACAGCTCCTTTTATTGAGGGAATTCATTAAAACATTGCACGGCAATGAGCTGGTCATCGGAATCTTCCTGGCCATCTGGATGATCACTACTGCTGCCGGAGCCTGGGCCGGCGCTGTCTACAGGGTAAGTCTCACCCAGCGGTTCCTGCTGAAACTGATCTGGTCACTTTCCCTGATCCCCCTGTTCCTCTACCTGATGCTGCTGCTGGTCGACCGCCTTCTGTTCCTGCCGGGATATGAGCCCGGAATGATCGCCTCCATATCCTACATCACCCTGCTGATCGCCTTGTTTACCTTCGTGTCGGGATTCCTGTTCGCCTACCTGGCCAAATCCATCCGCTGGAAAACATCAGGCACCACCTACTATCTGCTGGATTCCCTCGGATCGCTGGCGGGCGGCGTGGTTTTCAGCTTATTGCTCATTTTCTTTCTCGACAACCTGCAGGTGCTGGTGTTGCTTCCGCTGGTCACTTCCCTAGCCCTCTATTTCCTCTTCCGGTTTCCGGAGAAAAATCACCACCGGGTGCTGATCCTCGCCGGTTCCGCATTGTTGCTGGTGGGAGGGATGTTCCCGGCATCCCGCTACAGGCTCGAACAGTTGCATTACCGCAACGAAACCCTCCTGTTCTCAGGAGACACCCCCTATGGAAACCTGGCCTTTACTTCCAAAGAGGGCGAGGTTACCGGTTACCTGGACCGCAATCCCGCACTATCATCCTCCGATGTGACCCGGGCTGAGGAGACGGTCCACTACCCCTCCCTGCAGCGTCCCGCACCATCCTCCTTTCTGCTGATCGGGGGCGGACTGGCTGGGAATGCCACCGAAATTGAGAAGTACCATCCTGCAATATTCGACTATTGTGAAGTGGACCCGGATCTCTACAGGTTCGGGAATTTTCATCTCGAGATTGATGAACCGGAGGTGATGGAGTTCCGTCCCGTGGATGGCCGAAAATGGCTCCTCCGGAACAAACAAGCTGTTTACGATGTAATAATCTCAGCTGCAGGGGATCCGGTTACACTGGGCCGGAACAGGTATTACACCATTGAGTTCTACAGGCTGGTGCACTCGCACCTGAACGAGGGCGGAGTTTTTGCCGCACAGCTGAACACTGCCGGAAACTATATCAATGATCCGGGCGGAGCGGTGATCGATATGAATTACAGAACCCTGAAAAAGGTATTTGAGCATGTGATCATCGTTCCCGGCCTGTCGACCTACTTCCTTGCTTCAGATCGACCCCTCTCCCTTAATTTTCCTGAACTGGTTGAATCTCATGATATCCAAACCGTATACGTCAACAGCGATTACCTGGACGCAACGCATCTCCGGTTCGACAGTGATCAGATCATGGAGCGGATACGGCAGGAATCATCTGGTTTGAACAGCGACCTCTGGCCCAGGTTGTTCTTTGCGCAGCTTGCCAGCCTTGAATCGAGGATGGGAGGCCATGCCATGTTCATCACCGGGCTTTTAAGTATCCTGATATTCCTGACCCTCATACTGGTCTATTCACCCCTCAAAACAGGGATGTACATGACCGGGTTTACCGGGGCCGGAATTCAGATCGTACTCATTCTGGTGTTTCAGTCCTATTACGGATTTGCCTACCTGGCAGCCCCTCTGATGATCACACTCTTTATGGGGGGGATTGTAACCGGGAGCAGGATCTGGGGCGAGGTGTGGAAGGGACACTCGGTTTCCAAATTCACAGGTTTGATTTGGATCATGGCGCTCATGGCCGCTTTCCTGGTCATCATCCTGAAGATAGAACCACTGTTCGAACACAGGTTCGCTGGTCAGTTCATTCTGGGATGCTTCAATTTCCTTCCCGGGCTCATCGTTGGATCGGTATATGGCATGTCACTTGAACTTTCACAGCACCGAAAACTGGCCGGGCGGGGACTTTTTTACAGCGCCGATCTTGCGGGAGCGGCCCTGGGCACATTCATTCCCGGTTTATTCGTTATCCCCTTGATTGGCATTACAAATACATTTATATTGTTTTGCGGAATCAATGTGGCCACAGGCTTGTATGTCCTGACACGCTGGCGTTGAAAGGAGGTCGAGATGGATAAGAGAACGTTTCTGAAAACCGGATTCTGCTTTGCTGCCGGAACATGTCTCGGTCCCGTTGGATGGACCGATGATAAAGGTAAGAAGCCATGGAAATGGAGCCGGCTGGCCATGTACCAGACAGAGACTCCCAAAGGGATCAGGTGCCAGATCTGTCCCAACGAGTGTACCCTGAAAGAGGGAGAGCTGAGCGATTGCAAGAACAGGAGGGTTTATGACGGGAAACTTTATACCATTGCCTACGGAAACCCATGTGCCATACACATCGATCCCATTGAAAAAAAGCCTCTGAACCATTTTCTACCCGGATCGGACGCTTTCTCCATTGCCACAGCAGGTTGCAACCTGGCATGCCTGAATTGCCAGAACTGGTCCATATCCCAGCATTCACCCGAAGAGACCGAGAACTATGACCTGATGCCGGATCAGGTGATCCTTCAGGCGGCCAAATACGATTGCCGGAGCATTGCATATACCTATTCTGAGCCGATCACGTTCTACGAATATGTTTTTGAAACCGGAAAACTGGCCAGGGAATCGGGAATAAAGAACGTATTGGTTTCCAACGGATTTATTAAAACCGAACCGCTGGTGAACCTGTGCAGCGTGGTCGATGCGGCCAACATTGACCTGAAATCGCTGGATGATGAGATCTATCTGAAGCTCAATGCGGGCAAACTTGAGCCGGTATTGAACACTTTGAAGACACTCAAAGATGAAGGGGTCTGGCTGGAGATCACCAACCTCGTGGTTCCATCCTGGACCGACGACCTGGAGATGATTCAGAGAATGTGCGGCTGGCTGGCCGGAAATGGATTTCACGATACCCCGTTGCATTTCAGCAGGTTCCATCCTCAATATAAACTCCAGCGCCTGCCGGCCACGCCGGTAAACAGCCTGCAGAAAGCTGCAGCCATCGCCCGGGAGGAAGGATTGGAATATACCTACATCGGGAATGTACCGGGAAGTGATGCCACAGATACGAGGTGCCCCAACTGCAAAGCGATGCTGGTGGACCGGTCGGGGTACCAGATCCTGAAAACCGATATCAGGGAAAGCAAGTGTGTGCATTGCAGCCACGAAATCCCGGGCGTCTGGAATTGAACCCTTCTTTCCGAAATGCGTTATACTGATGAACCACCTTCACCTGATTCACCCTGCCCGGCGATTTAAAGTAATTTATATGAGAACTTTGATGATGATATGGATGCTCTCGGCCGCAATAATGTTGTCAGGTCAGGAGCCGGAAAAACAGAAAAAGAGAATAGAGGTAACCATTATGAGTCCGGAGAATTATAACAAGCTGAGTTCATTCGAGGAATTTGTGATACTTCAGAAGGGAACGGAGAGACCATGGACCGGGAAATATGTGGATCACAAGGAAACAGGTGTTTATGTCTGTAAACAGTGCAACGCACCACTCTACAGATCGGAAGACAAGTTTGACAGCGACTGTGGCTGGCCCAGCTTTGATGATGAAATTGAAGGAGCAGTGAAACGGGAGAGAGATGCAGACGGGCGCAGAACAGAAATTCTCTGTGCAAACTGTGACGGTCACCTGGGACATGTGTTCCTGGGAGAAGGGTTCACTCCCAAAAATACCAGGCATTGTGTGAACTCTGTTTCCATGAACTTCATCCCCAAGGAATAGCCTGGTTGGCGGGGCGCCCTTTTTTTTATATATTCACCTTTCAAACACTAACCAGTCGATCGCATGGGAAAAGGTGATAGAAAAACCCGCAGAGGCAAGCTCTTCGGCGGTAGCTACGGTGTGCTCAGACCGCGCAAGAAAAGAAGAAGGTTCAGCGTTGTCTCATCAACCAAAACTGCAAGCACGCCAACGAAAAAAAGAAAATCCCCTCAGGTAAAGGCCGCCGAAACTCCTCCAAAAGTTGAGGAACAGGTTGTCGAGACAGCGGAAACCCCCGTGGAAAAAGAAGCACCTTCTCCTGCCGAATCGGCAGCCGAGGCTAAATCCCAGCCCGAATCCACGCCGGAAGTTGAGGTCCCCGCAGAACCGGCGGAACCGGTAGCAGAGGATGAACCTGCAGCTAAGGAGGAACCGGAAATAAAAGCGAAAGCTCCGGCAAAGGCCGAAGCGGAAGAGCAAGCTCCCGAAGAAACCAAAGCGGAAGAGCAAGCTCCCGAAGAAACCAAAGTTCAAGAGAAGGCTTCCGAAGAACCCGAAGTTCAAGAGAAGGCTTCCGAAGAACCCGAAGTTCAAGAGAAGGCTTCCGAAGAACCCGAAGCCGACAAGAAACCTGCCGCAAAAAAAACAAAGCAACCCAAGCCAGAAGCCGATAAAGAGGCAAAGGAGGAAGAAGAGAAGGAGTAGAAGCTTGACCGATGTTTGCTATTCTGGATATTGAGACCACCGGAGGAAGCCCGAAAACAGAAAAAATCACAGAGATTGCCATCTTTTTCCACGATGGGGAAAGGGTGGTTGAGGAGTGGTCAACCCTTTTGAATCCGGAAAAGCCCATTCCCTATTTCATTACAGGACTTACGGGAATTACCAACGAGATGGTTGCCGATGCACCCAAGTTCTATGAGGTTGCCAAAGAGCTGGTTGAAAAGACGGAGAACCACACCATTGTGGGTCACAATGTCAATTTTGATTATTCCTTTATCAGGAGCGAATTTCGGAGACTCGGATTTGAATATGACAGGAAGACCCTCTGCACAGTGAAACTGAGCCGGAAGGTATTTCCAGGTTATCGCTCCTACAGCCTGGGCAAACTTTGCAAAGAGCTCGGGATCGAGATTCGGGACAGGCACCGCGCTTCCGGGGACGCCCTTGCCACTGTGAAACTGTTCGAACTGATACGTAACAACCAGAACGGCGAGGAGAACCTGGGATTGTTATATGAGCCCGCCGGTAAATACAAGAACCTGAACGAAAACGTTACGGTTTCAGATATTGAAAGACTTCCCGAAGAGTGCGGCACCTACTATTTCTACGATGAGAATCAGCAATTGCTCTACATAGGCAAGAGCAAGAATATCCGGCACCGGGTACTTTCGCACCTGGGCAACGCCAGCAGCAAAAGGGCCCTGGAGATGAAGCAGCGGATACACTCTATCTCATATGAGCTCACCGGAAGTGAATTAATAGCGCTGCTCAAGGAGTCGAAGGAGATCAAGGAGCAAAAACCAATCTACAACCGGGCACAGAAAAGAACGCTGTTTTACTGGGGACTCTACTGCGGAAAGGATGAATGTGGCTATACCACCTTCAGCCTGAAAAAAATCTCTGAAACACCCGACGATCCCGTGACCTGCTACAACAATAAGAAAGAGGCAAGGGAATCTCTGACCCGGATGGTTGAAAAACATTGGCTCTGTCAGAAATTGTCGGGTCTCTATCAGACCGATGGTGCATGTTTCCACTATTCCATCAGGCAATGCAACGGTGCCTGTGTACAGGCGGAGTCGGTGAAGGAATATAATAAACGGTGCGAGGCGCTTCTGGACAGCCTGAAACTGGACCGGGGGAACGTTTTGATTGTGGACCAGGGAAGGGATCCTGACGAACGCAGCCTGGTGCGTATTGAGAAAGGAATGTATATGGGATACGGGTATGTATCTGTGAATGAATCCTATCTGGGGATCGAGCAGATGCTGGAATCGATCTACCCTGCCCTGGACAACCGGGATATCCGGCAGATCCTGAGAAACTGGTTAAAGCACAACAAGGTGGAGAAGATGCTCTACTATTGAGCGCTCCTCCCATCAGGGCATATCTTCCAGTTCCTCCAGGTTCTCCAGAGCCGGCATATCCAATCCCGAGGCAATGCTGGCAATGCTTTCAAGATCGATGTCACCCTGAATGGCAATCAGGGCATCCTCCCCTCCCCCGCTTACAATCAGCAGGAACTCGGTGATCTTTCCACCCTCTTCCCTGGCCAGAAAAAGCACTTCTTCGTTCTCCTCCTTGACCACCATCATCTCCTTGTATTCCGACCTGGGCAGCATATCCAGCAACTCTTTGCCAAAGGGCGCAGATCCTTTGCCTTCCTGGGTAAGGATCTTTATCGATGAGATTCCCGAGGTAGCCTTCTTGAACTCATTGTACTCCGGGTCATCCAGTTCCAGGTTATTCAACATGTTGAACATGAAGCTGGAAATATAGACGGTGGTGTACCCCTCCTTTCCGCTGTATTTATCAAAAACTTTGTCAACCGCTGATTGCTGACCGATAGCCATGAGGGTAAACATCATCAGCATCCCTCCTAATACTAACCGTTTCATATCCTTTTGTTTTTTCATCTTCTTATTATCTAACTCCCTAACTCTATTACTTTTTACTTTTCCCTTTTACCTTTTACCTTTTACCTTTCAATCTCTCCGGCCCTTCTGAGCTGCCCGAGCAGGCTCAGCTCTTTGGAGCCCTTATTGATCTTTGATAGCGACTTCAGGGGATCCGTAGCCACTTTGCTTACCTGCTTCACCTGCTCCAGTTCGGTGGTACCTGTGTTAAACTTGCTGGAGACAAACACCAGGGCTTTTTTGGCCTCCTCATAAGCCAGCATGGGATCCTCATAGGTATCCACCATCTGGTTGGAGGCAAGGATCGGACTGTGTTCGGTGCGGATAAAGAACAGGTATACTGCGATCATCACTAGTAAGCCGGCTGCAAGTCCGGATAAGGAAAACAATGAAATCCTCCGGGTCCTTGTCTCCTTGCGTTCTGCCTGATCGATGGAGGCAAGTATTTTCTGGTTCAGGTCCGAGGGAACCTCCACAGAATCAGTCCCATCTTCAAAGGATTGGAAAAGATCCCTGTCGGGGATCAACGCCTCAGGTACGCTGGTTGAGGCAAAATAATCCCGAAGCATTTTCTCCTCCTCCAGGGAGGTCTCCCCCCCGTAGAATCTTTCCAGCATCTTACGTATTTCCTTTATGCTTTCCATGATGAATACTGTTTTTGCAACATTTCACGCATCTGTTTCCGCGCCCTGGAGATGCTTACCCTGATGGCATTCACATTCATATTGACCATTTCCGCTATCTCCTCATATTCTTTACCTTCCAGATGCCGAAGGTGGACCAGTGAGCGTTGAGGTTCAGGCAGTGCTGCGATCAGGTTGTGTACGATCTTTTCTTCCTCCTGCCTCTCCAGTTGCTCTTCCGGAGTGTCTGTGAACTGCTGCTGCTTATGCTTTTCTGCTTTGAGGGCATCATAATTGATCTTTCGCCTCCTCAACTGATCGAGGCAAAGGTTCCGGGCGATTCGTATACTCAGTGCCTCAATGCTTTTGTATTTGAGCAGTTCATTGCGCATACCCCACAGCTTCACATATACTTCCTGGACGATATCCTCAGCCTCCTCCCGGCTGCCCATCAGGCGAAACGCCATCCGGTACAGCCGGGTGCTGTAGGGCATTACCAACAGCTTGAATTCTGAGGACTTCATACTGGTGAACAGTAATTAAAAGAACCTGCAATTTAGTGAATCTTATAAATCAATATCAAAATCATCGCCCATGGACTCGGCAATTCCCTCCAGGTCACTCATGTTGAAGTCACCTGTAATGTAAATCAGCACATTGTCATCACCCCCCACAATCAGCAGAAACTCGCTCAGCGTGTTGTCACTGACCTTCATCCACATGCGTACGGTTTCCCCTCCGTCATCCACGGTCATCACCTCTTTAAAATCGTCCACATTCAAGTCGTTCTTAATCTCATCGTAAAAATTGACATCTTCGTACCCTTCTTCATCCTCGATGGTAAGGATCTTGACACTGGTGATCTTTTCCATGGGAATGTCGTGGTCCTCAATCTCGTCAATTTCCATCGCTTTCACCATCTGGAATAACTCCGGACTGATCTGAACGGTGGTAACCCCATCCTGCCCTTTGTATTTGTTGAAAAGCTTTTCAACCGCACTGTTTTGGGCCATCAGAAAAGCCGGAAAGGCAACCGCCAGAATAATTAAAATGAATCGTTTCATGATTTTAGTTTTAGTGAATTAAACAATCCTGGTTTTTCTCTTTTACCTCCAAGACGATCAGGGAAAGATTTCATTACACCGAATGCTGAACAAATTGTTTTTTGCTGGGTTTAGAAAGTAGAGGGGAATGATTCGCTGGACTGGCAGTGAAGTATTTGCGGTGAATGGAGCGCACCGGACAGGAAGGGAAAAACAGTTTGCATAAAAGAATTTTGTTCCTATCTTTGCACCGCTTTTAGAAGCATTTGAACGGATGATTCAGTAGCTCAGTTGGTAGAGCACATCCCTTTTAAGGATGGGGTCCTGGGTTCGAGACCCAGCTGAATCACAAGCGAAGCGAAGTGATTGCTGAAAGCAA
>Ga0209536_100013120_pt1 | contig 11967 bp, 8 predicted proteins | sample DeeMarSeWOR28_12_FD_187461 | JGI IMG/M metagenome (GOLD analysis project Ga0209536, IMG submission 187461) | Marine sediment microbial communities from White Oak River estuary, North Carolina - WOR-2-8_12 (SPAdes) (version 2) | ecosystem: Environmental > Aquatic > Marine > Intertidal zone >...
AAATCCATTCTTCCATCTTATTCCTCCCATTTTGAGCAGGAAATCAGTTCATCATTTAGATTATATAGCAATTATTTCAAAGGAAGTGATTGCTAAACATTTTTTTCAACAAACTAATTTCTTCTGCGACATAGTCTCCAGTCAGCATAAAGAATCCCGGGGAGAATAACATCATTTTCTCTACTAGAAATTACAGGTGATTATTCGAGATAATCAATGGAAGGGCTTGGTAAACCTATGGGGATTATTCGTCTCGCTGATTTCTCGCGTGTATCTCCTGCAGCTCTTTCAGAGTCTTCGACTCGAAATGCAGGTCTCGCTCGATAGGCAAGCCCAATGGTCCTCTGACCTCCTCAAGTTCCTTGAGCGAGAAATAGCTCAGCTCCACCTCTAACCCGGACACTAATCCGAATAAGATGTCCTCTCCATCGAACTCGCTGGCATACCAGGTCCAGCGGGTACCTGGGCAGAGCTGGAAGTTCGTAGAGCCGAATACCAAAGATGGTCGGCGCCCGGTACGCTTAGGTGAGGGCACCTTGCAGTTCTTGCGGGAACATCATGAACGGCAATTGGCTCAAAAGACGAAGGTGGTAGAACGTTGGCAGGATCACAACCTGCTCTTTCCTTCATCGGTTGGCACTCCTTTGAATCCAAGTAATCTGCGCATCGACTTCAATCGCACACTAGATGCAGCAGGCATACCAAGAATCCGGTTTCATGATCTCCATCACACAGCCGCCTCCCTGATGCTTAATCACGGGGTCCCAGTGATCATGGTATCCAAGATTTTGGGGCATGCTATGCCCAGCACAACGATGGATATTTATGGTCACCTGATACACGAGATGCAAGAGGAAGCAGCAAAGATCATGGATGAACTCGTGACACCCTTTCGATTGGAGATGACAGCAGCCGTGGAGAACGCGATTCCTGAGGTGATTTCCAGATAAGAACTGCTCCCAATTGCACCAATTGCACCCAACTGCACCCAACTGCACCCGAACTCGAAATGGCCCTTTGCTTTGAAGGATATTTTACCGTTATATACAGGGGTGATAAAGGCAAGAACCCCCACATCTGGGGGTTCTCAAGTGACCCAGGAGGGAATCGAACCCCCAACCTAACGATTAAGAGTCGCTTGCTCTGCCAATTGAGCTACTGGGCCGGTATTATCTCCGCAAAATTATACCTCAAATGAGATCCGCTTTCCATCGCCTGCCTCACCTAATCCTCTCGCTTCATCTGTAAGTTATAGGTCGGGAATGGAGACTCGATGCCTGTCTCGTCCAATGCGATTTGCAGCGCAGTGTTGACTCTATCGAACATGCGCCGCGCGTCCACGTACGATTCGATCCACCAGCGGATGCGGAAGATCATAGCTTGCTCTGCCATTTTTACATACAGAGCTTCAACAGGCTTGTCCTTCAGCACACCTTCCACCGGTCTCACTGCATCGATGATCGTCCTGCGCACAGTTTCGACATCCTGCCCGTAGCCAATACCAACCTCTATTTCGATGCGGTACTGTGGATCGGGAAAGGAGTAATTGATCACCTGATCCGAGCCGATCTTGGCATTAGGCACGATCACCATCCGGTTGTCGCGCGTGCGGATGCGCGTCGATCGCAGGCCGATATCCACTACATCCCCCCAGGTTCCTAATCCCTGGACCTCGATCCGGTCGCCGACTCGGAAGGGCTGGTCCAGCAGGATGATCACCCCACTGATCATATTCGAGAGGGTATCCTGCGCAGCCAGGGAAATTGCCAGACCGGCGATCCCCAGCGCAGCTATCAGTGCACTCACATTGATGTTGTACAGCGCCAGCAGCATCGTCAAGCTGATGCTCAGCAGGAACAGGCGCGCCCCTCGGCTCACCAAAACCAGTAAAGCATCAGTCTGGTGTTCGGGATGCTTCGGCTCGATTTCTTTCCGGTACCATTCGACAACCGTATCAATCAGCCGCCAACCAATCCAGGTAAGTATCAGCACATAAAGCCCGGTGTAGGTGCGATCGAGCATACTTTTTATCTCTGGGCTCAAGAATGCCAACCGTATTGTGGCGTACTGCAGACCGAATATCCCCACCAGCCACCTGATCTGTCCATGGATGCGCTGCAAGAAGATGGAAATATACTCGTTTTTCGACCTGGTTGCTGCTCTTACCAGCAGAGCGAATATTATGCGCGCCACCAGCAGCACTGCCCCCAGGACGATAAGCAGCGAGACACCTAGGTTCAACCAGTCCTCTACACTCAGACCCAGAAACGTTACCCGGGATAATCCCGATCGATAGGTGATAACGCTTACCAGATCTGAGAGCGGTCCAGGGGTCGCTGTGGGCGCCGGTGTGGGAGTGTTGAGCAGCAGCTCGGCTCTACCCTCTTCAGTAGCGGGTGCAGGTGGCTCTGGCGTGCCAACCAGAGCTGCCGATACTGGAGTTGATGTCTCTGTCGGTGTTACTGTCGCGGAAGGTGAAACCGTCCCTACGATCTCGATCGAGCCGCATGCGGTTAGCAAAATCCCCAGCAGCAGAAACACAGCTGTAAGTACCCGCTTTGAATCCATCGGTGCTGCCCTATGCAAGTGATTAATTTACTTATTGTCCCCACCCAGCTGGTCTCCCGGCAGGGTGTACTTGATATGCGCAATGCCTTCTCGGAGTGCATACAGTGCCGCCTGCGTGCGGTTGGACAGACCAAGCTTGGCCAGGATGTTGGTGATATGGGTTCGTACCGTGCGTTCACTCAGCACCAGATCATCCGCGATCTCCTGGTTGGTCTTTCCGAGCGCCACAAGTTGTAAGATTTCGATCTCCCGCTCTGTCAGGGCCATCTCTGACCCGGGTTTGCTGTCCTGGCTTTGGATATCCTGCATCAGCTGGCGGGCAATCTTGGGCTGCATGGCGGGCTGGTAATTGAAGGTGTCGCGGATCGCCTGGATGAGTTCTTCTGAAGATGTATCTTTCATCAGATACCCCATCGCCCCAGATTTTATGGCCGAAAATACCTGGTGGTTTTCGGCAAAGCTGGTCAGCACCAGAATGCGCGCCTCCGGATTGTCTTTCTTAATCTCCAGTATGGTCTGCACCCCGTCCATGCGGGGCATCACCAGGTCCAGCAGGATGACATCCGGTTTCAGCTCGCGCGCCATACTTACAGCCTCTACGCCATCTGCGGCCGAGCCGACCACCTGCATGCCTGGTTCGGCTGTGATCAATGCCTGCAGCCCATCCCGCACAACAGTATGGTCATCTACAATCAAGACCCGGATATCCCCGTTCATTCTGACCCCTCGATGGTTGCAATGATCCTGGTACCGGAACCAAGCCTGCTGATCACCTGCAGGTCGCCATGCAGTGCAGCAGCCCGTTCTCGCATGCTTACCAGACCCATACCGCTCAAGGCTTCGTCTCGAGATAGGTCGAACCCCAGACCATCGTCAGCCACTTCCAGCGACACCTTGCTCCCCTCGCTGCGCAGGGTGATCACCACCGTAGATGCTCCTGAATGTTTCAGGATATTGTTCAGCGCTTCCATTGCTATGTAGTATATCGCAATCTCTGCGGCTTCATCCAGATCCGGTCGACCCTCTACCACCAGTTGGGCGTTGATCTCCGAGCGCCGCTCCACCGAGTCCAACCGTCGCTGCAGCGCGCCTACCAGACCATCCTCGAGGAAGTCCTCAGGTCGCAGCTCATAGACAAGCAGGCGCATCTCTTTCAGCGCCTGCCGTGCCACCTGGTGAATGCGATTGAGATATTGCTGGCTGAGCGTCACGTCCCCGCTGCCCAGCACCTTCAGCCCTGCCCCGGCGTATAAGATCTGGCTGTAGATCAGCTGGGTGACCGAGTCGTGCAGCTCGCGCGCCAATCGCTGGCGTTCCTCCATTACCGCCGCCTGCTCGGTTTGTTCGATCAGCCGCCTCCTTTCAAGTGACAGCTGCTTCTCAAGCCCTTCGAGTACGAACAACCTGCGCAAAGTCGTGCTCATGATCTGGGCAAGCGTATCGAACAGCCGGATATCTTCGGCGTTGAAGCTCCTGAACTGCGGAAAAGCCAGCAGCAGGATGCCAAAAGCGGCATTGTTGGTGGTCAGCGGGATCACGATGGCAGATTTTTTCCTTCTCAATAAGGCAGTGTAGATTTCGCCTGGTGAAGACTGCAAGTATCCCGGAATATCGCTGATAGTCTTGATTTTCCCACTGTCAAACACCTGCCACAACAGATCATCACAGCGCGGGTGACTGATCCCAAGGTTGGCTTCATCCAGTGTAAATTTGACCACCTGCTCGGACGCAGTGCTGTTGGGGAACATAAACGCCCCCTCCACCGGACCGAACAATTTATTGATCTGGTCGATGATCGCCAGGTAGGTATCTTCTTTGCTTTCCGCCTGACCGAGAGCGTGCGACAACCTCGATATGACCTCCAGTTCACCATTCTTTTTAGCCGGTGTCTCTGGTCGCCAGGCTTCGCGCAGTACATCGGATAGCTGGATGGTGTAAGCACCGACCAACTCGGCCTCGGCCTTCCCATATGCAGCCGGCTGCAGTGAGCCGAGCGAGAGGAAGCCGATCATGTCCTGCTCCACCTCGATCGGCACGCCCAGCCAGCCATGGATCAGCCCCATCTCCTGCCAATCATCGAAGCGCTGGTCATCCTGAATATCCGGGACAGTCAGAGGGTGCCGGGTAGACTTGATCTCCCTTACCAGGGGATGGTCATCCGGGAAGGTTTGCAGCACCTGCCCATCACCGAAGGCGGTTGTGAAATCCTGGACCACACGCCCGTCCCGGGTCAGCAGGAACAATCCAGCCAGGTCATACGGCACAAGGTTGCGCAGGTTAACCAGCATGATCTCCAGGGTCTGGTCCAGACCGCTGGCGCGGGTCAGTGCGGTCATCAAATCCCGCCTGGTCTCGGCTTCCACCCGGCGCTGATGCTGCACCTCTTGCAGTTCTAATTCTATTTCCATGAGTTTCGTACGGAGCGCGGCGATTTCAGCCAGCAGCTGGGCATTCGTAGGCGTATTCTTCAGCATCTTCTATATATCAATTGGTACTGTACACGAAGACCAGCTTGGCCTGCTACTGCCGCCAGACATGCAACGCTCCATCAGCCAATTCACAGCTGGTTCACGATCAGCTGGTCGATCTTAGAGCGGATCACATCCTCGGTGGCGCTGCCCAGCATGATGTGGCGTATGATGCCTTCAGTGTCGATGAAAAAAGAGGTTGGCAAGAATTGGACCAGATATGTGCTCCAGAAGGATTCGTTCTCATCGAGCAGCACCGGTTGTGTCAGACCAAGCTCCGCCACCAGCTGCTGGACTTCGCCCAACTGGTCCTGCTCGATACCGTTCACTGTGAGAATGATCACATTCTGATCCTGGTAATCCTGGTTCAAGCGGCTCAGGATTGGCAATTCGTCCATACAGGGGATACACCAGGTAACCCAGTAGTTGATCAATATATTCTTACCGCGCAAGTCCGTCAGGCGCACGCTGCTGCCATCCAGGGTGGTCAGGGTGATATCCGGTGCCAGGAAACCAACCTTCGGCTCCACCGGGGGCAGCGATTCAACCTGCTCGCTCTCCACCACCGCCGCGGGTGCTGCCGGCTGAGTCGCGTCAGGCTGAACAACCTGCTCAGTTGCGGCTGGCAGTGCCGGGTCGCCGGTCTGTGCCTGCGGCTGGTCCTGCCCGCTCTGAAGGACCTCGTAACCGAGGATCTTATTCGGGACTGTCTCTTGCTGGAGCTGCTCTTCCAGCACCTCTTCAGCAGATTTAACATCTATTTCGGCGGCTGCAGCCGCGGCGGTTTGCGCATCAAGTTGCACGCCGGCAGAGCAGGCGCTCACTGCCAGCGCCAGAACAGTGATGACGATTATGAGAATTATATAATTCGATATGCCAGACTTAATTCCGATAATTTGAGATTGTTGGTCGTGTCGACCTTTGCCAATAAACACTAATATCCTCCGGTAATTTTGGTGTGCATGATCCGTCCATCCATCCTGATTTCTCTGATCCACTTCCCCTCTGCTAACTGCTCTCTACTATCGCTTCTATCACATCTTGGATGGACTAACACCAAAATTATAACGCCCCATTCTCTGCCAGGAACCAACAAAAATGCCCGTTATGAAAAGTCCCATCAAATGTACTGGATGATCGAATCACGCCCGTAGGTCAAATGACTTATTCCAGGTCAGCACCATCGCTGCCATCGCCGTTCTTATCCAGCCGCAGCTCACCGCCCTGGATAACCATCTTGCGCCAATCCGCGCTGGCCCACAGCGATTCGTGCACCGCTTGCTCCGCCTCCAGGAAAGCTTTGTAGCGCGATCCTTCGCTCGCCGCCAGCTCAGCTGGCGCGCCCTGTTCCAGTATCCTTCCTTCTTCGATGACCACAACACGGTCGAACAGAAGCGTCTCGCTGACGTCGTGCGTGACACACAGCAGCGTGGTCCCCTGCCAGCGCTGGCGGGCTTTACTCAACAAAGTGCGTCGCTTCTCCCGGTCCAGCCCGCGGAAAGGTTCATCGAGGATCGCAAGCCGGACATCACGCCGCAAGAACGCCCGCCCAAGCCGCACACGCTGTCCCTCTCCGCCCGAGACCAGACCACCGCCTTCGCCAAGCTGTGTTTTCAAGCCATCTGGCAGCTGCTCCAGCACCTCGAAGAGGTCGGCATCCTGGATCACCTGCCCCATCGGCGCTGCCTGATCGCGCTGGTTCCCGTAGCGCAGGTTTTCGTATAATGACCAGTTCCAGATCTGTACTGCCGGGTCGAGCCAGGCGATCTCCCGCCGCAGGATGCGCAGCCTGCGGCCATCAAGGGGCTTATCATCCACCAATATCTGACCTTTCGCAGGTCGGTGCCAACCCAAAAGGAGACCAACTAGGCTGGATTTTCCTGCACCAGATGGCCCGATTATCGCCACGTGTTCTCCAGGCCGGATGTCCAGGTCAATATCGCTCAAGATGGTATGCCCTCCGGCATTCAAGTCAACTCCCTGCATCTGGAAGCTAACAGGTAAGACACCACTCGATGTTAAACGCTCAACCTTATCATCCTCACGACCTGCCGATACCCAGGCATCCTCCTCATCCGGCGCGCCCAGCGGCTCCAGCAGGCGCAGCACGCGGTTTCGCAGCATCGGATACTGCTGCACGAGGTCAGCTACGGCCTGTCCGATGGTCGGCAGGCTGAGAGTCCAGTAGAAAAGCAGCAAGACTTCGTTGGCCTCCCCCCCACGGTAGAGATAATTCATAATAATCAAGACCGCGAACACCGAGTACAAAAACGCGCCAAACCCGCTCAAAAAGGAAGAGATATTGAAATACTGCCGCCCGGCCCGCACCCATTCGACCAGCAATATTTCATGCTCGCGGCGGATAGACCGCTCTGCGCCATGCGTTTTTGCCGGCACCAAACCCAAGAGGGCATCCAGGTATAAGCGACTCAATGCTCCGGTGTGTGTCCGGAACCGGGAATCGCTTTCATCGATCACCGGGCGAGTCACGAAGGACAGACCCGTGAAGAGCAGCGTCCCCAGGATCGCCAGCGGTGCACTGGCAGGATCCAGCCAGATCACCCCCAGGGTGGTGAGCAGGAGTTGGAAGAGCAGGCGCAGCAGGCTGATGCCGATATTCGGCAGCGAGCGCAGCTGGCGCAAGTCGTATGCCCGGTAAGTCATATCCGAGGTCAGCCTGCTGCGGAAATAGCGGTCGCCCAGACGCGGGATCTTCTCGAGGTAGGCGATTCTTAGACGGGTCTCCAGGCGGCGCCCCATCCGCAGGATCGCCGAGCTCATCGGAAATTCTAAAAGCAGTGGAGCCAGGATGAACGCCATCAAGATCATATACGCCCAGAAGCGCTGCGAAACCAGCCCAATCGTCTGGCTGACCTGTAGCAGCCCTTGCAGCAAGATGGCTTCGATCATCACGGTAAGCGTCGCCAGGAAGAGCGCCAGCACCAGGATCGATGGGGTCAGCAACCCATCCTCTCGCAGTGCCTTCCAAACCTCCCGCTCCGGGCGGTAGCTCGGTTCTTTCAAAGCAGCCTCAAGGTCTAGAGGTAGGACACCTGTCGGCTGTTCTGCTTCAGCCTCGTCAGTGACCGCCTGCCTGCGACCGAGGATACGTACCAGCACCGCCCCGCGCATCACCAGCTGTGCTGGTAGCTCTACCGTCTCTTCCAATCCCTGGTCCTCAGGAAATGGGAATACGCTCCAGTATGCAGCCGGTATCTGCAGTCCAGCGCCTGGCGTCGCTGCATCTCCCTTTCTTTGATCAGCCTCCAGGGGCGCAGGTCCAGCGCTGCGGTTCGCCTCATAAAATTTACCCAGGATCTTCCCCGCCTGCTCACCCGCCTGTATACCCTTCGAACGAACGACCGCAGCCACCATCCGCGTGGCAGCATCCAGTGCAGCAATCGACCGCCAGCCCGGATCTTGGACTGCGCTCTCTACCAGGCTGCTGACCATTTCTGTGGGCACTCCGTTATTCGTCATTCGCCTGCGCAGTGGTGCCAGCATCCCCTCCGTGCCGGCCCATTCCCGCCAGGCCTCCGTAGATACCGGCATGGCGTGGATGTAGAGTTCATCAGTAAAGCGTTCCCAGGTCGGCCAACGCCTTCCGGTCGCCGGGTCCATCACCTGCAGCAAGCCGCCCATCCGGCTCCAAATCACCAGGAAATGGGTCAGACCATTCGGCAGGCGCACCACAATGATAGCCGGCAGCGCCTGAGCCTCGGGCAGCAGGATATGGTCGGCAGGTATCATGATCTGCTCGGCTTCCAGGCCTAGCTGCACCGCCAGATCTTCAATCGTATCGATCGAAGTGCCGTCCACATCCGTCTGGCAAGCTTCGCGCAGGCGACCGTAGCTAACCGGGATATCGAATCCCTCCAGGATACACTTCAAAGCTGCCGGACCGCAGTCCATTGCCGAAGTCTGAACCACCTCATGGGAGAGGAAACGCATCCCGGATACCGGCGTATCAAACAGCATATAGGTATTTATTCCTCAAGCGTTTGGGGGCTTACCGGTACGTCTCGGCTGACCGTCCGGCCGCCTGTCGCCTGCAGTACCAGCGATACCGGTGTCACATACGCCACCTCGACGCTCACCAATCCTTGCAGCTCACCCGGTGTGATGTCTGCCGGCAGATCATCTCCCAGGATTAAGATTTCTGCCTGCCCATTCTGCGAATCAGAACCATAGACGATTGCCGGTATTGCAGCGGCTCTCTGGTTGGGGTCCTGCTGCACACGCAAGATCGCCGGCTGACCCGGGCGCACGCGGTTGATGGTTTCCTTGGGAAATGTCACCAGCAGCCTCCCCGAATCGGTCAGCTGGATGGCATTGCTGCTTTCATACAAGGTGACTTTTGCAAAGAAAAACCACACCACCAGCGCTATGATTACGGAGATCGCCAGAATCATGCCAATCTTTGCAGCTCGAAAGCTGTCGCTGCTCAATGAGCGTAATGAACGTGAAAACTGGAGCGACAATTCAATTCTTCCATTCAGGTCTGATGGCTTTCCCGATTATTATAGTATGAAATCGCAGCCCTCATACCGCTCAATTGACCTTCTGCCGGTACGATCAGTCAAATGTCTTAGCTGCACAGGTAACCCATATCGGACAAATCGCCCTTAACATCTAATGTGCAAGCATGATAATATTGATTGTTGGTCATCACCAACGATGCTCTGATTCAATCAAAAGGTGGTCACATGCAGATCCGCTCCAACCTAAAAGCCGGTCAGGCAGCGTCCAATCAGCCGACCAGCGCCCAGGCTATGGTCAACGAGATGGTTGGCTCACTCCAGAAAGACATCGAAAACCTCCGCATCTGGTCGTTAGTTCGCGTGAAAGGACCAGGTGTTTCAAACTGGACTTTCCTGACCCAAAAACAGCCTCCCCAGCAGGCCGGTGGGGCATGAGAAAACCATCCCATGGATGGGTCTTCCATAGCCGGCTAACTGCCGTTATTCCCATCGCTACAGGATAATATTCCTCTTGATGGCTGTTCAAGGTGTCCTTCTTGAGACCGATACCTGGCCTGTCAGCCGCCTGGGTGACCTGATCGAAAACCTGGCGAGCAAGGCAGGCCTCACTTCGAGACCGGTCACCCTGCCCCAGCCTCCTGAGAGCTATAACACCGGCGAAGTCACGAACATCGGCGCGTGGGTCGACACTGCGGCCGATACCCTCGGTCTGGAAGCCGAAGCCTTAGACGCCCAATATTCCGAAGTGGAAAAACTGATCCGCCTCGGCGGTCCACTTATCTTACAGCTCCCGCAGTCTCCGGGACAGTCCGAGCAGCGCCTGGTAGCTCTATTGCGCTCCAACAGCCGGCGGGCTACAATTCTGTGCCCCGATCTTCGCCTGCGCCACCGAAAACCGGAAGTGCTGCGCAGCGCCTTGTGCGCACCCCTTGAAGCACCACTATTGGATGACATCGACAATATGCTCGCCGAAGTATTCGCAGAGGTATTTGCTGATGATTCCACTGGAGCAAGTGCAGTAGCAGAGGTCCCTGCCAAGCGTCAGCGCCGGGCACGCAGCGCCATCTTGCGCGAACAGCTTGGCAGCATCCGCATCCCGGCTGGCTGGATGCTGCGTCCATCCCCCAGGGATAAGCTCACCGCCCAGGCGCGTCAGGGTAATGTGGGACGCCCATTTCTGTCACTCATCGTCCTTCACTTCATTCAGCAAGTTCTGTCCATCCTTTCATGGATCGTTATTGGGCGGGGGATTTTCCAGGGTAATTTCGATACCGGCTGGCTCTTCGCCTGGATCATCCTGCTGTTTGCCACCATTCCAATTCAGCTGATTGTCAGCGACAGCCAGGGAGAACTGTCGATTGCCTCCGGCACCCTGTTCAAGCAGCGCCTGTTATACGGCATTCTGAAGCTCGATCCGGATGAGATCCGTCACCTGGGTATGGGACAGTTCCTGGGTCGTGTGATGGAATCCGAAGCCGTGGAGATGCTCGCTTTCAGCGGAGGCTTTACGGCCCTGCTTTCGATTATCGACTTGATCCTGGCAGGGTTTATCCTCTCTCGCGGCGCCGGGGGTACTCTCCAGACCGCCGTGCTCGCAGTCTGGGTCATGATTACCGTTTTCCTGCTTTGGCGTTATTACACAACCAGTCAGGAATGGTCGCGGACTTTTCGCCAGATGACCAACGACCTGGTGGAGAACATGGTCGGGCACCGCACTCGACTGGCACAGGAAGATCCTGAAAACTGGCACGAACGCGAGGACCAATCCCTGGACCAATACCTGGCGGTTTCCGGTCGCTTGGACCGCATCGGCATCCAGCTGAACGCCATCGTCTCGCGGGGCTGGATTCTGCTCGGCATGCTGGGCATTGCGTACCCGTTCATCACCGGTGATGCTTCGGTTCAAGCGTTGGCTATCTCTCTGGGTGGGATCTTGTTCGCTTCCCAGGCACTCGGCAGGTTGGTGAACGGCTCTCAGAGCCTGACTGCTCTGTTCATCGCCTGGCAGCAAGTCGGTCCGCTGTTCAATGCCGCATCCCGGCCCGAAGAAACTGCATCCCTCGATTTCGTCTCATTCCGGCCCAGCTCGGATCAGGAAACACCTGTGGATGCGCCTGCCGCGATCCCGGAGACTGCCCGGCAATCCCTGCTGATCGCCAAAGACCTGCAGTTCCGTTACCGCCCGCAGGGCAAACCGGTCATCCGTGACCTGTCCCTGGAGATCCAGCAGGGCGAGCGCATCCTGCTGGAAGGACCCTCTGGGGGCGGGAAATCAACCCTGGCAGCCATCCTGACCGGTCTACGGCAGCCGGAATCTGGCTCGCTCCTTCTGTGGGGCTTCGATCGCCAGATCGTCGGCTCTCAAGAGTGGCGGCGCAGGGTAGCTATGGCGCCGCAGTTCCAGGAGAACTACGTATTTACCGAAACCTTCGGGTTCAATCTGCTGATGG
>Ga0209536_100013121_pt1 | contig 11967 bp, 8 predicted proteins | sample DeeMarSeWOR28_12_FD_187461 | JGI IMG/M metagenome (GOLD analysis project Ga0209536, IMG submission 187461) | Marine sediment microbial communities from White Oak River estuary, North Carolina - WOR-2-8_12 (SPAdes) (version 2) | ecosystem: Environmental > Aquatic > Marine > Intertidal zone >...
CGCGCAGAGTGATACCGATCTCCTCGGGTTCCAGGGTTTTAAACAGGGCTTTCTGGCCACTGACGTGCCAGCCACAGTAACCAGGACTGTACCGCAAAGCAACGGAATCCGGATCCAACTCCGCTTTGGCGATTAGATCAGCATAAATTTTCCGCTCCAATGCCTCAGCCGCCTGGTCCGCGGCTTCCGACGCGGCCGCATCCAGCAACGAGGCCAGGGCAAAATCGTGCGCGTCGAATAGACTAGATATGCGTTTGGTGACGCGTCCGCCCAAAGTCACCGCAAACAGGACCAACTTTTTGGCACGGGGGAAGATCTCGGCCAGAGGACTCGACTCCGCATTGTGACCTTCACCCGGATAAATCGCGGCGAACTCGTCGATCGTGACATTCCGCGTCAACCCGACCGGCGCGATCAACTCCTCCAGCTGCTCGAAAGCCTCCGTCAAGAGCGATTGGACTCGATCTCCAGGATCGGCGCGCGCAGGCACGCCCTGGCTTTTGAGTACCGTCGCTGGATTAGGAGCCACTTCCACGTAAGGGATCGTGTGGCTCTGGTGGTTTGACCGCGGTCTCATGAACCGAGCTCCGGCAGTGCATCCATGCCGTGATGGCGCGCTTCGGCCTCCATCAACCGGGTCAGTTCGGTCTTGGTCTCTGTCGGCAACCGGGATGGTTCATAGGCCGCAACCAACTTTTCAACCTCGGCATGAGCCTTATCGCCCAGAGTTTTAGCCCCCTCCTCCCGCCACCGGGAAAGATTGGCACGCTCGATGACAGGGCCGGGGTAGTGGATTTGATCATGTAGATATTTACGAGTGTGCTTGGCGATCAAGAGGTGCTTCTCTTGTAACAATTCCTCGAAAAGAGGCTGCGCCGGGAAATCCTCTTTGGGTTCGATACCGCGGACGAGCCGTTGGGTGAGTCCCGCAATCTCGTTGTCGACGACCAATTTTTCGAGACACTGGCAACTCTCGAAATCCAGCATGCCGGGGCCGGAAATGCTGTTGATTCCCGAGAGCGCAGCCAGGGTGGCACCCATGGCAGACTCCAATCCCGCCTGGGTATCCAGTTGTTTGGCATCGCTCAGACTGATATATGCTTGGGTCGGGAGTCCTAAATATTTCCCGATTTCACTGTAGGCACAGTCGATCATCTGAGTCTCGACCGCACCCATCGGGGTCGTCTCGTAACGAATGTCGAAAGCAGCCGGTGAACCGCCATAAAGTGCCGGACTGCCTGGATTGACGACCTGACTGATAACGATGCCACTCAGTGTTTCAGCGGTGTGATGCACCAAAGTCCCTACGAGAGTAACCGGAGCTATGAACCCGCTCAACGGCATAGAAATATATTCCACGGGAATACTGCACTCGGCACAATCGACTAAATTCTGGGAAGTCACATCTGTCCACCGCAAGGGCGCCGTGGGACAAACCGAGAAGACAGACAACGGCTTGGCCCGCAGTTCCTGGGTGGAACCCCGCACCGCCACCAGCATATTCTTCATGACTTCGAAAGATGCAATAGTAAAAGCCCCGGTGACCACAGGCTTCTCACCCAAGAGGAGGCTGAGGTAGAGCCGGTAGCTGTCGGAGATTGGCTCTGTCACATCGGCGGGGATCAACGCTGTGCTTTGGGCGGCGATGTGAGGAAGTCCAGCTACTAGCTTGGCATAGGCAACGTAATCGGCCGTTACGGGACGGCGCATTTGGCCTGTGTCCTGATCCAGGATGTGAATGGCCGCGGAACCGGGCGTGAAGTATACCCTATCACCAGCAAATTCGTGAGTCTGGTTGCCCAAAACATCGAAGAGTCGAAAGGAGCCAGGAGCGGTCCCGAGTGCCTTGTCGATCAGGTCGGCTGGGAAGCTCGCGTGCTTTTTCCCAAGATCGACCTTGGCCCCGTGATCGGCCAGAAGCTTCAGAACACCCTCGTTGTTAATCTCCATCCCCAATTTTTCTAGAATATCCCGCGCTTCGGCAATAATGCGCTCGATCAGCTCGTCACTCAGAAACCGCAATTTGGGCCGCAAGAGAGCACACTCCTTTCCCACACAATACCGATGGTGATTGGTTCCATCATTCTACCGGAACTCGGCAGCACAATGGCGCGGAGTATACCAGGGTATCAGTGAATCAGTCTTCGTAATTTGGCGGCTAAACCCGCACCGAGTCTCCGATCGATCTCCTGGAGGATTTTGCGGATCAAAATTAGAACATCACCCTCACCAGCCCAGTGTTCTCTCACAATCTTCTCCCCAGCATCCTGGATCAGACCGTTGATGACGAGAGCAGCCAAAGCAACATCATCGGCATATCCCAGCGGTCCAAGGATTGCTTCCGGCAACAGATCGATGGGTGAAACAAAGTAAGCCATCACCAGGCCGAGCTTGGTTTTCTGGCTGCGAGAAACGCGAGGATCTAATGCTAATTTCGACACCAAGTGGAAAAGATCGGGAGCCGCAAGGACGAGTTCGGCTGTCTTGTGTGTCGCAACATTCTTGCTCCTGGCCCACTCGCGTATCTGCTTCCTCAACTTCTGGTAGAAATCCTCCTGTTGAGATTCCGTTGGCGCTGGGCCATACTTCCAAACCTGATCCGCCATGACTTTCTCCCATGACCATGCACTGCGCTTGTTTAATATGTTGATCCGAGTTGTTGCAACCAATACCGGCATCCCAAATGAGCGGCATTCACCATCATCGTCTCCCAGTCTGCATCGCGCTTATTGAGCAATGGGCCCATCCAGCCAAAAAAAAGATTCCTATCAGGTTAGGTACGGATGTTAAGCCCAGCAAGCAGCGGAAAACTCGGTTATGGGGCACCATGGTTTCGAGTACCCGACAATTCTTCGTTGCCCTCTCTCCCCGCCAAGTGGTTCAACACTAAGGCCGCCAAAGTGTAACCGAAGATACCCGGTAGGCTCATTTGGCTTGGCAGGCGGTTGCGGACGCGACCCCGATCGTAATTCCAGTCTTCCCAGTCGGGCGGCAGCGGCGAAGAGGGCACTTCCACGGAATAGACACAGGTAATGCCATGGTCGACTCCACGCCTCCGCAACAGTTTCCTCACTTGACGGGCCAGAGGGCAGATCTCAGTGGTTGCGATGTCGCCAGATCGCACCTTCGTGCTGTCGCGCCGAGAAGAGGCCCCCATACTGCTGAAAGTTGGCAGGTTCCTCTGGGCACAATAAGCCAAAAGGGTCACCTTGGGATTGAGGCTGTCAATGGCATCGACGATACAATCGGGCTCGGGAGTGAGAAGTTCGTCCAAAGTCTCCTCGTGGCAAAACTCCTTGCTTGCAACGATCCGTGTGTCTGGACAGGTGCGAGTGAGATTTTCGTGTGCCACCTCGACTTTGTACCTGCCAAGATCTTGGGGACCGGCAAAGGGACTGCGATTCAAGGATGAGGCGGTCACCCGATCGAAATCCACCAGCAGAAGTTCTCCCACGCCGCTACGTGCCAATGCTACAGCTGCATGGCTGCCGACTCCGCCCAGGCCGATCACGGCAACGCGAGAGTTTCTGATTTTAACAAACTGTTCTGCACCGAACAGCTCACTGGTACGCTGGAAGCGTTTTGTTTCCCCCCCCGAGCTATGCCGGCTGTTCCTGTCAGATTCGAAAGAGTTCTCGAGCATTGGCGGTCGTTACCTCGGCAATCTCCTTAAGTGTCAGGCGGCGTATCTCAGCCAGGGCGGAGGCGATAACCCGCACGTGCCTTGGCTCAGTATCTTTGGGCGCGACACCCTCCAACCCGATAGATGGCGCGTCTGTTTCCAGGAGTAGCTTCTCGGGCGGAAGAGCGGCTGCACTCTGGCGGGCTCGCTTGGCCATCGGTCGTGTCAGAGCACCGCCGAAAGCAATGTGAAGGCCAAGCTCCGTGAACCGGTGCGCCAAATCCGGTCCCCGGGAATAGGCGTGCACGACACCTCTGAGACCAGGACTAGTGTCTCCCAAGATCTGAAGCAATTCCGCGAAGGCGCTTCGGCAGTGCAGAATCACAGGGAGATCCAGTTCCAAAGCGAGGCGGAGCTGGGCCGTGACAACATTGATTTGGCGAGTGCGGCCGGGTTGGGAAATTTTGAAATCCAGGCCAATTTCACCTATGGCTACGGCCTGAGTCTGAAACAAGACATCTCTGATAAGCTCCAAATCCAGAGATTGATCAGCCACCCATGGGTGCAGTCCAAATGCCAAAGACAAACCAGGAAGAGGTGGCAGTTCCATCAGCTGAAGCCAGGATTCCTGATCGTATGCCGGCACGACGACATGATCGACCCCCGCTGCGCGGGCGCGGTCGAGAACCGCAGGCACATTGGCAGCTAGCGGATCCATATTGAGGTGGCAATGGGTGTCGACAAGGCTCATAACCATCTTCACTTGTGGCTACTACGCCCTCCATGAATAATCCGGGCTGGGAAACTCTTCCGGGGAGCCGACCAGCCGGGACCCCGCCAATATCCAGACAATCAATATCCAGACAATATGGAGTCGGATATATCAGTATAACCCGAAACAGTGGTTCAGGTCTTGACTGGATCGAGATCGAAGTTCAATTCTCGAGAAGACGAAGCCGTATTCAATGGCTATATTTTACAGAACAGGTTCTTCTCCAGATCCAACTGCCGCCCCAGAATTCCAAGGAGGCTAGCCTACACCATGAGTCGCTTCCTCATCGGGCTACTCCTGGGGGCGCTTTTGTTTATGATTGGAACTCCGGCGTCAATAACCAACGCCCAGGACAGTTCTGAAAACTCCGGCAACTCTACGGACCCACCCGACCTCGACTCTCTCATGACCAAGCGTTACTTGGGCTGTGAAGATGTCAGCTATAATGTTTTCGATCTCCTGCCGACTTACTTCTATCGAGACGAGCCGGATTCGATCTCGGTTTTGATTGCCTATTGGAAAGACATGTGTGGAAAGGTGGAGCCGGTCCTCCGAGCGGAAATCCTCGCCAGCATTTGGACCAACAGCTTCAGCGAAGATATTTACGACGAGAGTATAGTAGACCATCTCTTATGGTTTCAGATGAAAACATCCGGTGTGACCTCCGATTGGTCCAGCTATCTATGGAGATATCCCTACTACCCGGCCTCACCGATGGAAAATCTCGAGACCTTGGTCGTATACGATGAGTTCACCGCTGACCTAGCCGACCAGTTGCTGCCATACACCGAACCGGGCAGCCTCGAGCGCCTGTTCTGCCACTTCTACCGGGGTGAGACCGACACTCTCTTCCAGGAAATCCAAACCGAGCCTTATCGTAACACCAAGTTGTCTCAGGCCTACGCTGCCAATGTTGCAAATTTGAAGAATGTGGCCGACCTGGACATCGCGCTGACTTTGGGTTACTGGAATCCCGTGGGAGGTCTGGATCAGCTCGGTGAACACTCCGCCGTGGGGGGTCTGGTTGGTATCAGCGATCACCTCTTGATCGGCCGCCTCGAAGGTGAGTTCCGCTTTGGCAAACCGCCGGATTACTACCGCATCATGCACAACGACGACATTGTCTTCACCAACCACTACTTCGGCGTATATCTGGGTGTAGCGGGAGGACTGCGGCCGCTCCGCACCCGTCACCATGCTCTCGATATTCTCGCTGGAATCGGCTACGACGGGATCGAGGTCCTGGCCGCTTCGGATACCGAGGATTCCAAGTGGTTGAATTCCGTGAACCTCAACGTAACCCTGGGGTACCGCTTGTACTCTGGCTCGCAGAGCTCCACCCAAGTCGGCCTGGAGGGCCGTTACGAAAAGACCTTTCACAACAGCGACGGAGGCAGTGATCTCTCCGGCTCGGCGTGGCAGATTCGTTTGGTGTTCGGCTGGTCGGGGGACACGTGGCGCAACAGGCGCCTGGAAGCCTTGAAAACCGATCGTTGGGAGCGGTGATGCAGTGCAGCGGTGACAGATCCAACGGCCGGCTTCGAAGCCGATCAATAACCCGGGTTAATAAGTGTGAGCTCCCTTCCAACCCTCAGCCAACTGCTCCAAAAGCGTCTCCGCATCCGCAGTGGGCTGTTGGCATGCCCCAAACTCGCAGACATAGGCCATAGTTTTGCCATCAACGGCTTTTTTACCAGCCGCTGGAGGTACCAATTTCGCCAAGTCTGAGCTGGGGCCCGAGGCGGGTACTCGTACCACCACGGCGTTCACCGGTAAAGTCCGCAAGAGTTGCGTGACGAGTGTTTCGGTCTGGTCACCAGAGTCGCCAGCGACGATAACCTCGTAAAACGGCCCGTTCAGCTTCACCGCCGCATCCAGCCACCACGACATTTCCATGAGTGCCTTCTCGATCAAGTTGGCATACACCGTCATAGCATGACTGACGTCCTGGCGATAGTCACGGTTGCCAGTCAACGCCGCAGCACTCAGAAGCGCTTGCAACATGGCGGCGTTGCCGGATGGTATCACACTGTCAAAAAAGTCTACCGCACGCCCCAACGGCGCCTCACTCGATGCCCCGGACATGTAGAAGCCGCCCTTTTCATGGCGAAATTCCCCGCGGGCATACTCGAGCAAGAAGAGCGCTTTTTCGAGGTGATCCGCCTCTCCGGTCACCTGGTACATGTCCAGCAAACCCGAGGCAAAAAACGCATAATCGTCCAGAATGCCGTCGTGGACACTCCGGCCCTCGTTGGAGGCACGGTAAAGCTGGCCGTCACCTCGGTAATGGACTCGCCACAAGTAAGAGACGGCTTTCAGCCCAGCTTCGAGATATCGATTTTCGCCGCTGACCGCGTAACCGTGAGCCATGGCGCTTATGGCCATGCCGTTCCAGGAGGTGACTATTTTTTTGTCCAATCCAGGCGCGACCCGTTTCGCCCGGTAGGTTCGCAAATTAGCGCGGTGTTTGGCAAACAAATCCGATACTTCCACCGGGTCGCGTTCGTAATCCGCAGCTACCTCCTCCACATTGGCTCGGCGAGTCAAGACACTGGTGCCATGTTCAAAATTACCCGGTAAGCCTACCCCGAGCAGTTCCGCCAAAACGGGCCCGTCGTCAGCACTCGTGGCGATGGTGATCTCGTCTGGCGTCCACACGTAATAAGTCCCTTCCTGACCACCGCTGTCGGCATCGAAGCTGCTGTAAAAAGCTCCTGCTTCATTTCCCATCTCACGAATCAGAAAATCCAGTACATCTTTACCAATACTCAGGAAATCATCGCGCCCCATCAAAGTGCCTGCTTCGAGATAAAGGCTGGCCAACTGGGCGTTGTCGTAGAGCATTTTCTCGAAATGCGGCACGATCCATTTCTTATCCACCGTATAGCGATGAAAACCACCGCCGACATGGTCGTGTATGCCACCCGAGGCCATATTGTTCAGCGTCTGCTGGACGAGATTCGCATAACGCCGATCGCCTGTCTTACGGTAGTGGTGGAGTAAGAACTGCCAGCGCGCCGGGGTGGGAAACTTCTGTTCCGCATTGAAACCGCCCCACTTGAGATCGTAGTTCGTCTCCGCCTGCAGAGCAGCACTCGCGATCATCTCCGGTGTGACACTTGCTGTCGGTCCTGATCCTGGTAATCCCACTAAATTGGGTAATGAAGCCACTCGTTCGGTGAGAAGCTCGGATTGTTTGACCACCTCGTCCCGCCGTTCCTGATACACACTATTGATCTGGTTCACGAGCTGTAAAAATTGATCGTGAGGAAAGTAGGTACCGCCGAAGAACGGTTTCTGATCGGACGTCAGAAATACCGATAACGGCCAGCCGCCACGACCTGTGATGGCTTGCACCGCTTCCATGTAAACTGCGTCCAGATCGGGCCGCTCCTCACGATCGACCTTGATGTTCACGAAGTGCTGATTCATGAACTCGGCCACGTCATCATGGTCGAAAACCTCGTGTTCCATGACGTGGCACCAGTGACAGGACGAATATCCAATGGAGAGGAAAATGGGTTTGTCCTCACTCTTGGCTTTGGTAAGCGCCTCTTCACTCCATGGGTACCAATCCACAGGATTGTGAGCGTGTTGCTGGAGATAGAGGGATGATTCGTTTTGAAGCCGGTTGCCTTCGCGGCGGACTTCTTCCGGCGAGCGGTAGGTTTTAGCGGGTTGATTTTTCATGGAAACACCTACTAAAAACAGGGTGAGAGTGAAAACACCAGCTGTGAGCGCAAGAATCCGTAATCTGAGAACCCAAAATATTTTGTTCATGGGACTTACCTGTCAAGAGCGGCTGAGAGAATTCACTCGGCCCACCCCGAATGCCAGAGTCAGGAGCCGGCGTGCCATAAATCCCGAACCGGGGGCGATCGTCATGCCGGGGTTGAAGTGACAAGGTAGTTGGGAGGTGGGTTGGGCCGCAACGTACGCTGGTGGATTAGCGAAAAAACAATATCGCATAATTAGGCATAAAATCATAAATCGGCGGCTCGTTTGAGACACCTCTAAAAAACGGCGATCGAACGGCTTGCGAAGAAATACCGTTAAAGCTATCAATTAAGATCATAATGGTCGCTGTTTCCTGGAGACCCCGCGCAAGCATTTCTCACCGGAAACACTTCGCTTAGCAATGAAGCGTAATCGGTTGGATATTAGAGGAGAGACTCATGACGATCAACCTCACAGAATCCGCGGTCACCGAAATCAAACGCTTGAAAACCGAGACCGGAATACCGAGTGTCATGGTCCGGTTCGGTGTCGAGACAGGGGGTTGCTCTGGACTCCAATACAGCATGGACTTCGTCGACGAGGCTACCGATCAGGATCGTATTTTTGATTACGATGGCTTGAAAGTCTTATGTGACAACGAGTCATTGAATTACCTGGAGGGTCTGGAAGTGGATTTCTCCAACAAATTGATGGGTGGCGGTTTTAAATTTCACAATCCCAATGCCACGAGATCTTGTGGCTGTGGGACCTCGTTCCGCGTCTGATGGACATGCGGATGGTGCGGTGGTTGGGACGGTGATGACCCCGAATACCACTCATAACGGAAAAGCCTTGCCTTGAATATCTCGGTTTCGTGAATTTGTTTGTCACATGAAATCCCGACCGTTATCATCCCGGGAATCACCACGCGACGCCACAGCCAGTGGTCCGAGAGATTCGAGAATCCATTCACGCCCTCAACGTAATACAGGGAGACTTGGTTGGCTCAGGATGATCGTGAGAACGCCAAAGAGGTGAGAGGCCGGGGAACTGAACCTGGCCTTTCTTCCGGACACCAGTCATCCGGACACTCTTCCGGACACCAGTCTTCCAAAATCCTGGGGCAGACGAAACCGTTTGTTTTCCCAAAGTGGACCAACAGTCTGCGTGAAATCTCAGCCGTTCTGGCCGTGGGTGGGTTGCTTTATCTCATCGTTCTGATCACGCTGTTGTTTTCGCCCGAAACCTCGGCCATTGGCTATGCGCCGGAGCAGCCCGTTCCCTACAGTCACGCACTGCATGTAGGACAGCTGGGAATGGACTGTCGGTACTGCCACACGACAGTGGAGGAATCGGCCCACGCCAACATACCTCCAACCCAGACCTGCATGAATTGCCATGCCTTGATCCGCAAAGAGAGCGAGAAGCTGCTTCCGGTCTTCGAAAGCTACGCCAGCGGCCTTCCCATCGAATGGGTGCGAGTCCACGACTTACCCGATTTCGTCTATTTCAATCACAGTGCCCACCTACGGGCAGGTGTCGGCTGTGTGTCATGTCATGGACGTGTGGATAAAATGCCGGTCGTACAACAAGCGGAAGCGTTGACGATGGGCTGGTGCTTGGAATGTCACCGGAATCCGGACCCCCACATCAGGCCAGCTCAATTCTTGACAACGATGGATTGGATTCCCGAAGAGAGCCCCGACGCATTGGGGAAGCGAATCCGCACAGCCCACGACATCAACCCGTCCACAGATTGCACGACCTGTCACAGGTAGCGGAAGGTAGTCGATGTCCTCTTATGATTCCGCTGACAACGACCAGAATTACTGGCGCAGTTTAGAGGAACTGGCAGACAGTGAGCAGTTCCGCCGACAGATGGAGGCCGAGTTCCCAGCCGAGGCCGAGCGCACTGCCGATGGAATCAGCCGCCGCCGGTTCTTGCAATTGATGTCCGCATCCATTGCCATGGCGGGCTTGGCTGGCTGCCGTTGGCCCGCGGAAAAAATCGTTCCCTTTGCCCACCGCCCCGAGGGCTACTCACCTGGCCAAACCAAACGTTTCGCAACGACTTTCGAACTAGCGGGGATAATGTCCAGTGTCTTGGTCACCAGCATGGATGGGCGCCCCATCAAGGTCGAAGGTCATCCCGATAATCCATTCAGTCTCGGGGCGACCAATCTGTTTGCTCAAGCAACTGTCTTGGAGCTTTACGACCCGGATCGCAGCCGCAATGTGGTGCGGTATGCGGGATCGCAGGCTATTGCTGCCACCTGGGACGATTTCCTCACTTTTACCCAGGAACATTTTGCCACGGTTGGTCGGGGAGAGCGTTTGGCAATTCTCAGCGAACGAACCTCCTCACCCAGTGTCCAGCGACTCAAGGAGGAGTTGCAAACAAAACTGACAGCAGCAAATTGGTACGAATACGAACCCATTTCGCGGGATAACGAGCGTGTGAGCACGGAGATGGCCTTCGGTCAGTCTTACCTGACCCAAATCCACGTCGACAAAGCGAGGGTGATCGTCGATTTCAACGCCAATTTCCTGTTGGACCACCCCACGGCTCTACGCAACTCCCGTTTTTACGCGCGCGGCCGAAATCCGACCAACGGCAAAATGAACCGCCTTTACGTATTCGAGTCCTGCTACAGTGTCACCGGGGCCATGGCCGATCATCGCTATCCTGTTTCTTCCCATGAAATTGGTGTTGCTTTGCGCTGTCTGGCGGCGGAACTGTTCCTCCGCCTCGGCTTGCCCATGCCTGCGGAAGCTGATGCCTTGGGATGGCGTTCGAGTTTACACCGCTATCTCGAACATCCCCAGCGACCCTCCGCCATCTCAGCCATCGCCAAAGATCTTTTGCAGAACCGGGGACAATGTCTCGTCCTACTGGGAGCCAATCAAGCTTATACTCCGTTAGGACACATCCTGAACGCCGCGCTGGGAAACGTGGGTCACACCGTGACCTACTGTCAGGATCCTGCCAATCAGCACAGCCGGAAATCGACGCCGACAAAGCCCGACGCGGGTGATCTGGTGCGTCTCACAACAGAGATGAATGAAGGTCGGATCGGTACCTTGCTCATTCTGGGAGGAAATCCGGTTTACAACGCGCCCGCTGATCTGAATTTCAGCGCCGCCCTGGCCCGCGTCCAGACCAGCATCCACCACAGCCTCTTTCAGGACGAGACGTCGCGATCCTGCACCTGGCACTTGCCGCGTGCCCATGTTTTGGAATCATGGTCCGACGCCCGGGCCATGGACGGGACCCTATGCGCTGTCCAACCCTTGATCGCACCGCTTTTCGAGGGGAAAACCACCGGCGAGATCCTCTCCCTCCTGATCACACCTCCTGGCCAGAGTGCCTACGATATTGTCCGACAGACCTTTCATGAGGTGAGCGGCGGTCGCGGTGAAACCCCAGTGGATTCTCCTACCTTCGAAGATCAGTGGCGCCAACACTTGCACGACGGTTTCAGGCCGGAAACCCGCGCCCAGACGGCCCTCCCGCATTTGAAACCGCTGGGAGACACAACTGTCTCAACCGACACGGCTCCGCTCGGACCGGACAACCTCGAACTGATCTTCGCCGCTGACAACAAGCTTTTCGACGGGCGGTATGCCAACAATGCCTGGCTGCAGGAACTGCCCGACTCCATGACGAAGTTGACCTGGGACAACACCGCTGTTCTGTCTCCGGCAACCGCGGAAGAATTAACTGTCAAGCACGGCGATATCATCACCTTGACTTGGCGGGGCCGTACCCTGGACATGCCCGTCTACATTTTACCCGGTCAAGCCCGGTACACAGTGACGATCAATCTCGGTTACGGCCGCACCGCCGCCGGTCGGG
>Ga0209536_100013122_pt1 | contig 11966 bp, 9 predicted proteins | sample DeeMarSeWOR28_12_FD_187461 | JGI IMG/M metagenome (GOLD analysis project Ga0209536, IMG submission 187461) | Marine sediment microbial communities from White Oak River estuary, North Carolina - WOR-2-8_12 (SPAdes) (version 2) | ecosystem: Environmental > Aquatic > Marine > Intertidal zone >...
TTTAACACTATGAACAAGTTTTCAATAGTAGCCCAAGCTCTGCATGAGTCATGGACAAACAGGTCACTTCGCCAGAAGGGATGATTCGCATTAATGTACCCCCTAATCGATGCAAACGGATCTCTATCCCAAGGATTATGGCGTGCAATACTACGGACTTTTTGGCCTGATAACGACTCAAGTCTCTGCACCTCAATTCGAAAAGTTTCATGAACGCCCCGATTGTAGGACCTATATTTACGCGGCTCAAAGTGCAGACCTATCTCATGACCGAGACCTGATATCTGCTTTAGGCAATAAGCATTTTTTTCTTCAAACAAATCATAGACTTCACATGAGGCCAAAACAAAATAAGTGGCACTAATTCCAAGACTGTTCTCCAATCGGGCCATCTCAAGAGCAGCCTCAAGAGAATAATCCACGTCATGTCGAAGAATAAGATAAGGAGTGTTCTTCTGTGAAATCCTGCAGAATGGAGCAATTTTGTAAATTTGATTCAGATATCGCAGCAGAATTTTGTATCCTTCAATTGTGAAACCTGTCAGGTCTTGCACCGTGGGCTTTCTCAAGTAACCTTCAACCTTCTCTGTCATTTCAATAAGAATACCGTTTATGGCACCGCGTAAATCTCGGATGCCCCGTTTGAATAAATAAGATTAAACCTATCTTCAAAGCCAAACTCGCTGGTGTTCCATTGAAAATATTCTGAAACGATCAACCCATAATTAACATTCAGGGTGTTGAGAAAAATTACCCCAGGAGTCTCAAAACCTGTTCTGTTTGAAATGAGTTCAAGATTGTGTTTCCACAATCCCGAATAAAATACGGCGCCAATGTATACTTGCATGTCGATGTATAATTTGGTAACGTTGCTAGGAACTGTATTTCTCAGCACCCAATTTGCACACGAAAGGTCTTCTCCTTCAAGGTAGATATAACTTCCATATAGCCTCATGCTACTCATGCGATAGCCACTCAAGGGTAGTGACCAACTGTCGCTTTTCGCCACTTCGTAAACAAAATTTGTTTGGAAAAGAAAATATGCCACCAATAAAATCGAAAGCAGAACTGTTGCACTGACAGAGACCTTAATTTTGGACAGGAGCTTTGTATTTAAGAGCTTTGTAATGAGCTGTGCGCCAATAACGACCATTGGAGCTAAAAAGAAAAGCAATAAGTGGTAGAAACGCGTCATGTTTAAGGTCCCTGCCAAACCTGGAATAATAATAAGAGCGGCAAGAAAACCCATTGACGGTATTAGAAATCTAAAGTAGCTTTGATTGAAGGTTATCTTGGTCTCTACTTTGTGCAAAACGAGACCGAGAAAACCAATGCCTATTAGAAGTTGAACTGAATATGCAACTACTCTGCTGATCGTATTCCATATTGACGGAGAAGCCTCGATTCCCAATCCCCTTAACACTGTTCCTCCCCTTGCCGCAGGATCTAGGAAGTCACCTGCTTGAGCAAGGACCTGATTAAAATTATCTAGAATACTCTCAAAAGTCATCGATTCCGCGGTGAAGACGTACCACATGAGCATTATTACTATAAACAAGAGGATCCAGCTTATTCTTGGCACGTTAAATTGCCATTGTTTCTTTCTTATCGCCAATATCAAGCTTGAAGCTCCAAAGAAAAGAAACAGCATACACAGCGCATAATGTGACGCAACCAAAGCCACACCAAAGAGGGCAAAGCAGAAGATTTTCTTAGAAGAGCCCATGTCTTGGCTAAGTAACACCAAGAAGATTAAGCCAAGAAAGAGTTCTCCTACCATCTGCCTAGCCAAACCCAACATTTCCATGAAGAATGTCTGTTCAGCCATGAAAAGGAAAACTGCGCCAAACGCAATCGTTACTCCGAACTGCCGTCGCCAAAGACAATAAAGAACAAGGGGGACAAACGAAAAGAACAGAGGAAACAAAAGTTTCAGGACCCATTGAGGATCAAAATTCGTCAGACTTGAGAGAACTGTCGGGAGCACAGTAATGCTGAGCATGTCATTATATCTTGACAGCAACAATGACGATGACAATGGACCAACAGAATGGCGCCATAGTGCATCCTCCTTTGTAATGTTAAAAACAGCTAATTCGTTGTAAATGTCTGATGCTTGAGCTTGAACATAATTAGAGACAAGTGAGCGATGCAAAAGCAGTGAAATAGCGATAGACAACACGACCACAATATAAAGGTTCGAGGGCATAAGCTTCTTTGACGCATATGCTACTGCAAATAATGCAGCGATTGCCCCAATAACAATCAACAGAAAAATGTTGCTTACATGAACGTTGTTCCAATATGAGCCAAAAATAGTCAAGAATGGCAATAAGATAAACGCAAGCGTTAATGGATTCTTTATAATTGAACTGAGAACTCCAATAACGGTTTGAGCCCATCGTCTTGGATTCTGCTCCGATCTGGAGATTATGAGAGAAAAGAGGAAGAGAATAGCGTTGAAACAAATCAGCAATGGTCCTGCTGAGAGGGGTTCTTGAAAGCCTAAAATCAAGCCAAATTCGTTGACCAACAATCCAACAATCATCAAAAATGCTATACTAAAGCCTACGGAAAAGACAACTGCTTCTATCTTTTTCAAGTTTAAACCGATTATGCTTAGGATAAGGAAACCTGGAATAAAGGTCAAATAGAAGAAACAAAAGGCTTGTCTAAAAACAGGTATATCAAAGACAACGACCAACACAAATATGATTTGCAGAAGTAGCAGGGTTAAGAATGTGTCTCTTGAACCCACATTAAGCTGAAGCTTTGGTCGGAATCCCAATTCTCTATCACTATCTCTAAAACTGCTTGCCCTATTTAATATAAAACTCGCATTAAGCCCTCTCAGATCATCTAACTATCGCGGGAACACTGATTTCTATTTTTACAGTTACAAATCAAAAGATGAGGCAGTAGGTAACAAAAAAACTGGACTTAAGTTACAACCGCACTTGATTCAAACAGCAGATCGAATGAACGACTAAGATAACCTAGCCACCATGCCAACATTTTAAAAGTCTTTTGAAGGGGCAGAAGGAAAACAATCTTTTCAGATTTCATCTGGTAAAGTGATTTGCATTTGAGTAAACCAAAAAGAAAAGCGCCTAATGGCAACATTGCATACAGTCTGACAACTCCAGAATGCTTCTTGAGAACACCGTGTAAATCATAGCCGCGTCGCCTATATCTCTGCCACAATTCTCTCCATGTAAGTCCGTACCTTTCATAATCTTGGTAATAGACGGTTACCGAGCATAGCTTCCAACCAGCCAGTCGTATTCTGTATTCAGCATCCCAGTCTTCACCATAGCCTTTTATATTTGTATCAAAACCGCCCACTTGTCTAATGGCTTTTAACCTGTATATGCATGCAGAAGTACCGAGTGCTTTTGATCGTGCTTTTTCTTGGCTGTAATCTACCATTTTATCCGCCACTCTTGAATAAATCTCCAATGAAGATAGCGGATTTGACCCTGAACTCAATTCGTATTTGCCTTTAGCAATTCCTACATTGGGGTTTTGCTCCATAAACCCGACTAGCTTTCTCACGAAGTCTGCAGAGAACTGCATGTCCCCATCAACCCAAATTACGTATTCGCCTTTGGCCTTGTCAACAACGATCTGTCTAGCCCGTCCAAGTCCCTGTTTTTCAAAAAAAACCCGGTATTTGAGATCAACAGCGCTCAGCCCATTCTCAATTAAATACACTGTTCTATCTTTGCTGAAACCGTCTACAACGATCAATTCAGTCAAACGACGAGGATAGTCCTGCGAAATTACGCTGTCTATTGTTTCCCTTATCGTGTCTTCAGAATTCTTCACACACATCCCAATAGTAACCATTACCTGAGATTTCATGTTTACTACCTTCGCTGTTACATTTGCAAAAAAACACTGCGCTAGCAGGCAAACCAACCTGTTACTCTAGCAGATACTTAAGAATAATTTTTGGGGGCGTCAATCAACACGGATTGTTTCCATAACTCAAACTTGGTCTTGGCTTCCAAGTTTGGATCTTTATGAGCCAATAGCGGGTTCATAACAAGATTTTCACGTGAAATGTTGAATATTTCTTCTGCTGGATTCTCGTAAGTCTTGAAAAAATTCTCTTTTTGAGTTGCTAACACGTAGAGCTTCGTAGCTTTGTTCACTTCCGAGATTTTCGAGTCGTCTACATTCAATTTTTCTCCTGCCATAAATTCTCTGAAGAGCTTGCCATGTGGAAATATTCTGGCATTCAAGTCTGTGAAGTAACCTAAATAATCTTGAGGCAACATTGCTCCCGAATAGTAACCGCGTCCAGTTCTAAGAAGGTTTGGCAACGTGGTGATCATCAAGAAACCATCAGTTGCAATCTTATTCTTCATTTCAGTTGACAACACTCGTTTTGATGTTATGTAATAGAATGCATCGCTGCATACGATGCCTGAGAAATAGTTATCCTCGAAGGGCAGACCCAAGTTGGCGTCAAGATTTATGAAGTTACCTTTTGGCACAAAGAACTTCTTTGCCACGAAGAGGTTAATGAAAAACTTGTCTATGCAAGTAACATGTTTAGAATATTTTGAGAGCACATATCCGTTGTGACCAACGCCACCGCAGAGGTCTAGAAATCGCAAATCAGCAGTCGTTTTGAAGGATTTCATAAACAAGTGAATCAAAACGCGGTTTTCGAAAAAATCAACATCTGACATCCGTTCCTTCAAATACTTGCTGTAGATCCCCCATTTCAGTTTGTCTAATATTTCAAAGAATGAAAGTTCTTGGAAAAGGGACTTAGAGTAGATCTTCTTAACTAAGAGGGTTAGATTACGGAAGGGCGTTTCCTCTACAAGCGATATCAGTCTTGCAGTATTACTAAACGGTTTAACCTCTATTAGACAACTCGTAGCATCAGAGAACCTTTTTTCTCGTAACAATGTAATAGCTTTGTTGGTTGTGATGTTTTTTTTCAAAACCAAGATTCCACTGGATATTGGATAGTCTCCACATGCACAAGTTGTTATTGCCTCGATAAGTTCGTGTTTCTCTTTTTTGAATGTTTCACCAATTGCCAAAGGATAGCCGCAAAAAGGACAAAAGACGTCCTCTAAGAAGTTTTCATTCATTTGAAATCAACTGAAGAATGTTCATGAGTGCTCGCTCTAGCCGCTTTAGGTCAGAGGATGAGGATAAGTGTAAGGTATGTAGTTAAATCCATCAGTTGCGGGGTTGATAAATTTAACTTCAGTTCCTATGTGAACGATATTAGGATTCGGGTTATAATATAGATCTGAGCAAGTATCGTCGCCCTGGTTGTTCCAGATGTAAACTTGATTGGTCTTGTATTTCTGGATGTTTGAACTGCTTGTACCTGCACTCGTACTCATATCGAAACCGTAAGCATAATAGATGCCTCCTTGTGAATTGTCATAAGTGTTGTTGTAGACGAACGCGGCCCCGCCGTCAATCGTTACGCCATAAACCCAAGGAGTGCCTTGATTGCCGACAAATATGTTCCCGTAAACTTCAGCCCAACGACCCGCTGGGACAACCACATCACTTGTTCTCACTGGGTGAGCGTCAACCATCCACATGCCACCGTCTGACACCACGGCATGTTTCTCAATGTAGTTATATCGGAACACATACTTTCCACCTGACCAACTCGAAACGCAATGGCGACAGCCAGTGAAATAGTTGTCTTCTATGAAGACTTGGTCGTGACTTCCCATAAGATTGTTGATGTCGGGTTCCCATGGAACAGTCGCCTCCCAAGGCAAGGCTGAAACCACATGAACTCCGTAGGCGTATCCGTTTCCAGCATCAAGTGCTGCTTGTTTATAGAGGTTGACAAAGGAGTTGCGGTAGATAACACCACGCGAGGGATAGTTAGCTCCGTAGGGTTGACCACAGATAATAGCACAATCACCTATTCTCTCGAATCTGCAGTTTGTTACCACGAAGTCTGTTACGCTTTGTAGGTTTATGGCGTTGTCACCGGTTGTACCTGACCGGCCTTTAAAATTGATTCCGCTGATCTTCACAGGTTTCCCATTTCTTCCATCAATATTGAACATTGTCGTTTGCCCACCCGAAAGTTGAAGAATCGTTTGTACAGCTCCCGCTTGCTTCTTTGGGTCATTCAGGTCAGGCGGGTCAGCAACTCCCTCGATATTAACACCACCTATGCTACTGATGGAACCAGAAAAGCTGAAGGTACCCGCTGGAATCCTGACGGTTCCTCCCCCTTGCGCGATGACATCATCTATTGCATCTTGAATATCTGTCCGTGAACCTGAAGCGGCATAAACCACGTAATCGCTAGACACTATTCCCTGATTGGGTATTTGAATAGATATCTGACTCAGAGAATAAGCAGTTAAAATGGGCATAATAAGTGCCAAAATGACCGCTAATAGCTCAATACCGCGTCTTCTGGACCCCAACATTAGCAACTCTTCCGAGACGGAATTGGTTACCTGATTCCATTGATATAAATATTATTATATATGTGTTCAACAGATATACACTTTTCCGCCAAGGTGCAGCATGAGTATTTAGAATTAAATCCTTCAATGCTGAAATGTATTCTTCAAGCATCCCTCCACAGAAGAAGCAAATATAATCAAGCAGAGTCCAATGAGCACGGAGCGCGATAAAGCTCGGCAACTTTTCTGGTCAGATATGCAAACTGCCCGTGTTCAACGCATCAAGGTCAATAACCCTATATTGACTCTTCAATGGGCGTCGCATTTTCGTAAGCTAATGAAATTGCCTGAAGATCAGCGAGACCATCCTCCCCAGCAGACAGCGGGGTCTTGTCATTTTGTATACAATCTACGAAGTGCTGCAGTTCCCAGACGTACGGAAGATTGAAATCCGGTGTAAGTCCAAGGATCATTTTAGCCAGACTAACCGCCTTATTCGAGTCGACTCGCTTAGCGGAGAGAATTTTAGATGATCCAAAAATCTCAAACTTTGCTGAAGCCTCTCTCGAAAACCATCCAACTGTCACTGTGGCAACAGTGCCACTCTTCGTTTTGCATACACACAGAGCATAGTCTTCAAAATCCAAGTTGAACCTATGCCCAACATAGGCGTTGATCTCTTCAATACGTCCAAAATACCATTGAACCAAATCAATCATATGACTACCAAGATCGATTAGAGCTCCTCCTCCAGTCAATTCTTTATTAAACCACCAAGAAGGCACAGGTCTCGGCGCATATCCTTCCGCTCGGTGGAAAAATGGACCTGGCCCCACCATTGTGGCATGAGCTATCTGAGCTTCACCGAAAACGCCCTTGTCAAGACTTTGCTTTAACTGCATGAACTGAGGCGAAAACCTGAAATGGTAACCTAGCATTAGTTTTACGCCGTTCTTTCTGCAGGTTTGAACGATTTTTTCTCCTTCAGCAATGCTTCTAGCCAAAGGTTTTTCAAGGAGTACGTTTTTTCCAGCTTCTGCTGCGAGTTCAGTGCATTCTGCGTGCAAGTAGGTCGGCAAGGAAACGACAACTCCAGAAATATCGGGGTCCTTTAGCATTTCCTTGTAATCGGTGTACACCTCTTTGGCACCGATGCTTTTTGCGTACTTGCGTCCTTTCGCCGTAACGTCGCAGGCCGCAACGTTAGCTATAGATTTCGATCTCAGACTATTCCTGAGGTGAATTTTGCCCATATATCCTAAGCCAACTAATCCGATTTTGATGGTTTTCACTTTAAGCCTCACCAGTTCCTAGTCTATACCAAGTTTGCTCGTTAAGCCAAACTTGGCTAAATAGTAGAAAACTTGGTCTTTTATTGTCTTAAGATACCCTTGTCTGGGGTACATCGACGCGAAATGGTCAATTGTAACCCCTCTCGCTTCAAACTTCGATGTTCCTACGCCTTCCTTTTCAGCCAAACGAAGATACTTGACCCTCCCTTTAGAGACCCCCATTATTTTGGCACATGCGGAATCCAAAGCCACTATATCTTGACTTGCCATCACGAGTCCGATTTTGCGTGTGCCCTCTCCATACACGAAGTTTCCGTCGATGATGTTTAGATCGAATTTCATTGTTTTGTTCAGACCGACAATGACATCTGAAAGCATGGAATGGTATCTGTATTTTAACGGATATGGATCGCAGCCAAATATGTTCTTCAGTGCACATGTCATCTTTACTGAGGGTCTTGAATACTTCATCTTGGAGACATTAATCAGCAAATCCGCGTTTCTTATGGTTGAAGGTGTTTTAAAGACAAGGTCCGCGCCGTTCACTGTGGTTTTTGTCCGTTCGAATTCATCCTCTGACAAGTTCACCAAATTAACCCCAAATTTCTGAGCCATCTTCTCGTAACCTAGCATCTTGAACGCGTACTTGCACTTCATGGCTGACGCGTCGGACTCCACAACGTTGATAGTCACATCTTCGGAGATGCTCTGCCTCAAAACAATAGACAACGAGCCCACGAAGTTCGGGTCAGTTGTGTGTCCAGTTGACCAATCCAAGTAGTAGCAGAGATTTGGTTTAATAACAATGTTGCGTGCATCTTTTGGGAGTTTGTATTCTATCAATTTTAAGGATTTTACTATTGCCTCTTCAAATTTCTGACCGCTGATTTTCACTAGGCTAACTAGACTCATATTCTTCACACACTCTATGTATTATCTTCCTTTCTTTCTTGCGAAAAGAGAAGTAATCAAACCATATACAAAGAAGAATGATCTGGCAAAATCGAATAGAACAAACTGTATAAACAAAATTGACTTGGAACGAATACAAATAACAGAAATTTTAGCTATAAATAAGGCCAATATCAACGCTAATAGTGGCAGTGTCTGAGGTATAAATATGAACAGAACGATAGCAACAAAGACAACAACAGGCAACAAAAGGCTACCCATATTTATGATGGATTTCACGCCGAGATGTCTAGAGAGGTAAGCGATGAAAGTTCGTCCCCACCACATGTATCTGGTTCCGAATTCCTTGAAGGTATGTGGTGAGTGTGAGATGACTTTGCAGTTTTCAGCGATAACCACTTTTCGGTCCGCAAATTCTTTCTTGACTCTGATGCTGAAATCATCATCTTCTCCAAACCCATATTTGATATCGTATTTTACTTTCTCGAAAACTTCTTTACTATAGAAAGCGACAAGACCAGAAGTCTTAGCCCCGCTCACTCCAATGCTCATCTCGGATCTTGATCCTTCATTCCATTTTCGCTGTATTGTTTCGATGTAAGAATCATCTCTTTCCAACTCGGAAGGAAGAATCGCAATAACTTTTTGATCTCTAAAAACTTCGACCGCGTTTTCAACGCAATTCTCTTGCAATATTACATCCGCATCCATAATTAAGAGAATGCTGCCCGTGGAATTTTCGACGCCGAGATTTCTAGCGTTTGCAGGACTGGAAAATGCCTGCTCCGTGATGATCTTAGCTCCGAAGCTTTCGGCGATGTTTAGAGTGTTATCGCTTGAGCCACCATCAACAATCAAGACTTCCATGGGTTTCAGAGACTGAGCATAAACAGACTTTAAGCAAGATTCAAGAAGTTCCCCTTCATTTTTTGTAGGAATAATTACTGAGACAAGTTCTCGATCTTGACCTTTTTGCACACCGCTTTCCTCGCAAGAATAACTCATACTATCCTCATCGTGTTCTTGAAGGCTCTATACTGGATAATCGCGCGACATGCTCAACAGGCATTCTTGTTTTCCAGCTCTTTCAACATGATTTCTTCGCAAGATAACGCAAGCTTTGAGTAATCGAAGGTCAAAGCAAAATTTCTCGCATCACTTTCAAAAGTCCTTTGGCGTCTGTCACCCTTCAATATTCTCTCGGCTGAATCAGCAAAGCTTTCTGCATCATTATAGAAGAACACGTGTTTTGGTTTGAATCGCTTTACTTCAGGAAGAGAAACGGACAATATTGGTTTTCCCATTGCAGAATATATGAAAAGTTTAAGTGGCAACCTGATCTTTCCAGAAAAGTTCCTTAAGCTGTACGGCATCAAACATACGTCTCCTAGATTCAAATATTCCGGAACCAACTCGTTTTCCACGTAACCCGTAAGCACCACATCAGTAGATAAACCCGCATCATCCAGCTCTTTCTTCAACACGTCAGCATACCCTGTGAGGGTGGAGCCAATTACTAGCAACTTCACATCGGGAATGCGTCTCTTAAGCACCCTTATTCCATTCAAGACAGTTTTAAAATCTAACCATTTCTCTATCAATCCAAAAAAGACAATCGTATGATCAGAAAGACCAAGTTTTTCTTTGAGGAGAGAATTCTGCTCCTTGAGCGGTTTATAAAAAGAGGCATCAACACCGTTCGGCAAGAAATAGCTTTTGCTACAGCCCATCTTTGTTGACAGATTAACAAGGGAAAAACAAGGTGAAAGCGTCAGGTCCGCGAGCTTTAAACCAATTTTGTTTACTAGAACCGCGACCGCTTCTAAAACCCGGCGAACTATATCCATCGAACCCTCATAGTACACGGATGCAGATTCCGGATAATAGTCTTCAAGTCCAAAGACTTTCAGTGTTTCTGAGGGAGTAAATAAGAATGCCCAGAGGCTTGGCAAGAGATTTAGAGAGACCACAGTGTTTATCTTTAGTTTTCTAACCATTCTAACGAAAAATAAAGCGTGAAAGACGAAGTTTATCACATAGTAGAAAGATAGATTGCGCAGATAGATAGAAGGCGGCTCAACCAATTTGATTTTGCCAGTTTTCTGAAAACATGGTTTCTTACCGGGAAATAAGCGAAAATGCCACACATACACATCATGTTTCTCTGCCAAAATCTCTGCCAAATCATGAAAGTACTGTTTTGGACCATAGACCCAATCATTCGCCGGAATTATAAGAATCTTCAAAATAAGCACCGTGGTCAATTGTCGTTTTTATCGCCGATTACTACTAAACCTTGATTGTTGATTGTGGAAAGATCGCCTCTACTGAGGTTTCAAATGGCGCAGTATTCGAGCAGGGTTGCCAGCAACTATTGAGTATTCAGGAACGTCTTTGGTGACAACAGAACCCGCTCCAATGATTGCGCCCTTTCCTACGGTTACTCCGGGTAATATTACTGATCGAGCTCCAATAGATGCGTCTTCCTGAATTTGAGTTTTCAGAAGCGTCCATTGACCATGAGCGCGAGGATGTTTATCGTTGGTAAACACAACTCCTGGTCCGATGAATACATTATCGTGTATTGAAACTCCGGTTGGGATAAAAACAAAGGGTCTTATTTTGCAATTGTCTCCGATTTTGACGCCTTCTTCTATGTAAACATAAGCATCAATCTTGCAGTTTTTCCCAATCTCGCAGTGGTACAGATTCACCTGGTCGTGAATAACAGTGCCTTTTCCAATCTTTGCTTCTTTTATGAGAGAGTTAGCTATCTTGTTTGCATCAAAAGCTTCCAACATGAAATGTGAAGTACGTACTAACATTCCCCTTGGTTTGAAGACTTTCTTTTCAACCCTGTCTGCAACCTCGAGCACCATTTTGCCCAAATCGGTTAAGTAGTACTTTTTGGTCTCTGCATCTGCTTCAATTAAATCTGCTTTGAGCAAGAATTTCAAATGATAGGCAAATTTTCCAGCATCTCTGCTGGGATTCATTTTTAGGGAGTTCATTAACTCAGTGTAAGAAAGGGCGCCTTTGTCCAAAAGCAGACTCAGAATTTGCAGCCTTAGAGGTGATGAAACAGCTTTTAGAACTTTAACGCCTCGTGCTCGATGGCGAGTTTGCACCAAAGTTGGTTCTTCCTCTGAGTTTTTCTATAGTATTATTTAGAGCGTAGTTTAAACATTAGCTATTCGTGTTTCTGAGTTGTTAATGTTTTTTCATTAACAACAACATGTATTTATAAAGACAGCATTATGGAATAGCGAGTAATGGAGTCCAATTTGATGAATATAAGGATACTTACATTCCCCTTTGGGGTTATGGCATTTAATGAACACAACAA
>Ga0209536_100013123_pt1 | contig 11966 bp, 10 predicted proteins | sample DeeMarSeWOR28_12_FD_187461 | JGI IMG/M metagenome (GOLD analysis project Ga0209536, IMG submission 187461) | Marine sediment microbial communities from White Oak River estuary, North Carolina - WOR-2-8_12 (SPAdes) (version 2) | ecosystem: Environmental > Aquatic > Marine > Intertidal zone >...
CCCGACATTTTTTAATTTCCCTAATTCTTTGTTGCATGATGTTTCAGATCCCCATCGACGGTGCCCTGAACCGGCTGTCTTTCCTCGTCAAAATCAAATCCCGTCCAGATGCCGATCGAATTGAGAATCGAATCCTGAGGATGAAACTTCCTGAAAATCTGAAAATAATACGCCGCTTCCTTACTGTTGATGTGAGCTTGTGGATAGCGGGAACGAATCCGCTCAACCTCAGCATCGCGTATTTGCTTTTCCGCCATTCTGGCACCAAGACTTTCGCAGCCGGCACCCTGGGTATATTGAACCTTGTAACGCCAAAGAATCTCATCCGGCAGATAGCCGGTGTTCTCAAAGGCTTTGCGCAAGATCCATTTCTCTATCCGGGCGCCGTTATGTTCGCGTATTTTAAGCCCCGGTGCAATCTTCATCGCCAGGTCCACCATGGCCACGTCAAAAAAGGGGACTCTGAGCTCCAGGCTAAAAAGCATTCCCATGCGATCCGCGCGCTGAAGATTAATATTGTGAACACTGGCGGTGCACCGCCGGGCTTCGATATTGAGCTTTTCAGGCGCAAAACGCTTCATGTAGTGATAACCGGCAAAGAGCTCATCGGCACCTTCGCCGGTGAGAACCACCGTCACATAATCGGCGGCCAATTGACAGGTAAAGTAACACGGTACGGCACAGCGCACTAGCGCCGGATCATAGGTTTCGAGTTTGCGGATGACCAGCGGAAGGGCTTCATAATAATCATCTTCTGAAAATACGAGCTCATGGTGGGTGGCGCCGATATGATCAGCAGCAATTCGGCCGGCTTTCAGATCGTCGCTCAATTCGCCGTTCGCATCCCGCATGCCGACGGCAAAAGTGTGCAGGCGTGGAATGTTTTCAGCAGCAATCGCAGCCACCAGGCTGCTGTCCAGACCGCCGCTGCAAAAGGAGCCGACCGGAACGTCCGGATCTGAAAGCAGTCTGTCCTTGACCGCTTTGATAAACGTCCGTCGAATCAACTCTCCGGCCCTTTCGACATCGGCAATGGGATCATCCTGTACCTCGGGTACTCGGTAGTAGCGCACAAAGCCGTCACGCGAGGTGTAATAATGCCCGGCCGGAAACTCGTGCACTTCATCGACGCCTGCCAGGGTCATGGCGCCCAATTCGGAGGTAAAATAGATCCGTTCCCTGTCATAGGCGTAATAAAGGGGCTTGATGCCGATGGGATCCCGCGCCAGCATGACGTCAGATCCATCGAAAATGGCAAACGCGAACATACCGTTCAGTTTTTTGACACATTGTGGACCTTCTGCTCGGTAAAGGTGCAAAATGACCTCGGTGTCGGAGTTTGTCTTGAAACGATATTGGGGCGTCAGATCATTTTTAAGTTCTGCGAAATTGTAAATTTCGCCGTTGCATATAATGCCTGATGCGCCGCCATTTGTCAGAATGGGTTGGTGGCCGTGGGCTACATCCACTATGGATAGCCGGGTGTGGCCCAAAACACCGTTTTCGAAAATATGGAGGCCCCGGTCATCCGGGCCGCGATGCGGTAAGGCATCCAGCATGCGATTAACCGTTTGGGTGTCTTGGCTGCCGATACAGCCTGCGATGCCGCACATAAGATATCCTTTCAGCGATAATCGTTGAAATATTCGTTTGGCCGTTTATTTTACAATAAATATTGCTATTTAAAATTATTTTAGTTATACTTATTTGAGTTAAAGGTTTCTGTCAATGATTTAATCCGGCGGCCTTAATGAAAAAACCTCTATGGGCGACGCGTTGCTCAGGGGCAGTCCCGCGTCTAATCGACCGGCAGGTGTGGAGTGCGCAACGGCGAGGTAAAAAAGTTGCCTTGACCTCAGATAGATGTTTTGTTAGCTTTGACGGACCGTTGATGTGATAATCTGCCAAGGGGCCGTCGGTTAGCGGCCAACCAGGATTTGAGTTTTTTAGCGTCTGAGATATGTTTATTTCAGAATAGGTGTTTTGCATGGCAATTATCAGAAACTCACAGATGACCAGGGGAAAGAATATCACCCTCGAGAAGAATAGAACCACATCTTCGCCCGACAAGGTCAAGGAGGTCATCTTTTTAATCCGAAAGCTTATGCATGGTGCCGAACTGTATACCAAAGAGTTGAACAAAAAATATTCTATTACATCGGCCCAGCTCAACTGCCTTCTGGCACTTTACGAAAACGGCCCGCTGCCGCCCTCTCAAATTGCCCGGCACATGATGGTCAATTCCAGCACCGTCACCGGCGTCATCGATCGCCTGGAGCAAAAAAGCCTCGTCCGGCGCCAACGCAACTCACCGGATCGTCGCATCATAAACATCCAATTAACCTCTGACGGAAAAAAAATGGCAGAAGTTGCCCCACCGCCGATCCAGCAGCGCGTCGTAGATGGACTGCAACAGCTGTCCTCCAAGGAATTGAATCAAATTATCCGCTCTCTGACCAAGCTTACCCAAATGCTTGACCTTCAGCATCTTGAAGTCCAATGAACGATGCGGGACACCCGCCACCGTTGGTTTCAATTAGCTGAGACAAAACCTTGAATTGGAATCTTGACAGCCGATTTTTTTTGGTGTAATCATTTCAATTAAAAATATTATAGAATAAATTAATTTAATAAAAAATATTTAGCCGAACCGTGTGTTCGACGGTCAGGATTTGATCGCGGGTATGCATCCCAGGCGATAGAGGAGGCAATCATGAAAAGACTCGACGTATCCACTCATATTAGAAGTGTATACGGTATGATTGAATTACGCGGATATATCACAGATGAGCCCAATGGTAATTTAAAGAGTCGCCCCGTTCTCATCGTAGAGGAAGTCGTGGGCGACTTTCCGCCCTGTTTCGATAATTTACTGGGCAAATACGCGCCGGAAGATATCTTTGAAGCCGTGCTGAGACCGGAAATGGCACCCAATGTAAACCAAACTTACCCCCAACCGGTCAACTTTTCGCCGGTCCATTTGAGAAAGCCACCGGAAACCGAGCAAGAGATAAAACTGGCGCACAAAGCATTTATCGATGCCTTCAGCGACAATTCCGGTTTTCGTCCGGGGATTGAAACAATCGGGTGGCTTTATGGCGAGACGGCTAGAAAAATGTTTGAACAGCCGAGCGTGACGCAAAACATAAGGCCGGCAACATAAATAGAAGCCTTCTTAAAAAATGTCACTTGGCCCCATATCTTTGCTGGTGACGCGTTTCAATTCATCAATCCGCCACGGTGGACCTGTAGTCTACGACCGACAAAGCGTGCTCGATCACACGGAAAGTTGCGTTAAGTGGGACTCTTGAATCTGATCCGAGGTTTTTCGCCCCCTCCTAATATTGTGCCATAGAAATAACTTACAAATTCAAAGCTGGTGACAGGTTACTGATTTCGTCGGCGAATTGCGCCGTGCAACAAATATCCGTGAACTGTCATCGAAAGCGTCTGTCCAGATAATCGGCAAATCGCTGCAGCACTTCGGGAAAGTTTTCTCGGCCATAACCGACTCGAACGTGATTATCACCAAACATGAACATCCGCGAAGGTAACAGCATGATCTCTGCTTCTTTGACGAGTTTTTCGCAAAATTCAAAAGTGCTCTGAGAAATGAGCGATCTGGGAAAACAAACCGAACCGCCCAGGGGCCGATTCCAGCTAAAACAATCTGAGTATTCGTCAAAAAATCTGTCAAGTATCTTCACGTTTTTGTCTACCCGTGCTTTCTGGAGACCAATAATCTTATCTTTGTTCCGCATCTGACAAGATTTTCCAGAATATGGTGTCGGGCACATCCACAGGTGGTATTTGCGGAGGTTTCGATAAATGAAAATTGTTTCGAATAACTAAAAGTTATCTCAAAAATAGTAGATTACGTCCAAGGGCAAGGCAAAAACCGATTTAAAAGTGGAGCATACACGAAGTATTCGAGCATTTTGAATCGGTTTCCAACGCAGGCATTGGGCGTAAGATGCATTTTTGAGATAACTTCTAATTGTCTGGGCTCAAAATATCAGAGTAGGCATAGAGGAAGAGGAATTGCGTACTTAAATTTTTTCGATGACTTAAATCTTAATAGCGGTGATATGATTTGCTGTCACCGCACTTTTACGATGACAAAAGTATAGTCATCATCCAGACTTGATTCGCCTCGGAAACGTGAAAGTTCCGCTTCAATTTCCTGAGCGAGCCCGGCTGCAGACAGATGGGCGTAGCGTCGAATCAGACGACAAACGCGTTCCTTGCCGAACATAACACCGCCCCTGTTGAACGTTTCTGACAAGCCATCGGTAAATGCCATAAAGATTTGCCCATCTTTTGCCTGGATGGGATGCTGTTCTTCGTATTGGGCGTCTCGCATAATACCCAAAGGGACACTCTTGCTCTTTAGCTCAACAAAGTTGCTGGCAACCGGATCATAAACGATCGGTGCATCATGGCCGGCAGCCGACCATCGCATCTCTTTACTGTGGGCATCGATCGTCATCAATAGCATGGACATAAAACGGTCACCGCCGGAGACATCAACCAAAAGTTGATTCAGATGGGCAAGCAAATCAGCGAGGGAACCTGGTTTCTGGCAACGGCTACGCAGAATGCCGCGCGCAGTAGCCATGAGCATGGCAGCAGCCACACCGTGACCAACCACATCGCCAACTGCAATTGCCGCTGTGGTGGGCGGCAGCCCAGTGATATTAAGAAAGTCAAAATAGTCACCGCCGGTTTGATCGCAGTATTTGTAGTGACTGGCAATGTCTAGACCGTCTATTTGGGGCGTATTCGATGGCAGCAGATTTTGCTGAACTTCACGGGCTAAATCAAGCGATTGCCGCAATCGCAGTCGCTCTCGCAAGCCCGCAGTCATAGCGTTGATCTCTTTTGATAGCTGGACGAATTCGGTTGAATATTCAAGTTTTAATTCATCTTCGAGATTGCCCTGGCCGACCCGTTTGACATAGGCGACCAGGTCAAGCATCGGCCGGAGTGAAAGAAATGCCAAAACGATGCCCAGCATCAGCGTCATTAGAACCGCAATCAATCCAATTTTTATACTTCTCTGACGCCCATCTTTAATTTCGGTTAAGAAATCGCTTTCTGGCACCAATGTCGCTATAACCCATGTTAAACTTTCTCCAGGTTGCGACGGTGAAACCATACAAAGATAAGGCTGACCATCAATTTTTATTCTGAGCTGATACCTTGCCCCTATTGTCCTAAAGGATTTAAAAGTCGCTTCAATAACCTTTGCCGCCGTGGCGATATGTTTGTCAGCCGAGACAGAAGCGCGCAACGGACCGTTATTTTTATCGGTTACAGGCACACCGGAGGAAGTGGCAATCAAGCGGCCATTCTGATCGATTAAAAATGCTTTGCCTGTGCTACCGACACTGAACCTCTCCAAAAATAATGTGACAGCACCCAGGGTCAGTTCGGCATTCATGACACCAATGATTTGTCCGTTCTGATCTCGAAACGGCCGGGCATATCCGAGGGCAATCGCTATTCCTGAACCATTATTGCCTACTTGTGAATACCTATCGGTCCAGGTCGACTTGTCTTTTCTTATCGCAGCGATATACCACGGTTGAGCACGTGGGTCATAGCGGAATATCCCCATTGGCCTTTTATCCATTTGACCCTGTTTGTCAAAGTAGAATTTTTGAAGGCTTTCACCTGTTCGTTCATCCTTAATGGAAAATACATAATCGCTCGTATCACCGTTACGCGCGATGCCAACACTGCGTCCATCGGCGCTGCCCCACGTAATACTGCTGAGCCCATTGAAGGCTTGTACCTGGTCAAGCAGCATCTGGCGCCAGGAACGTAAATTATTCAGACTCAGCACTCCTTTTTCGATCAGATTTGCGTTTATCAGTTGGATTCGTTTGGGCAAATTCAACAGTTCTTTAAGCCGCCCTTCGGTTTGTTCATGGATTCGAACTAAATTTTGTTCCATTAAGTCGTTGACAGAAGATTTTCCTTCTGTCCAGGCAATCGCAGTCAATATTAACACGACACTAAATACGGGTATCGTCAACAGCACGGGGACGGAAATTTTTATGGGTATTTTGGCAATTATGGAGCGAAACATCTTTGGAATCCTAAAACCGTCTGATTATTATTAGTCCTATTACCATTTAAAAATGAATATCGTTGCGCAAGGAATGAATAGATATATACAAGTAACTGAGAGACGAATGCGTATTGAATGTGAGAAATCGATCGGGCCTTAGCGAGATCGGCACAAGAAACGGTTGACTGTGGCCTTTCGATGATCGGCGCAAATAAAAAAAAGTAACCTTGCCGATATTGTCAATATAACCCATGAATGAATAATTCTGAAAATAGTCCCCATATCAGACCATATTATATACCACATTGTGGCATGCCAACAATATACCTGACATTGACTTAAGTCAACAATTATTTTTTTCGTTGATTTTTACGATTAGACACACTAATTACATCCGGCCCGTTCAATCTTGATGTAATAAACCACTACAAGTTTGCTGAAAGATAAAGAGAATGCTCTCCACACTTCTCTCCTTCGGAGCCCTTTTTGCATCCGCCCTGTTCTTTTTGATGGGCGGTGGGGTGTTGTTCACCCAGCTGAGCCTGCGAATGACCCAGGAAGGGTTCTCAACCCTGACCATCGGAATGACCCTGGCGTGTTATTTTCTGGGTTTGATGATTGGCTATTTTCTATGCCATCGCTTAATTGAACGGGTCGGACACATCCGATCCTTTGCCGTATTCGCTGCGGCCACCACCATCATCATTATTCTGCACGGAATGTTTATCTCGGCTCTCTTTTGGGCGATTCTCAGATTTTTTAACGGGATTACCGTTTTCGGCCTGTTTATGGTCGTTGAGAGCTGGCTGAACGAATGCAGCCACAGTCATATCCGGGGGCGGGTTTTTTCCATCTATATGACCTTAACCTATATGGGAATCGGTATCGGACAGCAATTGCTCAACCTGGGGGACGATGGTGGCCAGCAATTGTTTTGGATTGCAGCGCTTCTGTTTTCCTTGAGCCTGATTCCGGTATCGGTCACACGATCGGTCCATCCCGAATTGCCGCAGCCGGCCCGCTATAGGTTCAAAGCGCTTTTTCAGACAGTACCCCTCGGGATGCTGGGGTGTTTTGCAGCCGGCCTGGTCAATAGCGCGTTTTTTTCGATGGCGCCGGTTTTCGGGACAAAAGTCGGCCTGTCGGTCTTTCAGTTGTCATGGTTTATGTCGACAACTGTTATCGGCGGTTTTGCCGTACAGTGGCTCATCGGCATAATCTCCGACCGATTTGACCGCACCCTCGTACTGGGCATTATCGCATGCTTTGTTGCATTGCTCAGTTTAAGTATGGCGATGAACACCGGAATTTCTTACACCTGGCTTCTTTTTGAAATGGCCATTTTCGGTGGACTGATATTTGCAGTCTATCCGCTGGCCGTCGCCCGGGCCAATGATGTCTTCGAAGGTAAGGAAGCCGTGGCGGTCAGTTCGGCCCTTTTACTGTGTTACAGCATTGGTGCGATCTTCGGCCCTGTACTGGCGTCTGTCACCATGACACTGCTCGAAACCCCCTATGGACTATTTTTCTACTGGTCAGCGGTGACCGGGCTGTTTGCCGTTATGGCCCTGTATTTAAGACATAAGGAACGAATTGCCATTATTCAGCCGGCGGAGCAGGTCAATTTTGCGCCCATGCGAAACACCTCATCCGTTGCCATGGTGCTGGACCCCCGCTCGGATGCGCAATCCGATAAATGAATTTTTAATGTTATGCAGAAATCTCAAATGAGGCCTACATAACCACGAAGGGCACGAAAGAATAAAAGTAAATTTATGTGTTTTCCCTTTATGATCTTCGTGTTCTTCGTGGTGAGTTAATATCAGATGTATCCAACTGAAGTATCCCAGATAACCGCTTAATTTTTTATGAAGAATCCGGTCGGGCCGGCAGCAGATGAATCTGTTTTTTACTACTCAGACATCCGAAATTATGACTTGACAAAGCAGGATTGCATTTGTGTAATCGCCCAAAAGATTTCAGCGGTGTCCAAATTTACGCCTATCTTTGGAGGAAACATATCAATGGCTGAACCGATCCCTTTTAGCGCAACAAAGACTTCCATCGTCCACCGCGGCCGGCCGTTTATCAAGATGCACGGTCTGCGCAACGATTTTGTTATCGTGGACGGGCGCGGCAAATCTTACCGGCCCTCAGTTCAAGAGATCGTCAGGATTTGCGACCGGCATGAAGGCGTGGGCGGTGATGAGCTGGTCGTTGTCGAGCCACCGCAAAGAGCGGATGCGTATGTATTTATGCGCATTTTCAACCCGGACGGCCGCGAAGTGGAGGCATGCGGAAATGCCACCCGTTGTATCGGTTGGCTCTGCCTGCAGGAAAGCAAGCGTGAAGCGGTAAGCATTGACTCGCAGGGGGGGCTGCTCAGATGCCGCCTGGCAGGCGAAAAAAAAGTGGCCGTTGAGATGGGACAGCTGCGTACTGGCTGGCAGGAGATTCCGTTGGCCCGCGAAATGGATACGCTTCATTTGAAGATCGGCGCCGGCCCCCTCCAGGATCCGGTCGGCATCAACATCGGTAATCCGCATGCCGTTTTCTTCGTGGACGATCTGGATGTAATCGATCTGACAGCCTACGGCCCAGAGCTGCAAAAAAATCCGCTTTTCCCGCAGGAGGCCAACATTGGCGCCGCGCAGCTTTTGGATTCGAAAACGTTGAAGCTTTCCGTTTGGGAGCGCCCGGGGGCGCTGACCACGGCTTGCGGAACCGGCGCCTGCGCGGCCGTGGGCGCCGCCCATCGCCGGGGGCTTACGCGTGCAAAAAAGATGAAAGTGATCATGCCGGCCGGATCGGTGCAAATCGAGCTCAAAGAAGACGGATCCGTCTTCATGACCGGCCCGGTAGACATCTGTTATAGCGGTTATCTTCCGACAGATTAAAGAAAGATAAACGTGCCGGTTGTCTAACTATCAAATACCAAACACTAAACACCAAATACCAAACACAAAACACTCTCGTGAAAGGCAGTGGAACGAGGTAAACCCATGAACCGAGCCCTCATCAACTTCGACAAGGCATCTTTGGATAGCGTTCACGCCCATTCTCTGGAGCTGTTGCGCGATTCCGGCATCCGTTTCCCCAGTGAAAAAGCATTAGCGCTCTTTAAAAAGCACGGATTCAAAGTGGATAACGCCATGGTGCATTTTAAAGAACAGGACATCCAGAGCGCACTGGAGACGGCGCCGGCGGCATTTACCATCGAAGCCCGCAATCCCTCTCGCAACATCCGGATCGGCGAGAGCAACTATGTGATGGCGCCCGGCTATGGACCGCCTTTTATCATCGAGCCGTCCGGCCAAAAACGCAATGCCACCCTGGCCGATGTCGAAACGTTTTGCAAGCTGGTTCATACCTCAAAATATATCGACTTTAACAGTGCCATCGTGGTGCAACCCAGTGATGTGCCCAGCGAAACGGCCCATTTGGATTTGCTGCTGGCAACCCTGACGCTGACCGACAAACCCATCATGGGCAGCTCTGCCTCTGAGGTGGCCGCCCGGGACTCGCTGAAACTGGCGCAAATGCTCTGGGGGGAGCTGGACAAACCGGTCATGATTTCCCTGATCGATTCCCTGTCCCCCCTGCAGTATGCGCCTGAAAGCATTGAGGCCTTGATGGTGTATGCTGCCGCCGGGCAGCCGCTGATCGTTCATTCGGCCTGCACCCTGGGGTCCACCGGCCCCATTACGATTGCAGGCTCTCTGGTGATCTCCAATGCCACCACCCTGGCGGGCATCTGCCTGGCACAGCTGATTCGTCCCGGAACACCGCTGGTGTATGGTTTGGGTGGCAGCCCCATGGATATGCGCACCGGTGGGTACGTCAATGCCACCCCTGAAGATGCCAAGCATGTGGCCATCGTCACGGCCCTGGGGCAATATTACAACCTGCCCTGCCGCAGCCACGGAACGCTGACCGATTCATTTTGCCTCGACTACCAGGCCGGTATGGAGTCGGCGGTGATGCTGGCTACGGCAGCGCTGAGCGGTGTTAATTTGAGCCTGCACGCCTGCGGCACCTACGGCTCTATGCTTGCCATGAGTTTTGAAAAATTCATTGCAGACGAGGATTTGTGCGGGGCGGTCAAAAAATTGATCGCACCGGTGGAGTTTAGTCAGGCGGCTTTTGCGATGGATCTGATTAAGCAGCTGGGAACATCCGGCAACTATCTAATGCAAGACCATACCGTCGATCGCTGCCGGACTGAATTTTTTGTGCCGGATTTGAGTGACCGCAGCAACCATGAAGGCTGGCTCAGACTGGAACCGCAGGATATCACCGCACGGGCGGGCAACCTTCTGACCAAGCGGCTGGCAGAATATGAAAAACCACAGATGGATTCGAAACTGGAGCAAAAGCTGATTCGATACGTTGATAATCGCAAGCGCAACCCGGGATAGCGGTCTCGGGATAGAATGAACGTCACTCATTCATGTTTAACTCGCAAAATACACGATAGGCAGCGCCTTTCCAATACCCAATCAGCAACAGCTTGTCATGATCCGCATGGCTTATTCTTAGAAAATAATTGACATGATCATGGGCTTCCATTTCAGGATTGAGCAGGATGCGCGCATGATCGTTTTTCCACTTTATTTCATGATCTGAGCCATAAAACCAGGGCATTCGCATCCTGGCGGCTTTGACATCCAATCCCTTGTAAGGATTCTTTTCAGCAAAAAATGAAAACTCGCCGCCAAAGTGGCGTTTGCCGTCTACTTTGTCGATCAGAACGACACCATGATGCGGGTAAAAAGGGTCTCGATTATCGGCTTCATGAAAACAGATTCCACTATAAACACCGGAGCCAGGTGTAGCGGTAAGGCCGGCACTTTCACAAAATTTGTACCAAATTTTAAGAGCAGGTGTCTGGCAATATTGGCCTTCTTGCCCGCAGGCATTTGGAAAACAGCGTTCCTGATCGGAGGTCGAAGCACCCAGAGAACACATCATCAAAAGGAGGCCCAAATATTTGATTGACTTTGATGTCGTCATTGAACTGGCCTTATTTATTGATGCCTCACTTCGCCCTCATTTTCGCCAGTTTTTGCTCCACAAACTTTTTCTGGTTTTGAGCGCCCACGCAGGTCAACAGATGGCTGGCTTCAAGCTCCAGGGTTTGCTCGAAACTGGCGTGCAATCCCTGATCAATGGCAATGCGGGAAAGTTTAAGGGATAGCGGGGATTTTTCTGCGATTCTGTGGGCCATTGCCAATGTTTCATCCAGAAGGCTTTCAGCCGGAACGACCTTATTTGCCAATCCGATTCCCAGGGCCTCCTGTGCACCAATAAAATCTCCGGTAAAAACCAGTTCCTTGGCTTTACCAAGCCCGACGATTTGCGCCAACAGTTTTGTTCCGGCGGTTGTGATGGTCAGTCCGACTTCGGTCTCCGGAAATCCAAATTGGGCATCTTCCGCTGCTATCCGGATGTCACAGCTCATGGCGAATTCACACCCGCCGCCCAGTGCGTACCCCCGGACTGCTGCTATTAGCGGTTTTCCCAAATCCATAACCACGCGCTGCACTTCCTGCAGCCCTGCTGTCTCTTCGATCCAGTCCTTAAAACTTTTACCGGCGGAGGTTTCTTTCAGATCCTCCCCGGCACAAAAAGCCTTTCCGGCACCCGTTAAAATGACCGCGCAGACGTCTTCATCCTGCCTGGCCGTCTTCAGTTGCGCGATGAGGCCGTTTATCAGATCCCGGGTGATGGCATTCAGCCGCTGCGGCCGGTTAAGAGTGATGATTGCAACGTTTTGTTTTTTTTCATAAAGGACTGTTTGTTTGGTCATGCATCCTCCATATCTGAGGTTCAAGGGTTCTGGTCATTGGCTACTGGCTGCTGGCTACTTGGCGCCCTTTGCGGGGGGGGG
>Ga0209536_100013124_pt1 | contig 11965 bp, 7 predicted proteins | sample DeeMarSeWOR28_12_FD_187461 | JGI IMG/M metagenome (GOLD analysis project Ga0209536, IMG submission 187461) | Marine sediment microbial communities from White Oak River estuary, North Carolina - WOR-2-8_12 (SPAdes) (version 2) | ecosystem: Environmental > Aquatic > Marine > Intertidal zone >...
ACGGTGCCGGGCGGTTCGGTAAGCGGCAACAACAAGGTGTGGCGCAAGTTCAGCTTCCCGGCGGTGAGCACCGATCGCATCCGGGTGCTGATCACTGCCGTGCTCGGCCGGCCGGGCTACAGCCGGGTGGTGGAGGTCGAGGCCTACGGCAGCGGCGGCGCGCCGGGCATCTAGCCGCCCTCGGTATCGATCAGCCGGCCGACGGCGCGACAATCTGGCGATGACGACCGAGGCCGCGGCCGAGCACGGTCATTCGATCACTCGATTGGCGCGCAGCAGGACCGACTGCGGGATCGTGAGGCCCAGCGCCTTGGCGGTTCCGAGATTGATGAATAGGTCGAGCCGATCGATCTGCTCAACAGGTATGTCCGATGGGTTGTCGCCGCCCAAGATGCGCTGGACGGGCTTGGCCGCAAGCCGGCCCGCCTCGTAGTAACTCACCCCATAACTGACAAGTGCCCCTTTGCCGACGCTTGCCGAGTCCGGGACCATTGTCGCCAACCGCTTCGCTCTAGCGGCTTCGATGACCATCCCGGTTTGGCTGACCACCAACGAATCGACGTAGGCCACAGCATCTGCCTCCTCGGGCTTGAGGGAATCCAGACTTGCCCGAAGCGCCTCGACCGAGTTTACCGGCCGTTCCACGAGCTGAATGTCGAGATGGCGCGCCGCATCCCTCTGCGCGCGGGTCACTTTCTGGGCGAGCGGGTTGCGCAGGTCGTAGAAATAGGCGACCCGCTGGATCGAGGGAATCATCTCCTTCAATAGCTGGAGACGTTTCGCCATCAGCGACGTAATACGGCTGTGGATACCCGTGAGTCTTCCCCCGGGATTGCCAAGGCTTTGCACGAGACCAAAGCGTACGGGATCGGAACCCGCATAAAAGACGACGGGAACATTCTTGGTCGCACGCTTGACAGCGATCGTGACCGAAGTGGTAACCGAATAGATGATGTCAACGTTCTCTCTTTCGAGGTCTCGCGCTGCGGATTCCACCAAATCCCGGTTTCCGTTGAGATCACGCACATGCAGAACACACTGCTTGCCTTCCTCCAGTCCCAGATCCCTCAGCCCGTGCCGCAGCCCATCAATGGCCTCCAAGTACCGGCCACCCAGCACGACGACGCCAACTTGATAGACGCGGGCCTCCTGTGCCGCAACGGCATGCGCCGCGGCGAGCAGCAAGCCTGCGGCGATCACGAATATCCTTCGCCCGACGACGCTCATGGCGTTCCCCATCCGACCCAAGCCTCCGGGCAACTCTACACCGCCGGCGTTCCAGTGAACTGCAATTCGACAACGCTGGGGTGCGAGTCGTCCACGCTCTCGACCGTCTGCTCAGGCTCGGTCGCTGCCGATCGAGGTAGTCCGATAGCCGACGTTCGGCAGGCCGTGCAGTTTCGGTGCGACGCACCATTTTGTTCAAGGACGTGCCTGATTCTCGGAAGTGCCGCAAGCGACGAGCGCCACCTCTGGCACGGTACTCTCCACCGACCGCGCGATTCCTTCCGTAACCCGATGCGCGCATCGCTATAGTGACCGGGGCGCGCCCTCAGATGACGACGACGACAGACTTCATCCACCTCGCGGCGCGCGCGGACCGCGCGCTCCGGTTGCCACCGGTCGCAGACATCTACTGCCCGCCCGGACGCGGGCTCAGCCGCGACGCGGAATTCCTCGCCATACAGCTCGCCGACGGCAGCACCGGCATGGCCTACACGCTGCTCGGCGACACGCTCGAGCGGCTGCTCGCTTCCGACCTGAAGGCCTACGTCGGCCGCGCGCCGCTCGACATCGCGCGAGGCTATGCCGAGCGAGACTCGGTCGCACGCGCGCTCGGCCTCGCCGCCTACAACGCCATCTCGCACCACGTCTTCCGCCAGGCCAACTACCTGCCGGAGACCGCGTCCGATTCGCTCGGCGCCTTCGGCCTCGGCCCCGGCGACCACCTCGGCATGATCGGCTTTTTCCGTGTTCTGGTGCCACGCGTGCGCGCGGCGGGCGCGCGGCTCACGGTGCTCGAGCTGCGGCCCGAGCTGGTCGAGACGACGCCGGACTACGAGGTGACGCTCGACCCGGCGAAGCTCGCCGCGTGCACGAAAATCATCGCCACCAGCAGCGTGCTGTTGAACGACACGCTCGACGACGTGCTCGCGCACGGTGGCCATGCGCGCGAGTTCGCGCTCATCGGGCCTTCGGCGAGCGGCTTTCCCGATCCGCTCTTCGCGCGCGGCGTGACGGTGGCCGGCGGCTACCGCGTCGACGACCCGGCCGCGCTGCTGCGCCGCGCGCGCGCGCTCGAAGCCTGGGGCGACGCCGGCACGAAGTGCGCGATCCGGCGCGACGCCTACCCGGGGTTCGAGGCGCTTATCGCGCGCGCCGCGCGCTGAGCCTACTTCGCCGCCACCACCATGATCTCGACCAGCGCGCGCGGGTCGGCGAGCTTGGCCTCGATGCAGGCGCGCGCCGGCAGGTTCTTCGGATCGGCCCAGGCGGTCCAGGCCTCGTTCATTGCCGCACGGTAGCGGATGTCGCTCACCCAGATCACTGCCGACAGGATCTTCGCCTTGCTCGAGCCGCATTTCGCCAGCAGCGCGTCGATCGCCGCCAGGATCTGCTGGGTCTGGCCCTTCGCATCCTGCGACCAGTCGTCGGCCACGATGCCGGCGAGGTGCACCAGACCGCCGTGCTCGACCGCCTTCGACAGGATGCCCGCGGATTCATGCCTCACGATGCTCATGCTTGCTCCTCCTCTGCGTTTCAGTCGTGCGTCAGTGGTTTCTTCGTGAACAGGTAGTCCTTCAGCTCCTTGGAGAAGGTCGGGTCCTGGCGCCGGATCCACTCGAGCACCATTGCCGCGTGCTCCTTTTCCTCGTCGCGGTTGTGCGCCAGGATCGCCTTGAGTTCCTTGTCCTTGCAGGCGTCGACACGCTGGTTGTACCAGTCGACCGCCTCGAGCTCTTCCATCAGAGAGACGATCGCGCGGTGCATGTCGCGCGTCGCGTTCGACAGTTCCTCGACCGGCTCGTGATAGCCCTCGTTTGCCATGTCCGTCCTCCTTGCTTGCAGTGAATGTACTAGTCCACCCAGACCCGCGCGTTGCGGAACAGGCGCATCCACGGCGAGTCCTCGGCTGCGCCGTCCGGCACCCATGACATCTGCACGCTGCGGAACACGCGCTCCGGGTGCGGCATGATCGCGGTGAAGCGACCGTCCGTGGTGGTGAAGCCGGTCAGCCCGCCGGGCGAGCCGTTCGGATTGAGCGGGTAGGTCTCGGTCGGCTGGCCGTAGTGGTCGACATAGCGCAGCGCGGCAATCGCGCCGCGCCGATCGGCCTCGCTGGCGAACACGGCCCGGCCCTCGCCATGAGCGGACGCGACCGGCATGCGGCTGCCCGCCATGCCGGTGAACAGGATCGACGGATTGTCGAGCACCTCGACCATGACGAAGCGTGCCTCGTACTGCTCGGAGCGGTTGCGCAGGAACGTCGGCCAGTGCGCCGCGCCGGGAATGATCGCCTTCAGCGCAGCGAGCATCTGGCAGCCGTTGCACACGCCGAGCGCGAAGCTGTCGCTGCGGGCAAAGAATGACTCGAACACTGCCCGCGCGCGGGCGTTGAACAGGATCGACTTGGCCCAGCCCTGACCCGCGCCGAGCACGTCGCCATAGGAAAATCCGCCGCAGGCCACCGCGCCGCGAAACCCCGCCAGGTCGGCACGTCCCGCGAGGATGTCGGTCATGTGCACGTCGACCGCCTCGAAGCCGGCGCGTGCAAACGCCATCGCCATCTCGACCTGGCTGTTCACGCCCTGCTCGCGCAGCACCGCGATGCGCGGCCGCGCGCCGCGCGCGAGATAGGGCGCGGCGACGTCCTCGGACGGATCGAAGCGCGGCGCAAAGTGAATGCCCGGGTCCTTGGCGTCGAGCACCCGGTCGTATTCCTCCTGCGCGCAGGCCGGGTTGTCGCGCAGCGCCTGCATGCGCCAGGTCGTCTCGCTCCAGACGCGCTGCAACTCGATGCGTGGCCGCGCGAAGACGGCTTTTGCGTTGCGCATGACGCGGATCTCGTCGCGCGCGTTCGGCTGGCCGACGACGTGCGTGCAGGCGCCCAGGCCGTGCGCGCGCAGCAGGTCCATGACCCGCGCGCGCTCGGTGCTGCGGACCTGCAGCACGGCCCCCAGTTCCTCGGCAAACAGCGCGGCGAGCGCCAGATCGTGCATCCGCCCCGCGAGCTGGCTGTCGCTGTTGCGTTTGAACGCGTCGACGTCGTCGATTGCGGCGTCAAAGGCGATTGCATCCAGGTTGAGCGTCACCCCGCAATGGCCGGCGAATGCCATCTCGCAGGCCGTCGCGAACAGCCCGCCGTCCGAACGATCGTGGTAGGCAAGCAGCAGGCCCTTCTGCGCGAGCGCCTGCACGGCGTCGAACAGCGCCCTGACGCGCTGCGGATCGTCGGCGTCGGGGCCGGTCTCGCCCAGCGCACCGTACACCTGGGCGAGGATCGAGCCGCCGAGGCGGTTGCGGCCACCGCCCAGATCGATCAGCAGGAGCTCGCTGTCGCCCTGATCGGACCGCAGACGCGGCGTCAGCGTGCCGCGGGCGTCGTCCACCGGCGCGAAGGCCGAGACGATGAGCGAGAGCGGCGCGATCACCTGCTTGTCGACCTCGCCCTCGCGCCACGCGGTACGCATCGACAGCGAATCCTTGCCCACCGGGATCGACACGCCGAGCGCCGGACAGAACTCGAGCGCCACGGCGCGCACCGTGTCGTACAGCGCGGCGTCCTCGCCCGCGCTGCCCGCGGCCGCCATCCAGTTTGCCGACAGCTTCACGCGGTCGAGCGAGGCGATGCGCGCCGCCGCCAGGTTGGTAATCGCCTCGGCCACCGCCATGCGGCCGGAGGCCGGCGCATCGAGCAGCGCGAGCGGCGTGCGCTCGCCCATGGCGAAGGCCTCGCCTGCGGTGCCGTCGAAATCGAGCAGCGTCACCGCGCAGTCGGCCACCGGCACCTGCCAGGGCCCGACGAAGGGATCGCGCGCGCACAGCCCGCCGACCATGCGATCGCCGATCGAAACCAGGAAGGTCTTGTCGGCCACCGCAGGGTGGCACAGCACGCGCAGCGCAGCGTCCGCGAGATCGATTCCGCTCGGATCGAAAGGCAGGCGCGGCGGCGCACCGCGGCGCACGTCGCGCAGCATCTTCGGTGGCTTGCCGAGCAGCGTCTCGAGCGGCAGGTCGACCGGCTGGTTGTCGAAGCGCGGATCGGCGACGACCAGGCGCCCGTCCGCCGTCGCCGTGCCGAGCACCGCGAGCGGACAGCGCTCGCGCGCGCAGATCGCGCGCAGCGTCTCGAGCGCCTCCGGGGCGAGCGCGACGACGTAACGCTCCTGCGCCTCGTTGCACCAGATCTCGCGCGGCGACATGCCGCTGTCCTCGGAAGGCACCGCGCGCAGGTCGAAGCGCGCGCCGCGCCCGGCGGCATACACCAGCTCGGGCAGCGCGTTGGAGAGCCCGCCCGCGCCGACGTCGTGAATCGAGAGAATCGGATTCGCCTCGCCCAGGGCCCAGCAGCGGTCGATCGCCTCCTGCACGCGGCGCTGCATCTCGGCATTGCCGCGCTGCACCGAGTCGAAATCGAGGTCCGCGATGTTCGCACCGGCGCCCATCGACGAGGCCGCGCCGCCCCCCATGCCGATCAGCATTCCCGGCCCACCGAGCTGGGCGAGCAACGTGCCCTCGGGCAGCGCCGATTTTTCGGTATGCGCTGCGCTGATGTTGCCGATGCCGCCCGCCAGCATGATCGGCTTGTGGTAGCCGCGCGTCACGCCGCCCAGGTCCAGCTCGAAGCTGCGAAAGTAGCCGGCGAGGTTCGGCCGGCCGAACTCGTTATTGAACGCCGCCGCGCCGATCGGCGCCTCGAGCATGATGTCGAGCGCCGAAACGATGCGCCCGGGCTTGCCGGGACCGTCGGCCTCCCAGGGGCGCGCCGCGCCCGGAATGCGCAGGTGCGAAACCGAGTAGCCGACCAGGCCGGCCTTGGGCTTCGCCCCGCGGCCGGTCGCGCCTTCATCGCGGATCTCGCCGCCCGCGCCGGTCGCCGCACCGGGAAACGGGGAAATCGCGGTCGGATGGTTGTGCGTCTCGCACTTCATCACCGTGTGCGTCAGCCCCGACTGCGCGCGATACACGCCCTGCGCATCCGGATGAAAGCGCTGCGCCACGCGACCCTCCATCACCGCCGCGTTGTCCGCGTAGGCGACGATCGTGCCCTGCGGCGCCACCGCATGGGTGTGGCGGATCATCGCGAAAAGCGAGCGGTCCATGCGCTCGCCATCGATGATCCAGTCGGCATTGAAGATCTTGTGCCGGCAGTGCTCGGAATTGGCCTGCGCGAACATCGTCAACTCGGCATCGGTCGGGTCGCGCCCGAGCGTCCGGTAGGCCTCGAGCAGATAGTCGATCTCGTCGTCCGACAGCGCCAGCCCGAGCGCGCGATTCGCATCCGCCAGGGCGGCGCGCCCGCCGGCCTGCACGCCGACGCGGGCGAGCGCGCGCGGCGCCACGTGCTGGAACAGCTGCGCCGCGTCCTGTGCCCCGGCGAGCACCGTTTCGGTCATGCGGTCGTGCAGGCAGGCGGCGATCGCCGCACGCGCCCCCGCCGGCACACCACGCACGTAGTAGAGACAGCCGCGCTCGATGCGCAGCACGCCGTCCAGCGCACAGTTGCGCGCGATGTCGGTCGCCTTCGATGACCAGGGCGAGATGGTGCCGATCCGCGGCACCACCAGGAATGGCTCGCCGCTGCAGGCCTGCGGCTCGAGGGGCGCGCCGTAATCGAGCAGCTGCTCGAGCACCGCCTGCGCCCCGGCATCGGGCGCCTCGGACGTCTCGACGAAATGCCAGAACTCGGCCGCGACGCCAGTGACCGGCGGGGCAATGCGCTTTAGCGCGGCGACGAGCTTCGCGATGCGGAACTCCGACAGCGCACGCGCGCCGCGGAGCTGAAAAACATGGGACATTGAAGCGCCGAGCCGGTAAAAGCGAATTTTACCCGCCGCGCTGCAGCAGCCGGCGCCGATCGGGCGGCGCCGTAGGCCTCACTTCGCCGGATAGCTGAGCCGCGGCTCCTTGATCGTGCCCACGAGGCTGAACGTTTCGTTGATCGCACGCGGGCCGGACTCGACGTCGGCCACGATGCGTCCCTTGACCTCCCCGTCCGGCTCGATTTCGACCGTGCCGGCCGCGTTCAGCTTGCCGGCGCCCATGTTGAGGCTGCGCAGCGACACCGCCCCGGCCTGGTACACCCCCTCGCCCGAAAGCTCGGAGAAAATCGTGCGCCCGCTGGACTGCTTGCCCTTGGTCTGAATCCCGCGCGACAGGTCGAAGCTTCCCAGCACGCCCTTGCTGATGCTGAATGTCCCCTCGACCCGCGCGCCCTGCCCCAGCGCGTTCGGATCGGCCCCCGTCATGCTGAAGCGACCCTTGGCCTCGGCCTTGCCCGCGGACAGCAAGGCCGGCGCGAAGACCGCGGCGTTGACGCCCTTGCCGACGAGATCGCCGCTGAACGACCACTGCGCACCCCAGCGCAGCTCGCCATTGCCCGAGATCACGCCATCGAACACGCGCGCATCCCAGGCGCTGAGGCGCAGGCCCTCCCGGGTCGCACTGCCCTTGAGGCCGACGTCCGCCAGCGTGACACCCTTGAGGAACGACAGGTTGAGCGCATCGGCCTTCGCTTCGACGCCGATTTCCTTGCCTTTCGGGGTCAGCTTCACCTCGATGCCATCCGGGCCGGTTACCGTGGCACGCGCGACGCGGCCGTCGCCGGCCATCTTGAGCGTGACATCGAACGCCGGCAGCGTCATCGGTCCCTCGAAACGCGCCCCCTGCAGGACGATGGTCTCGGTCCGCAGTGCGCCGCCCTTGAGTCCGCCCAGCAGGCCCTGTGCAATCACCGACTGCGGCACTGCGACGCCCTCGAGCTCGATGCGGCTGAACGACTTCTCCGAAGACAACAGCGCCGCGATGCCCGGGTAGGCACGCGCGCGCACCACCTTGACCGCATCGCTGCCGCTGCCGATCGTGATGCCCTCCAGCTTGACCTGAATCCCGGTCACCAGCGACATCCCGGCCGAGGCGATCTTCACCGGCACGCCGAGCGAGGCGCTCGCCGCACGCTCGTAGTCTGCGGTCGGCATCGGCATGACGTGCAGCGCGCCGACGCCTGCGACCAGCAGCACGGCCGCGGCGATGGCGAGCGGCTTGCCCAGCTTGCGCCGCCGGATGCGCTGCGCCTGGACCTCCTTGGGCGCCGGCGGCTCGGCCTTCTTTTCCTTGGGCTTCTTTTCCTTCTTCTTGAAGGCAAAGAGCTGCTTGACCTTCGCCTCTGCAGCCGGCTTCGCCGGCTCCGCCTCGGTCTCCTCGCGCGAGCGCTTCGCTGCCGCCTTGCGCGCGGACTTGCTCAGCAAGCGCTCCTCGCTGCGGACCTCGTCCATATCGAGGTCCTCGTCCGAGATGTCGATGTCGTCCTGGGCCGCGCCCTGCGCCGTGAGACCGGCCGCCGCCTCCAGCTGCTGCTTGCGCTTTTCCCGCTCGGCCTCTTCCCGTGCCTGCTCTTCGCGTTCGCGCTGCGCACGCGCTTCGGCTTCGGCCCGCGCATGCGCTTCCTCCTCGCGCCGGCGCGCCTCCGCTTCGCGCTGCTGCCGCGCTTCCTCGTCCTTGCGCTTGCGCGCCTCGGCGTCCTTGGCCTTGCGCTCGGCGTCCTCCTTGGCTTTGCGTTCCGCCGCTTCGCGCGCCTTCTGCTCTTCCTCGTCGCGCTTGGCGAAACTGTCGAGATCGGCGAGCAGGTCGTCCGACAGCCCCGAGGCCGCCGGCGCGGCTTTCGCCGCCTCTTCCGCCTTGCGCCCGGCCTCTTCCTTCTCCCTGCGCTGCGCCTCTTCCTCTTCCTTGCGCCGCGCCGCCTCAGCCGTCTGGCGCCGGATTTCCTCTTCGGTCTCGCGCTGGGCCTCCTCTTCGGCCGCCTTGCGCTTGCGCGCCTCTTCTTCCTTGCGCTTGGCCTCTTCGGCTTCCTTGTGCTTGCGCGCCTCCTCTTCCTTGCGCTTGGCCTCTTCGGCTTCCTTGCGCTTGCGTTCCTCTTCTTCCTTGCGCTTGGCCTCTTCGGCCTGCTTGCGCTCTTCCGCCTCCGTGCGACGGCGCTCTTCCTCCTCGCGCGCCTTGCGCTCGGCTTCCTCGCGCGCCTTGCGCTCCGTCTCGAGCTGCTGGCGCAATGCCTCGGATTCCTGACGTGCCTTTTCCTCCACCTCGCGCCGGGCACGCTCTTCGGCTTCCTTGGCGATGCGCTCGCCCTGTTCCTTGGCATTGCGCTCGGCGTCCTCGCGGGCCTTGCGCTCGGCGTCGAGCTTGGCGTTCATCTCCTGCTCGATGCGCGCGCGCTCCTCGGCCTCCTTGTTGGCGCGCTCCTCCGCCTCGGCCTTGGCCTTGGCTTCGGCCTCCGCCTTCTGCCGTGCTTCGGACGCGGCACGGATCGCCGCATCGCGCAGCGCCTTCGACTTGGCCTCCGAGTCCGCGCGCGCTTTGGCCTCGGCTTCTGCCTTGGCCTTCGCTTCGGCATCGGCTTTCGCGCGCGCCTCGGCCGCAGCCCTCGCCCGTGCATCGGCCTCCGCCTTCTCCTTTGCCGCAGCCTCGGCTTTCGCCTTGGCCTCGGCCTCGGCTTTGGCCCGCGCTGCAGCTTCCTCCTTGGCGCGTGCCGCCGCCTCTTCCTTGGCCTTTGCCTCGACCTTTTCGCGCGCCTTGAAATCGAACGCCTCGTCCTCGGCCTTGCGCTCCGCCTCGGCGTGCGCCTTGGCGGCCAGGTCGAGGCGCTGCGAAGTCGTCGAGCCCGGAGCGGGCGTGGGCTGGGGCGTCGCGCCGCCTGCTTTGGGCGCGGTGGGAATGAAAGACGTGAAATCGAGCTCGTCGCCCTCTTCCGCTTCCTCCTGTTGCGGCGCCGCCGCGGGCGGCGGCGGGGCCGCCGGGCGACTGCCCGTGCGACCCGCGGCCGGCCGCGCCTGCCCGACCGGCGTCCCGGGGGAGACTTCGCGCACGAAGCCGTCCTTGTCCATCTTCTCGATCAGCTGCCGGAATTTGGCCTCGCCGAGCTTCTCGAACTTCTGATTGAGCTCGGCGACGGTCGACTTGCCGTCGACCGCCGACAGCACCGCACGGTCGGCGCGCGACAGATGGCTGGTGCGACCCGACGCTTCCTGGACGCCTTTGCCGGTCTTTGAGTAGATCGCGGTCGGGTTCATGCCTCTTCGTGTGGTCTTGGCGTCCGCACGTACGCGCGGCTGATGGGTTGTCGGACCGGTCGCGGCAGGACGATTTCACTATTATAAGCAGATGCGCGCGCGGGCCTGCGTGACACGCTACACGCTCGGGCGGGCGCCGGCGGCCCCGGCGAAGGGCCTCGGCGCCTGGCCACCCGCCGGTCGGCGGCGGCAGAGGGGGCACCCGAGCGCGCCCGGGGCGTTCTGTCGCGGACGGGGGACCGCGCGCTGCGCGCCTCGCTAGAATGCGCGCCGATATGGACTCCATCGATAGCGTGGTCATCGGAGCGGGCGTGGTCGGCCTCGCAGTCGCCCGCGCGCTGGCGCTCGCCGGGCGCGAAGTCATCGTGCTCGAGGCCGAGGACGCGATCGGCACGCACACCAGCTCGCGCAACAGCGAGGTGATCCATGCCGGGATCTACTACCCGAAGGGTTCGCTCAAAGCGCGCAGCTGCGTCGAAGGACGGCATCGCCTGTATGACTATTGCGCCAGCCACGGCATTCCGCACCGGCGCTGCGGCAAGCTGATCGTCGCGACCGACGACGCGCAGCTGGCCGAGCTCGAGTCGATTCGGCAACGCGCACTGGCCAACGGGGTCGAAGACATCGTCCGGCTGAGCCGCGAGCAGACGCTGGCCTGGGAGCCGGCCCTGTCCGCGGTCGCCGCGCTGCACTCGCCTTCGACCGGGATCATCGACAGCCACGCCCTGATGCTTGCGTACCTGGGGGACGCGGAGGCGCGGGGCGCGATGCTGGCGCTGAAGAGCCCGCTCGAGCGCGCCCAGCTGCGTGGCGACTGCATCGCATTGCAGGTCGGTGGCACCGAGCCGATGCAGCTGCACGCGCACTGCGTGGTGAATGCCGCCGGACTGCGTGCACCGAGCCTGGCGCGGTGTATCGAAGGCTATCCGCACGAGCAGGCGCCCGGCGAGTACTACGCCAAGGGCAACTACTACGCGCTGGCTGGCCGCGCACCGTTTTCGCGCCTGATTTATCCGGTACCCGAACCCGGCGGTCTCGGCGTACACATCACGCTCGATCTCGCCGGCCAGGCACGCTTCGGACCGGACGTCGAATGGGTCGAGCGAATCGATTATCAGGTCGATCCGGGTCGCGCCGCACGCTTCTACGCAGCGATCCGCCGCTACTGGCCGGCGCTGCCCGACGACGCACTGGTCCCCGGTTACGCCGGCGTTCGCCCGAAGATCACGCCGCAGGGCGCGCCCGCCGCCGACTTCGTGGTGCAGGGCCCGCGCGAGCACGGTGTACCCGGCCTTGTGAACCTGTTCGGCATCGAATCACCTGGACTGACCGCGAGCCTTGCGCTGGCGGACGAGGTGCTCCGCGCGCTGAGTTAGTGTGTGTCGCAGCGGCTTCGGGTCATGCAGGGTGCTGAAGCCCTAAAATGCGCTCATGAGCCGACCCATCTATCTAACCGAAGACATCCGCCGTATCGAAGCCGCCGCCGGCGCGGTCAGCCCGAAGCTGATGGTGCGCGCCGGCGAGGCCGCCGCAGCCTTGGCGCTGCAACTCGTGCCCGAGCAGGGCAAGGACGTGCTGGTGCTGGCCGGCCCCGGCAACAACGGCGGCGACGGCGTGGTCGCGGCCCGATACCTGCACGAGCGCGGCTTCTCGGTGACCGTGGTGAGCCTGGCCGAACA
>Ga0209536_100013126_pt1 | contig 11964 bp, 6 predicted proteins | sample DeeMarSeWOR28_12_FD_187461 | JGI IMG/M metagenome (GOLD analysis project Ga0209536, IMG submission 187461) | Marine sediment microbial communities from White Oak River estuary, North Carolina - WOR-2-8_12 (SPAdes) (version 2) | ecosystem: Environmental > Aquatic > Marine > Intertidal zone >...
ATTTCCACAACCCCTTTCAGGTCATCAATGTCATATAGATAGACATTCCCCAGATCATTCACTCTCGGCTCCACATCCCTTGGCACAGCAATATCAATAAAAAAAAGAGGACGATTGCGCCTTTTCCTCAGAAAACTCTTCACCTGTTCATAGTCGATTACATATTCGGTGGATGCGGTGGAGGTGATAACGATATCCGCCTCCAAAAGCTGTGCCCCGATTTCATCAAAGGAAACGGCGCTCCCATTAAAAGATTCCGCCACCTGCACGGCTCGGGAAAAAGTGCGATTGGCCACCCGTATGGAGCTGACACCATGGCCTAAGAGATGTCTGGCAGCAAGCTCAGCCATCTCGCCAGCCCCGATTAAAAGGACCAGTTTTCCCTCCAGATCATAGAATATCTTCTTGGCCAACTCTATGGCTGCATAGCTTATGGAAACCGCCGAATCCGAGATGCCCGTCTCAGTCCTTACCCGCTTTGCCACGTGAAAGGTCTTATGCATGAGCCTATTCAAGACAACGCCAGCTGTTTTTTCCTTTGTGGCCTGATAATAGGCGTCCTTTATCTGCCCCAAGATTTGTGGTTCTCCCACCACCAAGGAGTCTAGGCTCGATGCCACCCTAAAGATGTGCCTTATGGCCTCTGTATCCTCGAAGGTGTAGAGATTTGAGGAGAATGCATGTTCTGGCATGCCCCCCAGATCTGACAATAATGCGATGACTGATCTTCTCGCCTCTTCTGGCGCCTCACTCGTATACAGGGCCTCCACGCGATTACAGGTGGAAATAAATAGACCTTCCCTGATGGATTGGAGCTTCCTCATGGATGCCAACGCCGTGGAAGTATTGCCCGGCTCTCTGGCAAGGCATTCTCTCAGCTCCACGGGAGCTGTCTCATGATTCATGCCCAAGTTTACGATCTTGATCATATTCCTGCTCGGCCTTCAATACTCCTGAAGCTGTGGTAATCGCTTAGCCAGAGGCTGACACCGATAAATGTGAAGAGCAGAACGAGAAAACAGACAATGGACATAATGGCTGCCTTGCGCCCTCGCCAGCCAACGGCCACCCTTTCATGCAAAAGAGTCGCATAGAGCAGCCATGTGATCAGAGACCATACCTCCTTGGGGTCCCATCGCCAGTAACTCCCGAGGGCGTATTGGGCATATATGGAGCCAGTGATCATGCCCACCGTTAACAGGGGAAAGCCATATATGAGGGCACAGTAGTTGATGGAGTCCAGTGTCTCTAGGGAGGGCAATCTGCTGTAGAACGAGCCAAGGCGTTTTCTCTTTATCTGGTGTTCTTGGATCAAATACATGATCGCGGCGACAAAGGTAACCGCGAGCATGCCATTCCCCATGAATATGGTGCCCACGTGGATCGTGAGCCACATGCTTTTGTACATGGGTTTGACCACCACTTCCATACCAGGGATGGTGGAAGAAATGATCATTATAAAGGCCGCAAGGGGCGCTACAAAGGAGCCGAGGACCATTAATTTGAATCTCAGTTGAAAGATGAGGTATGCGCCAATAATGGTCCATGAAAAAACCGATAAGGCTGATTTCAGGCTGAGCACCGGTGCCGTACCGAGGGTGTAATACTGGTGGGCGAGGAATAGGGTGTGGCAGATAAAACCCGCCACAAGGATCCTGTATGACCAGGTATAAACGCTCTTTTGCTGTTTGATGATATAGACAATAAATCCACCCGATGCCAGAAGAATGAGAAAAAGAGCCAACTTGAAGAGTAGAAAAGCCATAGTTTCACTCAACCTTTAAATAATTGATCACGTCCTTTGATGAGAGTCGCCCTGGAATAATCCCATTGAGAATCGTGGCCACGCCATTCCAATCCTGTCTGCCTATTGCCTCCAAAATGGGAGAATTGACCAGTTCATTGAATATTCTCCTATTTTCATCCTGAGAGAGACTTTGAGAGAGTATTTCTTCTCTGAGTCTGCCCATGAGAACCAGGAAAGATCCGTATTCATCGCCAAATCTTTCCTCTAATGCCTCTCTCAACTTTTTAGCCAGGGCAGGACTTTTCCCGGAAGTGGAAACGGCGATCAGAAGGTCTCCTCTTCGAAGAACGGAAGGCAGTATAAAGTTGCAGTCAGAGGGCTGATCCACGGCATTGACGAGCAAACCCTTCTCTTTTGCCTTTTCACTCACCTGGTGGTTCAAACGGGGGTCATCCGTGGCAGCAATTACCATGAAGGCTTCCTCGAGGCAATCCTCATTAAATTCCTGCCCAAGGAAGCCTATTTTCCCCCCTTCGCTATAACGACGTAGCCGGGGAGTCATCTCTCGCGATATGACCTGGACCTCCGCGCCGTATTGCAGAAGCGTTTCAATCTTGCGCTCGGCCACAGTACCGCCTCCTACCACAAGAACCTTTTTCCCATCTAATTGGATCAAAACCGGATAGTAAGACATGAATGGGCTGCACTCCGAAATGAGCGTTATGGCATCTGACAAATAACCCCGACCTATTGGAACCCGGCTTTACCATCACTTCCATGAGGCGTTCATCTTACCTCATTGGGCAGGGGAAAATAGACATAAAAAATCACTTATCACTTAAACTAATCACTATATATATCTTTATTAATTATATATACTGGTCAACCAATCCGGTGATGAATTTCTCTATTTCCTCTTTCCCCCCTTTGGCCTCCAGATCTTTAACCAGGTTCTTGATCTTTTCATAGGCCACCGGATCACGCTTCAAATCGTCCGTTGACCTGTAGGCCCCACCTCGCCGACCCACCCGGTAGATCAGTCTGTCGGAATCGGGCAGTTCCTGATATTTCCTGATCACCTCCAACATCTCTTCCTTGTCTTCGGGCAGTTTACCGCTCACCTCCTCCAAGAGATTCATGATGTGATCGCTTGTCACCATGCTGGTAATACCGTCAAGGGTTTCTATGAAGAGTCTCACCTCCTCCGCAAGCATATCGTCGGTCTGCATCTCGAACTCGCCATTTTTCAGCTTCTCGGAAAGGGGAACCCTATCAGGTACCCTCAGGCTCCGGAGACGGATAAAGTGGGGGTTGATCTGGTTGAGGACTTTTGCTGTGGCCGTGGCATGCTCCCGCCACAGACCTTGGCCTCCCAGACCTGGCATCACATATTCAGAGAGCTCCATTCCCGCTTCCAGCACCTTTCTGCCTGCCTCAACATGTTGGGCCCCGGTAACGCCCTTCTTCATCAATTTCAGGAGCGGATCGTATCCACTTTCCAGCCCCACGTGCACCCTGTCCAAACCTGCTTTCCGTATGGCCTTGAGGGACTCCACTGATTTTCTGACAATGGTCCTGGATCTGGAGTAGCTGGTCACACGGGTTATCTGTGGAAACTTCTCCCTAAGAAATTCCAGGACCTCCACCAAGTCATTGGTCTTCATGACCAAATTATCCGCATCCTGTAAGAAGCAGGCGCCCGTCCCATAATAGAGCCAGATGGCAATGCTTCGGTAGGCATCGCTGTAATTGGGGCTGTTGAAGATTGCACTTATGACCTGGTCATTGACCTCTCCACTGAATCCCAACTTCCAGGAAAGGGCCTTTATCTCGTCTGCCGTGTCCTTTGCTGTCTGGATATCCTCTTTGATCTCTTCCACTGTCCGAAGAGAAAACTTGCTCCTCTTGTAAACAGGACAAAAAAGACACTGATTCCATGGGCAGTTTCGTGTCACCCGCAAGAGCAGACTCTTCGCCTCGTTGGGAGGTCGAATTGGGCCCTGCTCAAAACTGAATTCCCTCGCCATTATTATTTGCCCTCAATCTAATTATCATTAATTTTCCATCAGTTATAATGCATAAATAAAAATATATCAACTCCTCAGGATTTCAAGGAGTTCAAGCTATTTCCCTGTAGAATACACTTTCCTTTGGGAGGTGGAGGAGATTCACTGGACAATTAACAATTCCCCTATTTTTTGCTATTCTGTCTTTTTTCGCGGTCTGGAGAAACGCCAACGGGCAGAGGTGCGGGAAGTGGACGCCTACAATTTTGGATCAAAGGGATGAGGTGGCCTCAGCAAAGGCACCTGAGACCATGGGGCGATATCCTGGAGGTGTTGAGGGTTTTTTCTCTGATTTTACAGGTTTTTTTCATGACCCGAGAAGATTTACTTATACCCCTTTAATCCTCTGTAAAGGGACTAGACCCTTCTCTCCCTGAGCCATGGACAGGGGACCTTCTCCATGGGGGTTGAATCCGAAGGCGTCCAGCATCTCTTTTTTCCCTCGTATTCGCTGTTTCCCCAAATGCCTGATTTCTCCGTGGCGACGGTGCCCTTTCAGCCTCTGCCAGGCATCCCTGCTCAAAATGATGGGAAAGTCGTGGAAGGCCTTGGTGAAATCTTGCAGGCGAGCGGCCGTATTAAGGGTATCTCCAACTGCCGTCCACTCAATCTTCTCTTGGGACCCGATGTTTCCCACAATGGCCGTACCCGTATGAATGCCGATGCCCACTTCCATCGGCTTGCCTCCCAGAATAAACTTCTTGCATAGGTCAAAGATCTCACAGGCCGCATTGAAGGCCAAAGCGGCATGATGCTCTAACGGTTCAGGGGCCCCAAAAATGGCCAGGAATCCATCTCCTGTGTATTTGTTGATGTGTCCCTTTTTGCTTGTGATGTTGTTGATTATCGTAGAACATTTGTTAAAGTAATCGTTCAAGAAAGCGACCACATCCTTTGCATCCATAGTCTCAGAGCTGGATGTGAAATCCCTGATGTCCAGAAATAGGGCGGTAATCGACATCTCCTCTCCCCGAAAAAGGTCTTCGGCACCAGAATCCAGATATCGCCTTATGACCGGTGGAGGGACGTACTTCTCAAATAACTTTCTGAGATTCTCTTCTCGTGCCTTGCTTTCTTCAAGTTTATGATAAGATATGGCATTGTGGATGCTAATGGCGACCTGGGGCGCTATCCCCATCAACAAAGACATATCGCTCTGGCTTAGGGGCCGCTTTGACTTGGGGTTGTCCACAAACAGAATCCCGAGGGACTCTCTCTCATAGACGATGGGCGCACAAATAAATGACTGTGCGCCCACCAGCTTTACAAACCTCACACTCCTCTCAGACAGGTCTTTCTCTATTGCCGAAATGTCATTGACCAGAAAGGGACTCTGTGATCTGAAGGCCTGAACCGCAACGCCTTTAGCGCTGGGATTGTCCAGATGAAAATCCGTACCTCTCAAAAGCAACTCCAACTCGGGAGCATATCCATAGCCCATCGTGTACCTGAGCCGGGTCTTGTCTTCGTTAGCAAGCCAGATACCACCCCTGTCAAAGTCCAGGCGTTTCTCCATAGCCTCTGTAACTGCACTGAGCAGCTTATGGGTATCCAGAAACATGGCAGTCGCCTGACCCACCTCTTTGACCAGCTGGGCATTGTTATATCGCAGATTAATCTCGTCAAGAAGGAGCTTGGCTGCGTCGCGCTGGCTCTCGATATTGTTGGCCAACTCATCATTCTTGCGACGCTCTGCATATAGTGCGGCTCCTGTCATAAGTGAGGTGCAGAAAAAAATGGAGGCCAGCCAGAGGAAAAGGGGGAGGTAAAAATAAAGGGCGCCACAGGCGAAGAGACTCAGCACGGAGAGGTAATTCCGGACCCGCGTCCACAAAAAAGAGGCCGTCCTTTCCCAGCTCACAATGTAGAGGCATAGGTCTCCCCCCCTGTGAATACAGGTGGGATGTTCGATCTTTGCGAACTTGTTTGTAAACAGTTTTGCGACCCCTTCAAGATATCCCATCCGGCTATCACACTGATAAGGCCTTTCCGCGATCTGTGAATCTACAATGGAGACAACCTCTATCCTGTTGGGGCCCAATTTCTTGGTCTTCAATACGGATGCTCGAGTAAAGTGGGAAGCAAGTTTTTCTGCCACCCAATAAGCCGCCCCAGGGCTCATAAACCCAAGGGCATATTGTTTCACCACACTGGAGGCTTTTGAGGTGGCCGCATAACGTCCAACCTTGCGGGAGATATTTGGATCTCCAGTCTTCTTTCTCAGGAGTTGATGGAATCGGTCCACCTGCCATTGGCTGAACCAGTGTCCCTGGTCCTCCAGTTCATAGTTCTTGATCCACGCATAGTCTAAAATGGAATGAATATCCACATCAGGATGGAACTCTTTGATGTATTCTACGTAGTTCTTTAAAAGGCGGCTATTGTAAAGGGGAGTATCAATCCTCCCCCCGTGACCATCAACTGTGGTCATATCCAGCTTCCTTATGGTTTAAATACACTTAATTATTATTTAATTATATAAAAAGAGAGCTATATTATAAAGATAAATTATAATATGTCAATAAATGTTAATGAATGTATAGGAAATCTATTATAAAAAATTATTTTTACATTGTATCCAAAAAAAACCGGGATCCCCTAAAGCGTGCTGCGCCATAGAAAGGAAGGACCCTCAATACAGGGGCACGGCTTTCACAGGCTTCCTCCCGCCATGTGAAGCCTCTTGCTCCGTGAGGGCCAGTGGTTCTCTCTTTTCATGAAGAAAGCCCCCTTACTACCGCAGACCCTTTGTGGTGCTGGACCAACTAGGAGGCACTTGTGGCTTGTAAAGGCTAAGCGCAGTGGAATAGAATCTGTTGGTGGTTACTCATAACTTAGCTTGAACTTCTGTTGCATGAATTCCATATAATCCTGCCCGTATCGCACGTCCAAAGTCCACAACTGATATCGTTTTTCATAAGGAATCTCTTCTGCTTGCACATATTCAAATGGATAAAACAGGACCGGGACTTTTTCCATATCATATCCCGCGGTCAACTTGGCGACTGCGATGGAAAGAATATTCCATGGAAGGGCCTTCGGATTGGTGACAAAGATCTTGATCCCATTCAGGAGTTCTGAAAAGTTAAGTCCCAGTTCTGATCGGTTCAGAATAAGGACCGCGTCCAACTCCCCCTGTCGGCTCAGGGAATAGGTCTGGCAGTTCCTTTGAAAACCGAGTCTAGAATAAACACGATCCAGGCCCTCCTCCCCCGTATCTTTTTGCTCTAGCCCCAATGCATCCAGAAGCAGACCTCCGGAGTGATGGGAATAGAACCTCCTCAGCTCCCACAGATCCTGTTTAGAGCTCTCCTTCAGCAACCATCCGTTGGGCAATTGGGTGCCCAGAGACAGACTCGTATAGGGAAGATAGGCAAAAAGATCCATGGAGCAACCCCGCCTATTGTCCAGAGCCTTCGCGAAACCTCCAAAGACAAGATTGGGAAATTTGTTCTCTGGGCGAAAGTAACAGATCACATAGTCCATCATTGCTGAAGGCAACCGACACATGTCATTTAGATAGTGCATCATTTGTTTCAGAACCATGAAACCGGTGCGTTTTTTTTCCATAGACTTGGCTGCATAGTGGTGTATCATCCAGGCCTTTTCATAGGCCCTTACCATAGAGATATGGCCATAGATCCGTCCGTTCTTCTGGTACGTGAAGTGCTTGGCAATCTCTGGTTTTTCCTTATACAGCTTCTGGTACGTTTCACTGAGATCCTCACGATGCGAATGAATCAGACGATACTTGGTGGGATATATAAACCCGCTCTCAAAAAAGAATTCCCAAAGCGCATCCATGTCCACCACATCGGAAAGGTAGGCATGCTCATCTAAGGCCTTGGTTAGGATATGCGTTAGTAGACAATAGGCATTAATATCCATATCCAGAATAGCCAACCCACACTGGATTTGATCTGTCTTTTTTTCCTCACGGTAGATGACTTGAACAGTACAATCTATTTTCAGTTCACCGGCAAAATTGATCACTAACTTGGGGAGAATCATACCCGGAATAAGGACGCCTTCATCCAATTTTTCACAGACCGAGAAGCCAGAGGTGGAGATGTCTTTGACTTCCAGATGAAAGCTCCTTTTTGTAAAAGGATGATCGAAGGTGACAGTGGGTGACGGTGCCAGCCTGAGACGAGGATTGCGTATCTGCTTTCCCTTGAATCGTTTTATCATGTTCTCACAGGGAGCCAATACCAACTCCCTTTCCTCAAAATTGCCCTGTTCACGAAGATGGGAGCAAGTCCCGGAGAACAAAATCTGGTTGCTATGGAACAAGAGAATCGTTATCGGTTCATCTGAATTCAGCCATTGAAAGTAAGAGTGTGCCTCTGGCCTAACCTTTATACGGAGTCCCATCGGACTGAAATCTAACAGTTCACCTCTGGCGCAAAAACCGTTCTGAGTCAATTCGGCAGTGACCCCTTTGCAGGCATACCTTTTAGCCTGCCGATGACCGATAATATAACTCTTCTTTGGGAGTTGGATGCAAAGAGAGTCCTCCCCCATGCCCTGGAGCTTCCCAGGCACGAGTACTATTGATTTGCCATTTGCAATGATAAGATGAAGAAATTGATATCCGAATATGTCTGAAATTGGGGGGTTCCCCTCCGACCAATGGCAGGTAAGATTTCCGCCGAAGCAAGCCTGAGGATATGCCCGCACCAAGACACTCTCTTCATACTTGGGATGTTTGAGATGGGCCAGGATCGATCCTTCTTTAAAATGGATGCGATTAATTATATTGATCAGGTGTTTTTGATTTACTGATTCTGCGCTTTTCAGGGCGCAAAGAAGCTCCTGATGCTTAAATATCCATGGTGGCAGTGCCCTTTGCTCTCGGGAGGCACCTCTTGAAGAGACGTTCTGCTCTGTTCGAATTTCCGCCCACCTATCTAGCGCCATTTCATATCCCCCATGTCCACCGATGGCCCCCTAGCCATCTGAAAAGGTTCACGTTTTGAGATACCCCTTAGGACAAGTCCCCCCTAATCCAGAAAAGGCATAGGATTTATATCATTCAATATCCATACCAAATTCCGGTAATTGGCCTCTGGGGAAAACCTGCTTTTCCCCATTAGGCCACATCCCTCCAACGTTACGAAAGGCTCCTTTTTTTGAGCACTTAGCCGCCCCCCCCTGTCAAACCTGTGAGACGCTTCTGAGCGGGAGGTGATTATACAAAGGCGCAATTCAAAAAAGGCTTCCAAAAATGCACAGAAATCAGTGCACCCTTGCACAGTATGGTGTGCATTATCATGGGGGAAAACCCATACGCTCAGATTTCTTGACGAACCGGTCTTCATGTGATGATATGAGTAAAGTGCGTAGGAGCTCCATCGACTGACTTAAAGCCCATGAAAAAACTTCTATTGATCAATCCTGTAGGCCAAAGAAGTGGTACTTTGTTGAGCAGGTTTTCCACTTTTCCTCCTTTGGGTTTTGCCTATGTGGCAGCGGTGACCCCTTCTGACTGGGAAGTCAAGATAGTGGACGAGAATTTTGATCGCTTTCAGCTTGAGGAGGCAGATCTGGTGGGGATTACCGCCTTTACAACCACCATTAACCGGGCCTATGAGATTGCCCGCATGTACCAGGAGCTTGATACAAAAGTGATCATGGGAGGGATTCATGCTTCTTTGCTCCCCGATGAAGCCTTAAAATATGCGGATGCGGTGGTGATCGGTGAGGTGGAGGGCATATGGAAAAACGTGATCAAGGATTTTGAGAATAACGCCCTGTCCCCAAAATATCTGGGGCCGAAGATTGATCTGACTCGGTTTGAGATAAAGCCTCGGCGAGACCTGCTGAATCCAAACTATCGCTGGCATTCAGTGCAGACCTCTCGAGGTTGCCCATTCAACTGCGATTTTTGCTCAGTTACAAGGTACCTGGGAAGAGAGTACCGCGTGAGAAAAGCGGCAGATGTGCTGGATGAATTAAAAACAATATCAGGCGATTACGTATTTTTCCTCGATGATAACTTGATAGGTTATGGCCAAGAGAGCAGGGGCAGGGCCGCCGAATTGTTTAAAGGAATGATCCAGCTAGGACTTTCCAAGAAATGGTGGATGCAGACTTCCATCAACGCTGCGGAAGATGAACATTTGATCCAGTTGGCCGCTGAGGCAGGTTGCATGTACGTCTTTATTGGATTTGAGACAATCAGCGAATCCATACTAAAAGGTATGAAAAAGGGCGTTAATCTCAAGATCGGGGTAGAAAATTATAAAAGGGTGGTTGATACCTTTCATAAATATGGCATTGCCGTGTCCGGTGCATTTATTGTGGGAAACGATTATGAATCGCCTACCTATTACAGGGAATTGGCCGACTTCTTTGTTGGCTCTGGGATTGACATTTTTCAGATCACCATTTTGACTCCTCTGCCGGGTACCCAACTTTTGGAGCAACTTCAGGGGGAGGATCGTTTGATCCACCACGACTTTCCCCAGGATTGGAATAAATACCGCTTCTCTCATGTGGTTCACCAACCCCAGGGCGTGGAGATCGAGACCATATACACAGGGAACAACTACATCAAACACCGTATCTATTCATTCCCTACCTATCAATATCGCCTTATAAGATCATTGTGGTCTCTGAAGAACTTCTCTAACTTCTTTGCTAGCTACAAAGCCAATCAAGCCTACAAGAAGGGCTGGAAAAATTCCCATTATTACAGAAAATATCCCTCCAATTTCGCACCCCCTCCCCCCTTCTGACACCCGAACCGCTTAGGCCCCGATCATGAGCCATGAGGATCCGCTGGCTCTTGTCCTTTACACGGAGATGGCGGTGCCTATCATTCACCAAGGCATCGGAGAAAGGATGGGAAAAAGGACCGGAACCTAGAAATATGGGGTCGGTGTGGGGTTGGTGAAGCGCTATGGACGCATCCTGAACTTTCGCTGCATATATTCCAGATATTCAAATCCGAAGCGCACATTCAGGATCCATAATTGATATTGTTTCTCGAAGGGAATCTGCTTGTCCTCCACATATTCAAAGGGATAGAAGAGAATGGGGACTTTCTTCATATTAAAAGCGGATGTGAGCTTCGCGATTGCCGTGGATAGGACATGCCAAGGTAAATTTTCCGTATCGGTCACCAGGATCTTTATGCAATTCAAAAGCTCAGAAAGATTGAAGCCAAGATTTGACCGGTTCACAATGAGAACCGCCTTTAGTTCTTCTCGGTGGGCCAGGCAATAGACCCCCCATTTCCTGACAAGACCACGGCTCTCGAAAATCTCTGCCAGTGTTCGATCACTCGGCTGCTCTTGTTCTAATCCCAGCGCCTCCAAAAGCAGACCTCCCGATTGATGGGCGTAAAACCTCTTCAGCTCCCACAACTCCTTTTCAGAGCATTCCCTTAGAGCCCATCCCTCAGGGAGATGGGCCCCTAAGGAAAGGCTTGTGTAGGGAAGGTACGTGAAGAGATCCAAAGAGCAGCCCCGTTGATTGTCCAATGCCCTGGCAAATCCGCCGAAGACTCGATCTGGAAACTTATTCTCAGGGCGAAAGTAACACATCACATAGTCCATATTTGCTGAGGGGAGTCGACACATATCATTCAAATAGTGCATAATCTGTTTCAGCACCATAAAACCGGTCCGCTTATTGTCCATCGCCTTCGCAGCATAATGATGGATCATCCAGGCTCTCTCATAGGCCCTCACCATGGCGATATGGCCATATATCCTCCCGTTTTTCTGGTACGTGAAATGTCGCGCAACCTCGGGGTTCTCCTGGTAGAGCTTCCGGTAGGTCTCCTTGAAATCGTTTCTGTGTGATTGAATGAGACGGTACTTGGTGGGGTAAATGAATCCGCTCTCAAAAAAGAATTCCCACAGGGCGTCCGTATCCACGACACTGGAGATATACGCATAGGGGTCCGTTGCATTGGTGAGGACATGAGTAAGGCGACTGTACGCTTCAATCTCCATATCCAAGATAGCCAGGCCGCACAGAACACCTTTCTCCTTGTCTTCTGAACGGTGGATGACCTGAGCAACACAGCGCATCTCCAGGACGCCAGCAAAATTAATGGTCAGTTCGGGTATAATCATACCCTGCATGAGTACACCTTCATCCGCCTTTTCATGGACGCAAAATCCAGAAGTGGAGATGTTG
>Ga0209536_100013127_pt1 | contig 11964 bp, 9 predicted proteins | sample DeeMarSeWOR28_12_FD_187461 | JGI IMG/M metagenome (GOLD analysis project Ga0209536, IMG submission 187461) | Marine sediment microbial communities from White Oak River estuary, North Carolina - WOR-2-8_12 (SPAdes) (version 2) | ecosystem: Environmental > Aquatic > Marine > Intertidal zone >...
CACAGGATACGCTGCAATCGGTGATTTACTGCGCAGACATACTCCGGCAGCAGGGTAACAATGCACGTGAAGTGATCGTCTGTTCCAGTTCGTATCATAATTATCGCTGTCAAATGTTGTTTCGAATGTGGGGCATACCCTGCCGGCGGGGCGAAATGCCCGGTGATCGGGCGGCGCTGGGTACCGCAAAATGGTTGTATTATTATTTCAGAGAGGCCGTAGCCATACCATGGGATTTTTTGCACATATGCCTGTTGCGTCTGTTGCGTTCTCGCCAATAAAAAAGGGAGATTAATATATGAACAAGAATACACTGATCATAATTACGGCAGCTCTGTTAATTGCGGTTGCGCTGTTTGTTTTCTATAACGATGGTGATACAGATAATGACGACAGCCTGACAACCGATGAACAAAAGGGTCTCAGACTACTCAAGGTGGCGCAAGAGGCCTGTCTGTCGGGTGTGAGTGAAGACGCCGGTGTAGACATTAATCTGGAAACGGATTTTCTCACCAGCTTCAAAGCGGGTTCTGGTGTACACAGGGAAAAGGCACGAGGCGCGGTCAACTATGTCAATGAACAGGTGCGTTCGATTGTCGATCAGGATGTCCGAGACTGTTTGCAGAAACACATGCCGCAGATTCAGGCCTGCCTGCTGGGTGACTGCGATTCGGCATCCCTGCCCAAAAGTATTGAGTTCCAGTTTACCTACCAGCCTGTGCGTGATAGTCCCTATCTGATGCAGGATTTTGTCGCCTTTGGCCTGGAAAACAGACCGGACAATCATGTACTGTTCAAACAGCCGGGCAAGGGTTACTTTGTCGATTCGATACCGCTGTTTGCCGAGAACAAGAAACGTAACGCCGCAATTTTCGGCGTTGTGCGAGAAAGCTACGTACCTGCATTCGATGAAAACACTAAATTCTGCCTGCGTCGATCCAGGCAAACGCCGAGCGACGGTAGCTATACGTTGTATCACTGCAAACAGGGCCAGGGTTGTCAGCACGAGAGCACGACGCCGAGGTGGTTCGAATTCTGTGAAACGGCAGCCAGCAACCGATATGACTTTTTGTCTCCACTGGTCGGTACGGTCCATGCACAGGCTGGATCAGAAGACTGGGCTATTCCGTCGTTGAAAGTATTGCAGGAAAGAGAAGATCTGTTTGGCATCGGCTATACGCATTTCAAGGTTGAAGCGGCGGAAGCGATGAACAAGGATTATGACGGTTTTTACTATGACATTACCGTCAATGGAAGAAAGGCCAACATCAACGGCTTGCAGGGCAGCTTCAGGGCCCGCTCACACGATTTCTCCAAACCGATATCGATAGAGTTTGGCCTGCAGAACCTCAATTTTTCCGGTGTCAAAGATGGTTGTGATGAAATCAGCCTGACATTGAATTTTGTCAAGGACGGCGAAAGCGTCGGTGAGCCGGTTACATTGCGGCGGAGTTACGTGGCGCTGCGCGATGCCCGTGTCAAAGATATCGGCAGCGGCGGCATCCAGTATCGCTGGAGCGGGAAATACCAGCGCGCGCCGAAAATGTATGACACCGAGGTTTTTATCAGTTCGATCCTGATCGCCAAAAATCTGGATTTAGAAGGTAACAAGGCGGCTATAGAAAGCGCCAAGCAAAACATTTCCGCAATGAAACAGGATTTTGACAGTCTGGGTCTGGTGTTCGAAGGGCGCCCGCTGGTCGCAGTGATTCGCCCGCCGCTGACACAGGTTTCGTATGGCCTGGCTATCGGCATGGTGGAGGAGACCCAGCAGATTCGCTTCACTTATGAAAGTTCGACCGCAAAGCGTTTGAAAGCGTTCTTGCTCGAGCAACGCTCACGCGGAGGGAAATACAAATCCACGATCGCGCATGATACTTTCCTTTATTCCATCAGGGGCGACGAGAGCTATATGGCTTCACCGCCCGTATGCTCGGATGATCGCTAGGCCGCATTTCTCCAAAATACCAATGTCTTATCAGTATCCTGTGCCGCCTGGTGAGAAATGCGGGCCAGGTAGGAGATTCTGTGGCTAACATGCAAGAGTCAACTCCTGTTTTTCTCTCGCAAAGGCGCAGAGAGCGCAAAGATTTATTATGTGTTCTTAATGGCATCGTGTTTTTCTTGGCGACCTTGGCGTCTTTGCGAGAGTAAATAAATGTACGTTCATGCAGTGATGTCGGTGCGCATCCCGGCACCCTTAAGCATCCGGATTTTGGGTATGAGTTAACATACAGCCGGCTTCAGCCGCGTAAAATCTACGATATCACCAGCAATTCGCGGCTGAAGCCGCTCCTACAAAAGTTTATAATCATGCCGAGAACGGCAATGCCTCGTGCGGGCCTGCGGCTTTCAAAGCGTCAAACATTCGCGCGTATTAGGGCGGGGCCGTGTAGCGGCAGGCGGACTGATAACATCATCAGTATTACATCTGCGTTTCAGTGACTCTGCGTTGGGTCAGGGTTTCATTTACTGCTGGTTTATTCCAGTACCCGAGCACTTCCAGCTCGTCGCCTGTATTATTTTCGTTCCTGGCGTTTACAGGCGTGCCGGCCTTATGCAAGGCAGCCAGTAGCAACTTGTCCTTGTGATAGACATCCTTTCGAAACTGCACAGTTCCATCCTGGTCTACCCAGGCAGTTTGATAGAGCATATGCACCGGAATGGGTTCGGGCAGATGGTGAATCTGGTTTTGCTTGCCGTCCAGGATTTTCTGAATATCGCTCTGCTGCCATTTATCTCCCATGACATATTTAGCCAGTGCAATTGGATCCTCGACCCTGATACAACCGGAACTGTAGGCTCGCATCGATCGATTGAACAGATGCTTGCTGGGGGTGTCATGCAGGTTGATTTCGAATGGATTCGGCAGCATGAATTTGATCCTGCCCATGCTGTTTATCGCACCGGGGTCCTGGCGAAACCTGAATGGTAAGTCGGTAACATCCTCAAATAATGACCAGTCGATAGAGCGATAGTCCAGCTCCTGCTCTTTTTGGCCATAGCCTTTGATAACGCGTATCTGATTGCGCGCGAGGTACTCGGGATTACGTTTGATCTTGGGGAGCATGTCCTCGATCGCGATGACGTCAGGAACATTCCAGTAGGGATTGAACATCAGATGATACATATTACTGGAGAATGCAGGTGTCTTTCGACTGTCTTTGCCCACGATTACCCGCATCGACAAGGGTACTGTATCTTTGTCGTGTACCTGTAATCTAAATCCGGCCAGATCGATACGGATATGCCTTTCACCCAGCTTGCGTGGCAACCAGCGCCAGCGTTCCAGGTTCAGCATGATCTGCTGAATACGTTGTTCAATCGGGGTGTTCAATGCCGCACGTGTGTTGCGACCGACAACGCCGTCGACTGCCAGACCGTGCCGTTTCTGGAAGTGTTTGACGGCCTTTTCCAGCCTGTCATCAAAAAAAGCAGGCTCGGCGACATCAACTGCCAGTTCACCGCCAAGGCGCAGGCGCTGACGTAACTTCACCACTTCATCGTTATTCATCCCGTATTTGAGCACAGGGCCTTGCGTTGCGAGCTGTGGCCACGATCCTTTTTGAGCCAGCTCTCTGTAAAAAGCCAGTGCAGCTACCAGTTGCAGGTAACTGTTATTCCGCGGTAACAGAGATTGCAGCGATGCTGCGACGTCCGCTGTTGTCAGGGCGTTCGTTAACAAGCTGACGACATCGACTTCGGGACGTTGATAGTGCCATTGTTCATCAATTTCCAGGGGATTCAGTTTCCCCTGCGCAGCCTGTAATGACAGTGTCATAAAAGCATCGGTGAGCAGTATATCGAGTCTGGCTCTATCGAAATCGGTAGCTTTATCACGTAGTTTTGCTATCGTGTCGAGGTGCAGACCGGCTGTTGATATTCCATGTAGATGTGCTTCATTTGCGAACCTGATAAAGTCGTCGGCCTGCAACAGTAAGCGGCTTTGATTATGCCAGGCTGGCAGGTAATTGCGAGAAAGATAAAATGCGTGGACGTTACCCTGCTCCTGTAAAGTGTGGCGTTCCGCTAACTGCGGATTCTGCAGCCACTCTTTGAGCTGTAGCTCTATTTCCAGCGCTATGGAAATGGCGCGCGTTGCTTCGATGCTGGCGTGAGCCGACCCCTGAAACAACATTGCCAGAAAAAAGACAGCGCGTAGCCAGCTTGCTGAGAGACCCGAGCGGTAATCCATGGTGCTTATGCCTCCACATTGACAGTCATAAGCTGCGCGCAGTCTGAAAGATGTCGATGTTTTATGCGTAGCTTTATATCCGGCATGTTTCAGCAATCAGCTGAACATATCGGCGACATTTTCATCAGCGTTGAGCTTTTTACCAAACTAAACCCTCTCTTTTATTATCATAAGGATGTTGAAGGTGTAGAACAAGCCGTATTCTGTCGATATTTTTTACAGCAGACTGTTGTGCTTCAAAGTCATGGTTTTGACAGTGATGGCGACATTCTGCAACAATTTAACGGTATTATTTCATCCGCTGTCGTGGTGTCTGGCGAGCTCCGGCTATAGGTGGCGGCATATCCTTTATCTTGCTATTAAGGCTAAAGCTGACATAAACACTGGCGATGCTTTGTTCTCATAACACTGTTCTGATCAACCGTAGCATTGAGGATGTTTACGACTTTATTGCAGTGGGTTTTTTCGAGAACTACCAGAAATGGTCACCGGAAGTCTGCGAGCTGGAACAGCTCACCTGTGGAGAGATGCGGGTTGGTGTGACCGGCAGGCAGGTTCGCTACGACCGTGGATATCGAAGTGAGGCGTATTTCCGCGTGACGGCAATGAGGCCGTTGCGTGAATTACGTTTTACCAGCTTGTCAAAACCTGATTTCGATGTGTGCTACCTGTTTGAACCGGCAGCTGCTGCGACCCGGCTGACTTTCGATTTTCAGCTCAGGGCGCCGTTGATGATGCTGCCACTACATAGCCTGATTGAAGACATCATCGAGCAGGGCGGTCGCCGTGTTGTCACCAATTTGCAGACGCTTCTGGAAACAGATGCGGCTGCTGTAACGGCAGGTGCTGCGTACGGACAGGCCCCAGGCTGAGCGCGTGGCTGATATCAAGGTATCAACGGCACGGGTGCTCGTGTTCGGCGCCAGCGGTTACATCGGCACCCACCTGGTTGAGCGGTTGATACAATTGCAGCGACCGGTGCGGGCGAGTGGTCGCAAACTGGCGGTGCTGGAGGGCAGGGGCTGGGACGGTGTCGAGCTGGTCGAGGCTGATGCACTCATACCTGAGACCCTCGCGCCGGCACTTGACGGTGTCGATGTTGCCTATTATCTGGTCCACTCCATGGCGGCAGGTCGTGATTTTGCACGCCTTGATCAGCAGGCCGCCGGGAACTTCAGACGGGCAGCTGAACAGGCCGGGGTACGCCGTATCATCTACCTCGGCGGATTGATACCTTTCAAGCCAGTCTCCGAGCATTTGCGCTCACGCCGGGAGACTGGTGAGTGTTTGCGTGCCGGCAAGGTGCCGGTCACCGAGATTCGGGCCGGGATGATCGTCGGGCCCGGCTCAGCCGCCTTCGAAGTGATTCGCGATCTGGTCAACCACCTGCCGCTGATGCTGACGCCGCGATGGGTGCGGAGCCGTTCATCACCGATCGCGCTGGAGAATCTGATCGAGTACATGCTGCGCGTGCCTTATCTGGATCAGACTGCGAATCACTGTTACGATGTTGCCGGACCCGAGGTGCTGACCTACGAAGAAATCATGCGCCAGTATGGCGAAGTGGTCGGCAGGCATCCCGTCATTATTACAGTGCCGGTTCTCAGTCCGCGCCTGTCGTCGTACTGGCTCCGCCTGGTGACTTCGGTACCCACCAATATTGCGCGTGCTTTGATCGAGGGCCTGAAACAGGACGTGATAGCAGATGACGCGCCAATCCGCGCGTTGATACCCCTGTCACTGTTGAACTTCAAGGAGGCGGTACGCTCGGCACTGGATCTTGAATCGAGGCAGCAGCTTATTGCCCGGTGGGTTGAAGGCTCGTTCGTGTGTCGCAACTATCATCCTGAATATGGATTTTATGCCAAGCGTGCCGGCGGTGATGCTATCTCTACAGCGTCTGTAGAGGAATTATGGCGACAGGTAACGGCGATTGGCGGTGAACAGGGTTATTACTATCTCAATACTCTATGGCACATACGACGTGTTATCGACTGGGTGATCGGTGGGCCCAGTTATCGTCGAAGTCGGCGTCATCCCACCGAATTGCGTGTCGGTGATGTCATTGATGCGTGGAGGGTTATTGCGATCGAGCCTGAAACCAGGTTAACACTATTGATGGAAATGAAGGCGCCGGGTGCCGGGGTGCTGGAGTTTGAACTCAAGCCTGAAGAGCAGGGCTACCGCATCACTGCGACTGCCTTCTTTCATCCCGCCGGTATCTGGGGGCTGCTTTACTGGTACCTGCTGGTTCCGGTCCACTGGCTGATTTTCCGTGGAATTACGCGAGCCATCAGCGAGCGTGCCGGTATTGCAGAAAAAAGCAATCCAACAGGCAGTTAAATAATTAACTCAAGTAATTTCCCGGATGTTGCTGGAAGAGGTACCGTGCACTCCCCGCATCTTGTTCAGGCGAAGGTGATCGCAATTGCAAGCAATAGTGGCGACAGCAGTGTGGCTGCGACATTGGCGCCAAGGTAGTGAGGATACTGCCCGATATTTTCTGCATGCTTTAATGCACCCGACAGGGAAAAAAGTGAAAGTACGACAGGAGATAACGCTATCAGACTCAAGCTTGGAAAATAGCCAAGAACTACGCCGAGCACGATTGCCGTATATGCGGACAGAAACATGATGCAATAAGCATAGCTGCTGGCTTTAACACCATATGCAATCGGAAAATGATTACGTCCAACGCTTTGATCCGCCTGTATATCAGGGTATTGATTCAGCAGCAGCAGATTATTCACCAGAAAAAAAGGCACCAGCGCAGCAAGCCACGGCATTAAAGTGTTCTCGGAGGTGAGTACCATGTGAGTTCCGACGACCATCAGTATGCCAAAGCCAAGACCGGGTGCGAACAGACACAGCAGCGGCCAGCGGTTTATCCATCGGGTGTATGTGAGGATAATTGCTATACCGATAATGCCTATCGGTAAGATGAGTGACCCATAGTTATCAATGAAGTAGATACCTATGGCCATGGTGGTGATCAATGTGATCAGGCCGGTCGCCAGCACCGTATTGGCCATGGCTGGATCGCCAGGAAGAGCACCACTGCCACCGCTGAACGGTGTCTTGATCGTTACCAGATCCAGCCCGCTCTGGAAATCTGCGTGTTCATTCAGAGTGTTGACGCTGATGTGTGCACAAAGTGCGCCTACAATAATGAGAATGAGCGTATCGCTGTCGATGCTGCCCTGACCGGCAAGAGCGGTGCTGGTGCCGAGGAACACGCAAATGGGCGTAAGGATCAGAAATGGCGGTCGTATGGCTTGCAGTAATGTTCGGAATTGCATTTCGGATCGAGACCCCTGGTTTATTATTGTTTAATCTGATCAACCGTTTGCAGATTTGGGTTCATTTGTGCAGAATTTTGTTTATAGTACTACAGTACTTTAACCGATCAACCGATTGAGGAAAATTGCCATGTCAGATATAGAATCAGTATCACAGGAAAATGACCAGACGAAACAGGGTATTAGCCGTCGAGAGGTTCTGCTGACTTTGGGTGCCGCTGCCACGGTGGCCTATGCAGGATCAGCAGCTGCAGCCATGCCCGGTCACGACCACAGCAAGCACAAACCCCAGCATGGGAAGGTCCTGGATGCTACCAATGAATGCCTCGACAAAGGGCAGCGTTGTATTGCGCACTGCCTGGTCAGTTTTGTTGAAGGTGATACGGAACTGGCTGAATGTGCGAGCAAGGTGCATGAAATGCACGCGATATGCAATGCATTCTCCTATCTTTTGGCGGCCAATTCCAAATATTCCAAGGACTATGCCAGTATCTGTGTGGCTGCATGCGAAGACTGTGAAAAAGTATGCAGAGAACACGAGGAGCACTTCGAGTGCCGTGATTGTGCCGACGCCTGTGAAGATGTCGTCAAGGCAATCAAGAAATCCTTCACTTGATCCAGTGCTTCAGGCCCGGCAATTCTGCGTCGGGCCTGAACCTGAAAGCAGCTCTCTGCAGACTATTTCCCAGGTTATATCCCGTCATAAATAATCATGAAAATTCCTGATCGATTTCTTCTGGTTTTGTTGTACCTGCTCATAGCCCTGCCGGCAATTTCCCATGCACAACACTTCGGTGAAACGGTGATCAGGCACGGTGAGGTTGACGATGACCTGTATCTCGCCGGTGCACAGGTGGATCTGTATGCCACGGTCAATGGTGATGTGGTTGCGGCCGGCGGGCAATTGAACCTGGAAGGGGACATCAACGCAGACGTGATAGCCGCTGGTGGCACAGTCACACTGCGCGGTGTGGTTGCCGATGACGCACGACTGGCCGGTGGGGATATTCGTGTACTGGGCAAAATCGGTGATGACCTGGTGGCAGCGGGCGGCCGCATCCATCTGAGCCCCGTTGCCAGGGTGGCTGGCCGCGCCTGGTTAACGGGTGGCGAAATCCTTGTTGATGGCCATATTGTCGAGGAGCTGCGCGCCAGTGGCGGCAGGGTGGTGATCAGCGGCAAAGTAGACGGTAACGTTGAGCTCTGGGCCGACAAGATCGTGATTGCAGACACGGCAGTAATAAGCGGGAATCTGCATTATAAAAGTCCGCGTGAGGCAGATATCGCCAGCGGTGTCCGTATCGATGGCGAGGTTGTGCATACACCGGTCGATGTTGATATCAAACCCGCCATTGCACAAGCTGTCTTTGCTGTTCTTATATTGTTGCTCAGCTTGATACTGACAGCTGTTGTGCTGTATCTGCTGTTTCCGGATGCTTCCCTGCGGATCAGTCAATCCTTGCGTGATGAACCCTGGCAGTCCCTGGGTGTGGGCCTGGCTGTATTTGCCGGTCTACCGGTATTGATGGTCATTCTGTTTTCGACGCTGGTTGGCGTATGGTTGGCATTATTGTTGCTTGCCATTTATCTTGTTATTCTGTTTACAGGCTATATTGCTGGCGCCATGTTTGTAGCCAATATGGGATTGACCAGGCTTGGCAAGACTGAAGTAAGCAAGTCCATGCGTGCAGTATCACTGGCCATAGCCCTGCTTGTCCTGGCAGTTGTAAACCTGGTGCCGTTGATCGGCAGTTTGATCAATTGGGCAGTCCTGCTTGCCGGTATCGGTGCATTGAGCCGACAATGTTATTCGCAGTACAAGGTCTAGCCGGCATTTCTCACCAGGATCACGGGAGCAGGCGCAGGAGGTAGCCCGCCTGTCTCACCAGACGGACGAGCCCTCACTTGATCTTTAAATCCACAAAGACTTTTTCTCAGTCGGAAATATACACCGTTATTCCACTCCTTCGTAAAATCCTTTGTGACAAATCCGTCTGGAACGGATTTGGAGCGCAAGGCGACCCCGAAGGGGTGAAATACAGGGATGTATCATCAATCCAGATCTCTGCGTGATGATCACACCCCCTGGTGAGAACCGTGGGCTACTAGGAAAATATCGCTTTAATATCAGTGTTCGATCTCATCTGATAACTTGTTATGTGAGACAGGAATGGTTCTGCTTCTTTTTCGTCTTCGCGCCGCTGTGTTTAAAAGACAATATCAGTCATTTCCGACTGTTAGTCTCCCCGAATGTCTGAAAGCCAGTGAACTGTTGCAGTAACAAAGACGGAAGTCGTCAGTAGAACCACACCGGTCCATATATTCGATAGCAGCACATTGGGTGCAAATAACATCACCATTCCAAGTCCGAGCATCATCAGTCCGGACAGCAGTTTTAGCAACCTTCCCTGCTCCTCACTGAGTTTGTAGGCGCCCAGGGTAAATGAAAAGATCAGCACGATGATGATCAACGGTAGTACGTAGACCAGATTGTACAGTGCAAGGTAGGCGTAGTACTGAATATCACTCAGTTCACTCAGAGTCAGCAGCCGTGTAAAGATCATTGGAAACCCGGCAGTACATAGCAATTCGTAGCTGTTGGCTGCAATTGCCAGACCTGTAGTGCCTACAAGCATGGTTGTAATATTATTTGCCTTGAGCAGTCCACGCATGCGTCGAAACAGGGTTGGTTTGGCGGAGTCAGGTATCGTAAGCGAAGGTCCCTGCCTGAACCGAAAATAGTCCTTCGCATTGAGCAAGCCAATGGTTATGGCAATGAAGCCGGCAATAGTAGTGATAACAGGCATGGCTCCAATCATCATGAAAAGATTCAACCATGCGGCCATGAACATGAAATAGATCAATGCGGAAATACTGACGAAAGTTGTGCCGATCAGCAACATGCGTGCACGGCTGCGCGCGTGAACCATCAGGCTGAGCAGGAAAAGCAAAACGAAGAATGCACAGGGATTGAACGAGTCCATACCGGCGATAATCAGGGTGAATATCAGCAGCGAGTTGCTTTGCGGGTCGATCGTGCCCAGAAACGGCAGCAAAAATTGCCTGCCTTCAGCTGTCGTCGACAAGGCAGCTTCGGGTGACTGTCTGCATGCAAGCGCAAGCGCCAGGATTTCCTGTCCAACACCCCGTGGCGTGTCATATCCGGTTATCATGCGGCCACAGATAATGAATGCAGGCACCGAGCTGGGCTGCTGCCCCAGCGAATTCGCCATTTCTACAAAGCGTATCTGATTGTCCCGGTTCTGGCTGATTTCGGCCGAATGCACTTCGAGCCAGGGGTAATCCCTGTTTAGTGATTCGATAAACGGCACCGCTCTGAGGCAGTGAGGGCATTTCTGTGACCAGAAAAAATAAAGATGGACACGGTTTTCGCCGGCACTCTGGCCGCTTGTCCAGACAATGGATTCACTGGCAGAAACACCAGTGGAAACGAGCGCTAAAAAGGCCAGTAATAGCGAGCGAAAGGTAATGTTTATCACTCGTTTAATCCTTGATTGCTATCGAATATAGATAATACGGGAAATTTATAGTTAAGCCTTGTACAATATTCAAGATCGTAACTTTAAGCAATATCCTAGATTAGATCTCTATGTTAGCTGTCTCAACACCAGCGTGCAGAATACCCATGGTAGTCGCCATAGTGCTTTCTGTTTTTTTTGCCGGTTGTGATATTGATGGCAGTGACAACTTGCCGCGCGTTCCCGACCAGGGACTGTTCATGCTTGCTGAAGCCAACAGGCATGAAGCTGAAGATACCGCGCAGATCGCAGCCGCGGTGTACGACGACGGCGCGCCGGTCGATCTCGTTGGTGGTGACGTATTCGAAGCCCGTACGGCTACAGAGCGAATTCTTTTAAAGACCAGGGGGGCAGTGGCTGGCAGCTATGCGGCGTCGTTACCGGTCGATAACAGTGTGCAGGATGTTTTCTTCAATATTGTGCATCTGCCCATCGAGGCGCGCGAAGACCGCTGGTACCCGATCGACCTGCTCAATTTAGATCCCGGCCCGGGTGAACTGGTCGGGAAATCGGCGACTGTCAGTTTTCCACAGGCCGTCACAATCACCGCACCTGTGACGGATACTGTGTATAGCAATATCAGCGACGTGATCGATCTCACATGGATAGCGGGTAACGGCAATAACATGCGTGTGCTCTCGGCCATCGAATGTAGTGATGGACTGGCGACGTCGTCGTACGGCACATTGGTGGACATTGGTACTGATGACGGCTCGGAAACCATCAGCCTGGACAAGTTCATTTATGATCTGAATCTGGGCTCAGCGACTATAAGTTTTTTGCGCGACGCTGCCCTGGTGCTGCTGCAGGAGCTGCTCAACCAGTTGAGTGCCGGCAACATCGACCCGGATTTTTTTCTGAAACAGCGACAAGCCAACCCGATAGAGAGTGCCTGTGAAATTCGCATGTTTCTTCAGCGCCAGCGCCAGGG
>Ga0209536_100013128_pt1 | contig 11964 bp, 10 predicted proteins | sample DeeMarSeWOR28_12_FD_187461 | JGI IMG/M metagenome (GOLD analysis project Ga0209536, IMG submission 187461) | Marine sediment microbial communities from White Oak River estuary, North Carolina - WOR-2-8_12 (SPAdes) (version 2) | ecosystem: Environmental > Aquatic > Marine > Intertidal zone >...
CAGTGGCAGTTAAAGGAAATACAAAAGTTCCTGTTAAAAAACCAAAACGGCTAAAAAAACTTGCACAATGGATGGTACAAAACGTAGACAACGTTGCCCACACTTTGCATACTTATGGAACAGGTGCAGAAATGGATGCTGGCGAAGAAATAGGTAATCTTCCTATTAACAACTTTAGAGATGGCAAATTCTTAGAAGTGGATTCGATTTCAGCTGAAACATTAAAAAATACAGTTAGCGCTGGAATGGGAACTTGCTTTGCTTGTGCTGTTGCCTGCAAAAAAGAGGTCAAAATAACCAAACCTTGGACTGTTGATCCAGAATATGGTGGACCAGAATATGAAACCTTAGCCTCACTTGGTTCTAACTGCGGAGTTTCTGACCTCAAGGCAGTATGCAAAGCCAACGAACTATGCCAAAAATACGGTATAGATACAATAAGCACAGGTGTAACCATTAGTTTTGCAATGGAATGCTTCGAAAATGGCTTACTCAACAAAAAAGACACGGGCGACATAGATCTGAATTTTGGAAACGCAGAATCAATGCTAAAAATGATCGAATTGATCGGCAAAAAACAAGGCTTGGGCAAATTGTTAGCTGAGGGAACAAAACGTGCTTCTGAGGACATTGGAAATGAAGCAAAAAAGTTTGCGGTTCACATTAAGGGGCAGGAGGTTCCGATGCATGATCCCAGATTAAAAAGAGGTGAAGCATTAGGTTATGCAATATCACCAACTGGTGCAGACCATGTTCATAATATTCATGACACTTTCCTGTATCCTAAGCTTCCCAATAGTTACAACAGTTTAGGTATCCTGGAGGCAGTTCCTGTTGAAGATTTTGGCCCAAAAAAAGTACGCCTCTACAAGATTGTAGGTGAATGGCGTACACTCAACAACTTTCTGGTTATGTGCCTTTTCACTCCTTGGAGTGTCATACAAAAAGTAGAGATTGTTCGTTGCGTTACTGGCTGGAACACGACCACCTTTGAGTTGATGAACGTGGTAGAACGAGGAAACACACTTGCACGAATCTTTAACATAAGAGAAGGCTTCACGGAAAAGGACGATTGGCTCCCACCAAGATTCTTCCAACCCAAAACGTCAGGGGCTCTAAGCCAAACGTCAGTAAATCCCAAAGATCTGCAGAAGGCCAAGCTTCTTTACTATGATATGATGGGTTGGACTGAACAAGGAATTCCCAAACAAAGTTCATTAGACCAGTTAGATATTGGTTGGGCTGGAAAAAAAATCTCAGCACAATAGGCTAATATTGTACAGTTTTTAATTAGACAGTCAACGTTATAGAGCATAACGAAAATAGGTGCAAGATTTGCCTGTGAAAAGACAGAAATGGAGTACAAACTTCGGTGAATGGTTCCGTGATGTGTTAATAAACGCAGGAATAATGGATTACCGGTATCCAATCAAGGGCTGCGGTGTATGGATGCCCTATGGATTTAAGATCCGAAGAAACGTCCTCCAAATCTTACGCGATTTACTGGATAACACTGGACACGATGAAACACTGTTTCCACTCTTGATTCCGGAAACTTCCCTAGCACAAGAAGCTGCCCATGTTAAGAGTTTCGAGGGAGAATGCTTCTGGGTAACTCACGGCGGATATGAACCTCTTAAAGTGAGATATGCATTGCGCCCCACAAGCGAGACTGTTATCGCACCAATGCTGAAACTTTGGATTAGATCCCACGCAGACCTACCAATAAAAATGTATCAAATTGTAAACGTTTTTCGTCACGAAACCAAGGCAACCCGTCCTATCATAAGGATGCGTGAGGTAGCTACATTCAAAGAAGCCCACACCTGCCACTCAACAGAAGAAGAAGCTGAACAACAGGTACAACAAGCTATTGAGCTTTACACACAATTCTTTGATTTGATAGGTGTTCCATATTTTGTTTCTCGGAGACCTGAATGGGACAAATTCGCCGGAGCACTATACACAATAGCTTTTGATATGCTCTGTCCAGATGGCAAAACTCTACAGATAGGAACGGTGCATAATCTTGGTCAGAACTTCGCCAAAGCTTTTGATATAACTTATGAAACCCTGGCTGGAGGTCAGGATTACATTTGGACAACCAGTTATGGTATTTCTGGAAGAGGAATCGCAGCCGTCCTTATTGTCCACGGAGACGACAACGGAATAGTTTTACCTCCAAAGATTGCTCCAATACAGATTGTTGTTGTTCCAGTTCCATACAAAGACAAAGGCGAGCAGGTTAACGCTGCATGTGAAACTGTTTATTCCACACTTAAAGAAGCTGGACTCCGTGTTGAGTTAGATTTGCGAAAGGATTTGACACCGGGAAACAAGTTCTATTATTGGGAGCTTAGGGGTGTACCCATCCGTGTAGAGATTGGTCCTAGAGACTTGGAAAATGGAGTTGTTACTGTTGTTAGGCGTGATACATTAAAAAAACAAACCTGGAAAATGGATGAGGTAGTAGTGGCTATAAAAAAAATTGCAGAAGAGATTACTATTGATCTGAAAATGAACGCTGAAGTTAGGTTACGAGAAAGAGTTTACCGGGTTAATCGTCTTTCTGAGGTGAAAAGTTTGCTTAAACGGAAAGCTGGAATTATTGAGGTACCGTGGTGTGGTACAGACGAATGTGGCCACAATTTAGAAGAGACTCTTGGAGCACGCCTACTAGGTTTTCCAGAAGACACCAAAGAAAGAACAGGTGGAAAATGTCTAGTCTGCGAAAAACAGACAGTGAACGTTGTAAGAGTTGCATTAGCTTACTAAAATTCATTAAAATGTATAATATTATACAAAACATTGAGATGACAAAAATTGCTAATCATCTTTCAGCATTAAGTCTAGATTAAGTCTGGAGACTATGATAGATGCTCACAAAACTTAAACAAAGTGTCCAAAGTTGGTTGACTTCCGAAGCCGCATTATTTCACAAATTAGGATTTACTCCAAATCACGTTAGCATACTTGGGATAATCTTAGCTTTGCTCTCTGCTATCTCTTATTGGCAATGGGATAATCATTCCTTTCTTTTAATTTTGGCTCCTTTATTGTTGCTTGCCTCTGGATTGCTTGATGCCCTAGACGGAGTCATAGCAAGACTTTATGGGCAAACCACAATCTTTGGTGGATTCTTCGATTCGCTTCTTGACAGATACTCTGACGCAATTATCTTGTGGGGAATCATTTGTGGAGGATTAACCCAAATTTCATGGGGAATCGCCGCCCTTATTGGCTCTTTGATGGTTAGTTACACACGAGCAAGGGCAGAAACAGCTGGAGTTAAGATGGAATCCATTGGATTGGCAGAACGTGCAGAACGAATAGTAATATTGGTCACTTCAAGTCTTCTCAGCTATGTGTGGTTGGACGCTTTAAATTGGGGAGTCATTGTCCTCGCTATCTTAACAAACGTGACTGTTATTCAACGGGCAATCTACTTTCGTAACAAGTCAAAATAACTCAAAAAAAGAAAAAAATTGACTTGGGTTTAACGTCTATAAGTTCTTCCTGGCGCTCCAGTTCTTCGCTCATTTTTTGAGCGTACTTTTACGACACCACGATGAACTGCACATGACACACAGTAATAGGTTGTTTCGCTTCGACTTGCAATATATGTTCCCTGTTGACGAAGTTCCTTATAGAGAAGGGAATCAACCAAGGAAACTCTTCGTGAAACCCTTTTGGCTTTATCACGTGGTACTTGCTGACCACAACCTTGACATTGAACTAGTGAACCTTTTCCTTTGCTACCTTTTGCTCTGCCTCTAGATTTTCGCTTAACTGGCATGTTTTTTCCTCATTTATTATAAATTAAACGGGTGTTATTAAGTATCATCTGCATCAGTTCATATACCTTACGTTTTTTTATAGATCCCATATGCATTTGACAAGTCCCAGCAAATCCTTCAAGTTCCCCCTAAATTCAAAAGAATTAAATGAGCGCTGGTTTAATATGCCACAAGTCTACGGTTAATATTAAGGTTCGGTGATGTAGTTTGGGTCGAATAGCTAAGGGTGTAAAATGCAGTGCCAAAAACTGCGATAAAGATGCAATCCGTTCCATTGCCCGTGAAAAAGCTAGTGCAGCAGGCTTGAAAGTTGAGGAGAGCAGACGTTCTTATCTTTGTAGAGACCACTACAAAGAATACAAAAAAGGCAGCAAAAAGGACAAGCTTCTTGAAAAATGGAGGCATAGCGGCTAATGCCCAATCTTCCTTATTTTTGTTTAATTATTTGTGCTGTAATTAAACCTAAAGCTGGATGGATAGATTGAGGATACTCCAGCTACATTCAAACTTCATAGAGTATGAAATTGTAGAAAAAGAGATTAATATCGCTGAGGAAGTTGACAAAAAGCAAGACCGGGTAGAAGAAGTTGCAGTGTTATTTGTCGCCATCGAAGAAGGAGACGACACAAATGTTGCAATAAAAGCGATGGAAAACACCAAAAATTCACTAGACCAACTGAAAGTTAACCGAATTATGATTTATCCATACGCGCATCTAAGCAGCAATTTAGCGCAACCAAATGATGCTCTCAAAACCCTCAAAGAAATGAGGCAAATTGCAAAGAAGATGAGCCTGGAAACATACTCCGCACCATTTGGATGGTGTAAAAAATTCTCCATCTCAATTAAAGGCCATCCTCTTGCTGAGCACCTCAGAATTGTTACTTCTGAGGCGGCAAAAGAAGAAGTTGTTTGTGAAGCCCTGAAGGCAGAGGAGAAACTAAAATCCAACTGGTATATTCTACAACTATCAGGAGATCTGATTCCAGTAGAAGAATTCCGGTTTAAAGGATGCAAAAGCTTGGAGAAATTATGCAAATACGAAATCAAGAAGGTTAGAGCTGTTCAAGAGGTTCCTCCACACGTAACATTAATGAAACGTTTAGAAATAGCAGATTATGAACCAGGAAGTGATCCAGGTAATCTGCGTTGGTATCCTAAGGGGCGTTTGATTAAGTCGTTATTTGAACAATATGTAACCGAACGGGTGATAGATTATGGAGGGATGGAAGTTGAAACCCCGATTATGTATGATATTGAGCATCCGGCTATTGCTCATTATCTTCAGCGGTTTCCTGCCAGACAGTATCTGCTGTGTTCAGATAAAAGGGACTTCTTTTTGAGATTTAGCGCTTGTTTCGGTCAGTTTTTAATGGTTCATGATGCACAATTTAGCTATCGACAGCTTCCTTTGAGAATTTATGAGCTGACTAAGTATTCTTTTAGACGTGAGAAGAGCGGGGAATTAACTGGATTACGAAGGCTTAGGTGTTTCACTATGCCTGATTGCCACGCATTGGTTGCTGATTTAGAGCAGGCAAAAGAAGAATTTTTGGTTAGGTTCAATCTTTCCATGGGAATACTGGAGAATGGTTTAGAACTTAACAAAGACAACGATTACGAGTTAGCGATAAGGGTTACAAAAGAGTTCTATACTGAGAATAAGGATTTTGTTCTATCCATGGTGAAAAAGTTTGGTAAACCTGTACTGGTTGAGATGTGGGAAGAACGCTTTTTCTATTTTGTTTTGAAGTGGGAATTCAATTTCATTGACAATTTAAACAAAGCTTCCGCTCTCTCAACAGACCAGATTGACATAGAGAACGCTAAACACTACGACATGACTTATGTTGATGAAAAAGGCGAGAAGCAATATCCACTGGTTCTTCATTGTAGTCCAAGTGGTGGCATCGAACGGGGTGTTTATGCACTACTAGAGAAAGCTCACCGAGACTCTTTAAAAGGCAAAGTTCCCACACTTCCTCTGTGGCTGTCTCCAACTCAAGTAAGAATTGTTCCAGTTTCAGAGAAATATCTTGATTACTCTGAGAAACTAATGAAAAAGATCCAAAGCTGCAACATAAGGGTTGACATAGACGACAGATCTTTGAGCTTAGGAAAGAAGGTTAGAGTTGCAGAAAAGGAGTGGGTAAATTACATCCTTGTTGTTGGTGAAAACGAGGTAAACACAGATTTCTTGCCAGTTAGAGATAGGAACAATAAAAAGCAGATCAGAAACATGAAACTCAAAGAGCTTATAAAAGAAATAAACGAAAAAACAGCAGATAAACCCTTCAAGCCTCTGACCCTACCAAAACTGCTATCCAAAAGACCCCAATTCGCGTTCTGAGACAACCGTCATTAAAATGAATCCGGAAAAATTGAATCACTTTTGATTTCTATAGTTACATTAAAATTTAAATATCTAATGGATAGTCTATGGTTGACGTTTTCATTTCGGAGGAAAGTTTAGCATGACAAAAGAGCTTCAAATATACATTGATGGCAAGTTCTACCCTAAATCTGAAGCTAAAATCTCCGTATACGACCATGGTCTATTGTATGGAGATGGTGTTTTTGAAGGAATTCGAGCCTATAATGGTGTAGTCTTCAAACTGAGGGAACATATAGATAGGCTCTACAAGTCTGCTCACCCAATCTTTTTGAAGATACCGCTAACCAAAGCTGAACTTATAGAGGCAGTGCTGGAGACTCTTAGAAAGAATAAACTGACAAATGCTTACATCCGTTTAGTGGTTACTAGAGGCGTCGGAGATTTGGGGCTTGATCCAAGAAAATGTCCAAAAGCCACGATTATAATAATCACTGAGCCACTGCTTGAGCTGCATTCTGCCGAGAAGGTGGAGAATGGAATAAACACAATTATAACTTGGGTGAAACGGAATCCAGTAGACAGTGCCACTCATGAAATGAAGTCGCTTAACTACTTAAACAGCATATTAGGTAAAATTGAAGCAAATAACACGGGTGCAGATGAGGCAATATGTTTAGACAAAGCTGGATACGTTGTTGAGGGAGTAGGTGAGAACATATTCATCGTGCGTGATGGCAAACTTCTAACTCCTCCGGTCTCCTCTGGCGCTTTGGATGGGATAACCCGAGCATTAATTATCCGATTAGCTAAACAGTTGGAAATCGAAATCATAGAACGGAACATCACACCAAATGAATTGTTTACTGCTGACGAGGTATTTTTCACTGGAACAGCCGCTGAGGTTGCGCCGATACGTGAAGTGAACAAGCGTATAATAGGAATAGGTAAACCGGGTCCGTTGACAAAACGGATTATGCAGGTGTTTGAGAAGGCTACGAAAGACTCGAACGAAGGAATAGCCATATATTAACGCTTAAAGGGTTGTTAAAAACCGCTCCCTATGCTAATAATCTCTAGATATGTAGGTGAGATAACCTGGTCTATTTTTTCGATTATTTATATAACGGTCTAACATTCAGAAGTATTTACTAGAGCTAATGGAGAGGTCGTTTGTGCATCTGATTACTCTTAAAAATTTTTCCTCAGATGAGATCAAAGGCGTTGTTGATAGTTCTTTAGAAATCAAGAAAAATCCAGAAAAATACGAGTTTGCCTTGGAAGGAAAGTCTTTGGCTATGATTTTCCAGAAAACTTCTACCCGAACTCGATTATCTTTTGAGGTTGCGATGACTCAGTTGGGTGGACACGCGATCTACATGGATTGGTTAACCACAAATCTTTTGTTAGGTGATCTAACTGATGAACTGAAATCTATTTCTGGCTACGTGGATGGCATAATGGCGCGAGTATTAAGGAATTCTACTCTGCAAGCCATGGCTGAGGCTTCTAGGGTCCCCGTTATTAATGGATGTGATGAACGGTATCATCCTTGCCAGATAATCGCTGACCTTGTAACCATAAAGGAGAAGAAACAAAGGTTAAGGGGTCTTAAGCTTGTGTATATTGGGGTACACAATAACATATGCAATTCTTTGATTGAGGGCTGTACTAAAACTGGGATAAAGATTGTCACTGTTACGCCTATAGTAAATGAAGTCTCGATTGACAAAGATTTACTAGAGACTGCTAAAGCCACAGGTTTGTTTGAAAACTCTTTGGATGTTAAAACAGCTGTTGAAGACTGTGACATTGTCTATACTGACACTTGGGTGGATATGGAGCATTTCTTGGATCCTCAATTTAAAAAAGAGAAGGAGAAACGAGTCAAACTGATGCTTCCTTATCAAATCAACAAGAAGCTGCTAACGGGAAGTGACGCTTTAATAATGCATGACATGCCTATACACCGAGGTTATGAAATACATAAAGATGTAATTAATGATCCCCGATCGGTAATCTATCTCCAAAGCCAGAATAGGCTTTACTCCGCGAAAGCGATACTTCTGAAACTTCTTGGACAGACCTAAAAAAACGTCAAAAAAGGGGTCAGTTTTAACTTTTTCGTCTTATTCTTCAGTCTTTTGAAGCAGATATTTTAACTGCTTTATTATTTTGTTTTCGTGGTTTAGTTTATATGCTACCACTTTTGTTCCTATTCGAGTGCTTGTGATGTAATTTTTATCTACTAAAACCGGAAGAACATGTATTATGCTTCCGGGATTTTTATCCAACCTTCTGGCGATTTCCCGCAAATTCATTAATTCTTCTGGGTTTTGAAGGAACAAGTCAAGTAATTTAAGATGTTTTGATGGCCCGAGTAGTTCGTCTAAATTCTTCATGACAAAGAATCGAATATAACATTTAGTATATATAATTAACGTATGTCTATTTCTACTAACATTTGTACATAAATCTAAACATTTATATCAACGCGTGGAATTTGTGAGAGGGCTAAGGGATGAAACATTATTGCAAAAAATTTCAATCAAAACCATGATTACCTTGATTTCCTTTTCATCCCTAGGATTGGGTTTTCTTGGTCCAGTATACTCAATATTTATTGTTAGAAACTTCTCATCATCTCTATTCCATGCTGGGGTTCTTTCAGCAATCTTCTTATTAACATCAGCAATCTTCAAGATGCCCGCAGGAAGACTAGTGGACAATTACGGAAAATGGAAAATATTGCTCATCGGACTAATCGGTTGTGGTATTAGTTCTCTTACATATATTTTTGCTTTTGATTTAATTCATCTTTACATAATCGAGTTCATCTATGGAATATCCTTTGCTTTTCAACGCCCAGCACTGCTAACGTTAATGGCAGTAGTTAGTAACAAATCATCAAGGGGCATGCTTCTGGGGGTGTTCGATTCAGTAGACGACATTTCGGGCGCATTCGCAGCGGTAGTCTCTGGAGTGGTAGTGAGCAGTTTAGGTTTTGATATGCTATTCTTTCTATGTTTCTTGTGCTATTTCATATCTGCATTGTTTATAGTAAAATCACGTGAAATAATCAATTAGAATGAGTTTTCAGTTGGTGTAAAATGCACCAATTTTGATCCCCTTGAAAACCGGCAACCAGAATAATTAACCGCTGTACTTGTTGACCATGGGCATTTTCCATCCGATGCCGAAAGCTTTAGGTGTAATCTTGATGCATGGTGTCGCCTGTCTTCTCTTATACTCAGAGTTTTTCACTCGTTTGTAAGTGTCTTCAACAGTCTCTTTCGGATAACCCATATTGATTAGATCTTGCATGCTTCTTCGGTTTTCTATAATCTCGTCAACTAATGGACTTACTATGTCAAAATTGAAAGGATCAAACTGACACTCTTTGAGCTCAGGCGAAGGTTTCTTTTCCAATACGCTCTTTGGGATGACCGGTTTGCTTGCCTTCTTGTTTATGTATTCTGCGAGTTTGTAGACTTCAAGCTTACTTACGTCGCCGAGCGCACCAATTCCTCCGGCCATATCCCCATATAATGTGCAAAATCCGAGGGCAACCTCAGTCTTATTTCCCGTATTAAGAACCAAAATTTTCAGATCTTTTAAGCGATTGGAGATGTCCATTAGAATGTTTCCTCTTGCTCTGGGTTGAATGTTCTCGTCAGCAACGGGATCATCATCTTCCTTTTTAATGCCAAAACACTTTCGTATCTGCCCCAAAGGTACCTGTAAGTTTTTGTGAAACTCGTTAACAAAATCTTGGATGCCAATCTTGACAAAACATATCCCAAGGTTTTCAGCTAACTGTTCTGCATCTGTTTTGCTGTGGTCACTAGAGAATCGGGATGGCATTGAAACTCCGATAACATTCTCTTTTCCCAAAGCCGCAACAGCTATGCACACAGTTACTGAAGAGTCGATTCCACCGCTCATGCCAACAACTGCCTTCTCGAAACCTGTCTTCTTAAAGTAGTCCCGTATTCCCAATACTAATGCACCAAACATTTCCTGCACCTTGTCATGTACAGGGACTTCAATTTTCAGTGCTAACCCATTTAAAAGATCAATGTCTGTTGTTACCAAATCTTCCTCAAACTGTTTAGCTAAGGCTATCAAATTACCCCGTTTGTCAACAGCCATACTATTACCATCAAAGACAAGTTCGTCTTGACCCCCAACAAGATTTACATAAAATATGGGAACACGATTCTTAGTTGCTTTTGCCTTTATCAGCCTATTCCGTTCAATATGCTTTCCAACAAGAAAAGGCGACGCAGAAACGTTAACAATCAAATCTGCCCCTCTTTTTGTCAGCAAATCAGTCACTTTCACGTTATAGTTGGTATCCCATAGGTCTTCACAAATTTCTATGCCCAGCTTGAAGGTTTTTTTGTTCAATGTAATTGATACTGGCGCGATTTCTTTTGCCGGTTTGAAGTACCTGTCTTCATCAAAAACGTCATACGTGGGTAACAACGTCTTGTAAACTATACTGACTAATTTGTTCCGATTAAAGATCGCCGCGGCATTAAACAAATCTTTTCCTTTATAATCAACAAAACCAACCACTCCCACGACATCAACCTTATTGAAGTTGATCATTTCTTGTAGAACTTTCTTGTTTTTTTCAACAAACCCGTTCTCTAGAAGTAAATCTTGAGGAGGATAACCAGTAACAGCCAACTCGGGAAAAACAACCAAATCACTTCCTTGGTGTTTAGCATCTTCAAGAAACCTTATTATTTTCTCTACATTTCCCTCTAAATCGCCCACAGTTGAATTGATCTGTGCCATCGCAACCCTCAACATCGATTTCCTCCAGATTCAAAACTGAAAATGCAGAAACTACGTTCTTTAAATTAAATTAGTCATTACTCGCTTAAAAAAAGATTATTTTTCCTATTTTAGTATCATCTGAGTAAATCTTTCTGGCTCAAAAGCTTCCAAATCCTCGTAGTCCTGTCCCACTCCAATAAAGATTATGGGTTTACCTGTTACGTGTGCAACACTCAAGGATGCTCCTCCTTTAACGTCAGCATCAACTTTTGTCAATATTGATCCGTCGATATTTACGCTATTATGAAACTCTTCAGCCTGCATAACTGCGTCATTTCCAATTAAAGCATCAACAACAAGAATAGTCAAATCAGGATTTACAACACGCTTAATCTTGGTTAATTCGCTCATAAGATTCCTGTCTGTTTGGATCCGTCCAGCTGTGTCAATCAAAACCACGTTTATTCCTCGAGATTCTGCGTGACTAATGGCGTCATACGCAACAGCCGCAGGATCAGCACCATATTTGTGCTTAATCATTCGCACACCTAGTTTCTTAGAATGCTCTTCCAACTGTTCTATGGAACCCGCGCGGTAAGTGTCACTACCAGCAAGCACTACTGAGTAACCCTTGTTCATGAGAAACTTGGTAACCTTTGCAATGCTGGTGGTTTTACCTGTTCCATTAATTCCTACAAAAAGAATCGTATATGGCTCTTTTTTCCTTCTCTTCTGGTCAATGTTTTCAAAAAGATTAACCTTTTCTTTAGTAGTCAAAATCTCAATTAAAACATCGTGAAGCGTGTCTTTGACTAAATCTTTCCGGTCACCCAACCGTTTAACTTGCACACCATCAAGCCGCTTCTCCAATTCCTCACTGATATAATAAGCTACAGGCACTGCAACATCGTTTTCAATGAGATTAAACCTAAATTCTTCTAAAATTGGACGAAGCTTTTCTGCCTTCAGTTCAGTTACTACGATCTTATTTACAGCGCTGCTAAGCCCTTTTCTTAGCTTCTCGAACACCGCTCGGATTCACTCCTT
>Ga0209536_100013129_pt1 | contig 11963 bp, 7 predicted proteins | sample DeeMarSeWOR28_12_FD_187461 | JGI IMG/M metagenome (GOLD analysis project Ga0209536, IMG submission 187461) | Marine sediment microbial communities from White Oak River estuary, North Carolina - WOR-2-8_12 (SPAdes) (version 2) | ecosystem: Environmental > Aquatic > Marine > Intertidal zone >...
GTGAATTCGAGTTCGTGCAGCCACGCGGCGTGGCGCGGCGCCTTCTTCGTGCGGCTCCATTCCTCGAGCATGTCCGGCGCGACGCGCTTCAGTTCGTCGATCTGTTCCTGCGTCTGTGTATTCGCGACCAGCTCGAGGCGGTGCCCGTTGGGGTCGAAGAAGTAGATCGACTGGAAGATGCCGTGGTTGGTCGGTCCGATCACATCGAGGCCTTCATTCTCGATATGCTCTTTCGCGGCAAGCAGCGCGTCGTAGTCTTCGACCTCGAACGCGATGTGTTGCACCCATTCGGGCGTGTTCTCGTCGCGCCCCATCTGGGGTTTCGTCGGCAGTTCGAAGAACGCCAGTACGTTGCCCATGCCTGCGTCCAGGAATACGTGCATGTAGGGGTCGGGCTCCTTCGTCGAAGGAACCTTGTCTTCTGCAAACGCAATCAGGAACTCCATGTTCAGCACGCGCTGGTAGAAGTCGACAGTCTCCTTCGCGTCCCTGCAACGGTAGGCCACGTGATGGATGCGTTTCAGGTTCATTTTGCCTCCCGGGCTGCGTCATCCGCCGACACGACGCCGCGCGCAATCTGGTCGCGCTCGATCGATTCGAACAGCGCCTTGAAATTGCCTTCGCCGAAGCCGTCGTCCTGCTTGCGCTGGATAAACTCGAAGAACACAGGCCCGATCATGAGCTCGGAGAAGATCTGCAGCAAGAGCCGCGGCTCGTCGCCCTCCGTACTGCCGTCGAGCAGTATGCCGCGCGACTGCAGTTCCTGCACGGGTTCGCCGTGGCCCGGCAGGCGCTCTTCGAGCATCTCGTAATAGGCTTCCGGCGGCGGGGTCATGAACGGCATGCCGCGTTCCTTCAGACGATCCCAGCACTCGAAGAGGTTGTCGCAGGATAGCGCGATGTGCTGGATGCCTTCGCCGTTGTAGGCCATCAGGAATTCCTCGATCTGGCCCGTGCCCTGCGACGCTTCCTCGTTGAGCGGAATACGGATCTTGCCGTCGGGCGCCGTCATCGCCTTCGACAACAGGCCGGTGTACTCGCCCTTGATGTCGAAATAGCGGATCTCGCGGAAGTTGAACAGCCGCTCGTAGAAATTCGCCCAGTACTCCATGCGGCCGCGGTAAACGTTGTGCGTCAGGTGGTCGATCTCCGTGAAGCCGCAGCCCTCCGGGTGACGCTCGACGCCGTCGAAAAACTCGAAATCGATGTCGTAGATCGTATTCCCGGGCGTGTAGCGATCGATGAGGTAAAGCGGCGCACCGCCAATGCCCTTGATAGCGGGCAGGCGCAATTCCATGGGGCCGGTCGGGATGTCGACCGGCTGTGCGCCGAGTTCCAGCGCGCGGTTGTAGGCCAGGTGCGCGTCCCTGACACGAAAGGCCATCCCGGCCGCGCACGGGCCATGCTCCTGCGCGAAATAATAGGCGAGGCTTTTCGGCTCCTCATTGAGGATGAAGTTGATGCCGCCCTGGCGGTATAGCGTCACGTTCTTGGAGCGATGACGCGCGACGGCTTCGAAGCCGAGTGAATGAAACACGGGCTCCAGCACGCCGGCCTCGGGGGAGGCGAACTCGACGAACTCGAATCCGTCGAGGCCCATCGGGTTGTCGAACAGGTCCGTCATGGGGGAATCTCCTGCGTGAATTTATAACGCGAATCCCTACATTTTGCGCGAAAACTGCGCACGATGTGTCCAAAATTGATTTTTGAAGCGCAAAATGCGAAACAAAAGTTTCACAAAGAATCGAATCATGAAATAGAATGAACGCATGAAACTGTCCAAAGCCGACAAACGCCTGCTCGACGCCCTGCAGCAGGACGCTACCCGCCCGCAGGCCGATCTCGCGGAGATCGCCGGAATGTCCCGCACCTCGGCCTGGCGCCGCATTCGTGATTTTGAGAAGAGCGGTCTCCTCAAGGGCCAGGTGGCGCTGCTGGACCCGCAGAAGGCCGGGTTTCATATCCAGGTACTGCTGGCCGTGGCCATGACCGAGCACACCGATGAGAACCGGCGCAGTTTCGAAGATCACATCGACGGTCTGTCGGCAGTGACCGAATGTTTCACGGTCGCCGGTGAACGCGACTACGTTTTGCATGTCGTGGTGCCGGACATGGAAACCTATACGGACTTTCTGCAGTCCGAGATTCTCAAGCACCCGGCGGTGCGCTCGGCCAGTTCGACCTTCGTCCTGCAGCGCGTCAAGTACACGACGATGCTGCCGCTGTCCGGTTAGCCGGCGTCTGACACCAGGAAGGTAATCGAACGTGCCGGTGCCGTGAACGAGACGCCGTCGTTGGCGACCCGCACATCGTCTGCTGACCAGGCCACCCGCCAGGGCTGGCCGGGCGCACCGTTCGGTAAACGAAACTCGACCGTGTCGTCGCCGTTGTTGAACAGGACCGCCAGCCGCGATTTCACGCCGTCCCGCGACGACTCGGCGAACATGAGCTTGAACGGTGCCGGTCCTGACCAGTCGACCTCGTTCATCGGCTTTCCATCGGCGTTCAACCAGTCGATGTGGACCGACGACGAGCCGATTTCGGTTTCCCCGTGCAGGTACTCGGGTAGCCGCAGCAGCGGCCACTCCTTTCGAAGGTGGATCAGCTCGCGCACGTCCAGCACAAACTCGGGGTCGTCGTCGAGCCCGGACCAGTCCAGCCAGCCCGTCTCGTTGTCCTGTGCATAAGCGTTGTTGTTGCCGCCCTGCGAGTTACCGAATTCGTCGCCCGCGAGCAGCATCGGCGTGCCTTGCGACAGTAACAGCGACGCCAGCAGGTTCAGGCGGTGACGCCGCCGTGCGCCGAGTATGGTTGTGTCGTCGGTATCGCCCTCGACACCGTGGTTGCTGCTGTAGTTGTGCGCGTGGCCGTCGCGATTGTCCTCGCCGTTGGCTTCGTTGTGGCGATGTTCGTAACTCACGACGTCGGCAAGTGTGAATCCGTCGTGGCTCGTCACGAAGTTTACGCTGGCGTATGGTGCCCGCCCGCGCTGATCGAAGATATCCGCCGAGCCGTGCAGGCGGCGCGCGAATTCACCACTCGTGCCGGCGTCGCCGCGCCAGAACATGCGGGTCGTGTCGCGGTACCTGTCGTTCCATTCCGCCCAGCGATCCGGGAACTGGCCGAGCTGGTAGCCGCCCGGACCCGGATCCCAGGGCTCGGCGATGAGCTTTACGCCCTGCAGTTCCGGATCGGCACTGATCGCAGCGAGCAGCGGGTGCTCCGGCGAAAAGCCCTGCGCATGCCTGCCCAGGATGGTCGCGAGATCAAACCGAAAACCATCCACCCCGAGTTCGCCCGACCAGTGTCGCAGGCAATCAATCACCAGGGCCTGCGCCCGCGGATGATCCACGTTGAGCGTGTTGCCGGTGCCCGTGTCGTTGACGTAGGCCGACGGGTCGCCTGGCTCGAGCCGGTAATAGGCCTGGTTGTCGAGGCCCCGAAAACCCAGCGTCGGTCCCGAGCCGTCGCTTTCGCCGGTGTGGTTGAAGGCAATGTCGAGGATTACCTCCATGCCGGCGTCGTGGATCGCGTTGACCATCTCGAGCATTTCCCGGCGCGGACGGCGCGTGGCGAAACGCGGCATCGGCGCAAAGAACGCAATCGTGTTGTATCCCCAGAAATTTCGCAGGCCGCGCTTCGCGAGATGATGTTCGTCGATATAGGCCTGTATCGGCAGCAGTTCGATCGACGTGATACCCAGCGACCGGAGGTATTCCAGCACGGCCGCGTTGCGCATGCCGGCAAATGTCCCGCGATGCGTCTTTGCGACGGCCGGGTGCCGCATCGTGTAGCCGCGCAGGTTGGTCTCGTAAATAACGGTTTCGGACCAGGGAACTGCAGGGCGCTCGATGACGGACAGGCCCAGCGGCGCGCACACCACCGACTTCGGGACGAAATCGGCGCTATCCATCGGGCTCATCGTTATCGAATCGGCGCCCGGAACGTAGTCGAACACCGCGTCGTGCCAGGCGAAAGCGCCGTCGAGCTCGCGACAGTATGGATCAACGAGCAGCTTGTTCGGGTTGCAGCGCAGCCCTGCGTCGGGCTGCCATGGACCGTGCACGCGGTAGCCATAACGCTGGCCGGGCTTGCAGCGCGGCAGATAGCCGTGCCAGACGCCGTCCGTGCATGCGGGCAACCGGTAGGAACGTTTTGGCTTGCCGCGCTTGCTGTACAGGCATAGCTCGACCGACTCGGCGACCGACGAGTAGACGGCAAAATTGACGCCGTGAGCGTCCGGCGTTGCGCCGAGCGGGGCAGGGCTGCCGGTCTCCATGGGCCTACTTCGACTTCGCAACGTCCAGCGTGATGGGCTCGAGATGCCAGATGCCGTCGTTGTAGTCGCGCATGGTGCGGTCGGTCGAGAAGCGGCCCGAAGCAGCCGAATTCAGGATGCTCATGCGCGTCCAGCGTTCGTTGTCGCGGTATATCGAATCCGCCTCGCGCTGCGCGTCGATGAAACTCCGGAAGTCGGCGGCCGTCATCCACTGGTCGGCGGGCTCGCGGATCGACTGTACGACCGGGTCGAGTACGCCGGGCTCGAAGCGATTGAAGTGGCCGCTGTCGAGCAGGTGCATGACGCGGCTGAAGTCCTCGTCGGCGTCGATGATGGCCTGCGGGTCGTACTGGCCGCGCATTGCCTGGATCTCCTCGACCGTCAGGCCGAAGAGGAAGAAGTTCTCTTCGCCGACCGCCTCACGTATTTCGACGTTGGCGCCGTCGAGCGTGCCGATCGTCACCGCGCCGTTCATCATGAATTTCATGTTGCCGGTCCCGGATGCCTCCTTGCCGGCAGTCGAAATCTGCTCCGACAGGTCGGCAGCCGGGCAGATGATCTCCATCGCCGAGACGTTGTAGTCCGGGTAGAACAGCAGGCGCAGCCGATCGTCCATCAACGGGTCCGAGTTGATGACGCGAGCGACGTTGTTGATGCACTTGATGACGTTCTTCGCCATGACATAGCCTGGCGCCGCCTTGCCGCCGATGATGATCGCGCGCGGCGGAATTTCGTCGGCATCGCCGCGGCGAATGCGGTCGTAGAGATGGATGGCGTGCAGCACGTTCAGCAGCTGCCGCTTGTATTCGTGGATGCGCTTCACCTGCACGTCGAACAGCATGCTGCTATCTACGTGCACGCCGGTCGTTTCCTGCAGCGTACGGGCAAGCCGGTTCTTGTTCAGGAGCTTGACCTTGCGCCACTCGATCTGGAATTCGGGGTCATCGGCGAATTGCCTGAGTTTCTCGAGCTCGTCGAGATCGGTCGCCCAGCGATCGCCGATCTTGCTGCTGATGAGATCTGCAAGGCCGCCGTTACACGCGGCCAGCCAGCGGCGCTGGGTCACGCCATTGGTCTTGTTGTTGAACTTCTCCGGCCACAGCTCGGCGAAGTCGCGGAACAGGCCCTCCTGCAGCAGGCGCGAATGCAGTTCCGCGACGCCGTTGACGGAGTAGCTGCCGACGATGGCGAGGTAAGCCATGCGGATCATGGGCTCGTGGCCCTCCTGGATCAGCGACATCCGCGCAATGCGGTCCGAATCCCCGGGCCAGCGGCGGCTGACCTCGGCGATAAAGCGTGCGTTGATCTCGTAGATGATGTCGAGGATGCGCGGCAGCAGGCGCCGGAACATGGACACGGGCCACATCTCGAGCGCTTCCGGCAGCAAGGTGTGGTTCGTGTAGGCCATGGTCTTGCGCGTGATGTCCCACGCGTCGTCCCAGTCGAGCAGGTAGTCGTCGACGAGCAGGCGCATGAGTTCCGCGACGGCCACGGCCGGGTGCGTGTCGTTGAGCTGGAAGCAGTTCTTCTCGGCGAAGCCGGTCAGGTCGCGGTCGTGATGGTAGTTCCAGTAGCGCAATGCATCCTGCAGGCTCGCCGAGGCGAGGAAGTACTGTTGCCGCAGGCGCAGTTCCTGGCCGTTCTCGGTGGCCGCGTTGGGGTACAGCACCATCGTGATGTTCTCGGCTTCGTTCTTCGAGGCCACCGCGTCGGCGTAGCTGCCCGCATTGAATTCCGTGAGATCGAATTCGTCGGTCGCGGCGGCCGACCAGAGACGCAGCGTATTGACGATGTCGTTGCGATAGCCCGGCACGGGCACGTCGTAGGGGATCGCGAGAACGTCCTGCGTATCGGCCCAGCGATAACGCGTCTTGCCTGCCGCATCCTTGTAGGTGGTGGTGTGGCCGCCGAACCTGACGGTCTGGGAAAACTCGTAGCGCTCGACCTCCCAGGGGAAGCCCTCGCGCAGCCACGGGTCCGGCTCCTCGACCTGGTGGCCGTTTTCGATGCGCTGGTGGAACATGCCGTAGTTGTAACGTATGCCGTAGCCCACCACGGGCAAAGCGAGCGTTGCACAGCTGTCGAGGAAACAGGCGGCGAGGCGGCCGAGGCCACCGTTGCCGAGGCCCGCGTCGGCCTCGCGGTCGAAAACGGTCTCGAGGTCGAGGCCCAGCCGGCCCAGCGCTTCGCGCGTCTCGTCCTCGATGCCCACGCTGAGCAGCGCGTTGTGCAGCAGGCGGCCCATGAGGAATTCCAGCGACAGGTAGCTCACGCGCCGCACGTGGTCGCGCTCCATGGCGAGGCGCGTTCTTGCCCAGCGCTCCATGATGCGGTCGCGTGCCGTAAACACCACGGCCTGGTAGAGGTACGGTGACTCGGTGCGTATGGTGCGGCGGCCGAGCATGCGGCCGAAGTAATGCGTGAAGTCATGGAGTATGGCGTCGGCCGTCATCGGCAGGCTCGGGGTCTGCAACAGCTCGATGTCGCCCAATCCCAGTGACTCGTCAGATTTACTTGCCATGCAATGGTCTCCTGGAGTGTCCTACGAGGACACCGGTCCCACGATTACGGTCGCAAGCGCCGGCAAGGTCAACCCGACCGAGAATTCGCGGCCGTGCAAGCCGGTGTGACTCGCGTCGAGTTCGCCATTCAGTATGCCGCTGCCACCGTAGCGTGTGTCATCGGTATTCAGCAGCTCGCGGTAACGGCCGCCTGCTGGAACCCCGATGCGAAAATCATGCCTGACGACCGGCGTCATGTTCGAGACACATATCACGAAGCTGCCCGAAGCGTCGCGGCGCAGCCAGCTGAATACGCTGTTGTCCCGGTCGCCCCAGTCGATCCACTCGAAGCCGGCATCGGTAAAGTCGATTTCGTACAGGGCCGGCGTGCCCCGGTACAGTGCATTGAGGTCGCGGACGAGCGTCTGCACGCCCTTGTGCGGAGCATATTCGAGAAGGTGCCAGTCGAGCGAGCGGTCGTGATTCCATTCGTCGTACGGCGCGAGTTCGGAACCCATGAACAGCAGTTTCTTGCCGGGATGCGCGTACATGCTCGCGAAATAGGCGCGCAGATTGGCGAAGCGCTGCCATTCGTCGCCGGGCATGCGGCCGAGCAGCGAGCGCTTGCCGTGCACCACCTCGTCGTGTGACAACGGCAGCACGAAGTTCTCGTTGAACGCGTAGACGAGGCCGAACGTCATCTTGTCGTGATGGTGCTTGCGATGCACCGGGTCCTCGCCCATGTAAGACAGCGTGTCGTTCATCCAGCCCATGTTCCATTTGAACGTGAAGCCGAGGCCGCCCTGGTCTACCGGGCGTGAGACGCCCGGCCAGGCCGTCGATTCTTCCGCGTACGAGGTCGCTCCGTGTGCATGCAGTTCCGTGTTCAGGCGCTTGAGAAATGCCACGGCCTCGAGGTTTTCGTTGCCGCCCAACTCGTTCGGCACCCATTCGCCGTCTTCGCGCGAATAATCGAGGTAGAGCATCGAGGCGACGGCGTCGACGCGCAGCGCATCGACGTGAAACTCGTCGATCCAGTAGAGCGCGCTGCCGATCAGGTAATTGACGACCTCGCGGCGCCCGAAATTGAAAACAAGCGTGCCCCAGTCGGCGTGTTCGCCCTTGCGCGGGTCCTCGTGTTCGTAGAGCGCCGTGCCGTCGAAGCGGCGCAGGCCGTGTTCGTCACGCGGAAAATGGGCCGGCACCCAGTCGACGATGACGCCAATGCCGGCCGCGTGGCAGCGGTCCACGAAGTAACGGAAGTCGTCCGGGTTGCCGAAACGGTGTGTCGGTGCATACATGCCGATTGGCTGGTAGCCCCAGGAGCCGTCGAACGGGTGTTCCGAAACGGGCAGCAATTCGATGTGCGTAAAGCCCATGTCGCTTACGTAAGCGACCAGCTCGTCGGCCAGTTCGCGGTAGCTCAGGTAACGATCGTTGTCTTCCGGGCGGCGCCGCCAGGAACCGAGGTGGACTTCGTAGATGCTGATCGGCTGGTCGAGTTCCGGCCCCGCCATGCGGTGCTGCATCCATTGGTAGTCTGACCACTGGTGCTGGCTTGCAAACACGATGGATGCATTGCCGGGTGGCGGCTCGTTGTAATGCCCGTACGGGTCGTTCTTCAGCGGCAGCAGGCGGCCATTACGGTCGAGCAGTTCGAACTTGTATTTCTCGCCGCTGCCGACGCCCGGTATGAAGATCTCCCAGAGCCCGTTGCCGGGGTGCAGGCGCATGGCATGGCGGCGGCCGTCCCAGTCGTTGAAGTCGCCGATGACGCTGACCCGCGAGGCATTCGGTGCCCAGACGGCAAACCGCGTCCCGCTGACACCCAGTACCGTGCGCAGCTGCGCGCCGAGCTTGGTGTAGATCTGCTTGTCCGAGCCTTCTCCCAGCAGGTACAGGTCCATGTCCCCAAGGGTGGTGGGGAATCGGTACGGATCCTCGATATCCCGAGTATCGCCGACCGTCGTCGTGAGGCGCAGCCGGTAGTGGCGCAGCCGTGGTGGCATGAGGGCGGCGAAAATCCCGTCGGGATGCACGCGTTCCATCTCGCAGAGCAGGTTGCCATGGTTGTCGATGATCTCGACGCGCTCCGCGTGGGGCTGCAGCGTGCGCACCATCCGCGAGCTGCCCGCCTGGTGTATGCCGAGTACGCCGAACGGGTCGCCGTAGCGGCCACTCACCAGGGCGGCGTAGGCCTTCTCGTTGTTCCTCGTGTCAGTTGTGATCGTGCTCATACAGTTGCCTGATATATTGTTTGGCCGACGATGCCCAGTCAAAGCGCTCTGCTGCTGCCTGCTTTCTAATTTTTTGCCAGCGGTTCGGATGATCGTGACGCAGCTTGAGGGCCCGTTCCACGCACTCGGCGAAGGCGGTGGCCTGCTCTGTGCTGGTAGCGCCTGCGAACACGAAACCGGTAACGCCGCTCTCGACGGTGTCGTGCAGGCCGCCGACGCCGTGCACGACGCAGGGCTGGCCCGAGCGCATCGCGAGCATCTGGCTGATGCCGCAAGGCTCGAAGCTCGACGGCATCAGGAACAGGTCACCGCCCTGGTAGAGCAGACTGCCCAGGTCCTCCGCATAGCCGCGCAGGAAGATGAAGTTGGCGTGCCGGGCGGCGATGCGCTCCAGGCGCTCCTCATAGCCGCGCTCGCCGCTGCCGAGCATGATCAACACGCCGTGGCGGCCGAGATTGCCGAGGATATGTTCGAGCGCGCTGCGCCCGTCTGCGAGTGGCTGGAGAAACAGCTGCATCTTCTGCGTGACGACCCGGCCGATGCTGGTGAGCACATGCAGCGGCCGGCGCCTGGGCAGTGCGTCCAGGCGCTTTTTCGCAAGGCTGTGCACAGCGGTGCCGGGATTGTCCAGGCACCATTCGTCCACGGTTTCCCCGGCGGCCATCATCAGACGCTGCCAGCCGGGCCTCCGGCCCAGGCTCGGCGGGTATTCACAACCGTTCAGGATGCCGAACAGGCGCCCCTCTTCGGCCGCCCGGGTCAGGTCTTTCTCGAGGCCCTCACCGCCGACAAAGCCGGTGGCGGGATTGCTCGGGCACTGAATCTCCTGCGCGTAGGTCGGTGATACCGTGCTGACGCGGTCGGCGCGGCGGATCGCGAAAGCCATCGGGTTGATGCAGTCGTCAGCGTCCGGGTCCCCGAGCACCCTGGCGTCGTAGTTCATGTCGGGGAACCAGGCTTCGAGCGAGGATTCGTTGTCGCGCAACGGCCGCTGGCCCTGGTAGGTGAGATTGTGAATCGTGAAAACAGTCGGAATCTTCCGCAGACTTTCGCCGCTCGCCGAGAACTCGCGATGCAGCAGGTAAAATGCCGCATGCCAGTCATGCAGGTGCACGGCATCGGGCAGTCTGCTCAGCGTATCGACCCAGCTCGCCGCCGCGGTGCAGAAGAAAGCGAACTTGTTGGCGTCGCTGGCGTACGGCCGCAGGGGGCCGTCATCATGGTAAATCCGGCCGGCTTCGGTGGGCACCATGACGTCGTGTTCGAAGAGCACGATACGAACCGACTCCACGATCAGTTCGAACGCGCGCACCGTGTATTCGGAGCCGCGAAACCGGACCGTGATCGGCCCCATTTCGGTAGCACCGGGCAAGTCGTGAAATGAGCCGTACGACGGTGTTAGCACGGTAGCGCGCCAACCCTGTTCATTCAGCGCGCGCGGCAGGTCGCGGACGACGTCGCCGACGCCGCCGACCTTGCCGCCGGGCAGTGCTCCATTCTCCGCGGCAATAAACAGGACGTGCTTGGTAGCGATAGCGGGCTGCCTCAACTCAACGCGTGAAATGCAGGTGCTGGCCGAGCATGTCCGGCGTCACGAGCGTGATGCCGTTTTCCGTGATGCGAAAGCCGCGTTCCCGGTCGGCCTCGGGATCGGCGCCGATGACCGTGCCCTCCTCGAGCACGGCGCCGGCGTCGATGATCGCGCGCTTGACGTGACAATGCTTGCCGATATCGACATCGGGCAGGATCACGGAATCCTCGATGGTGCTGTGCGAATGCACGTGGCAGCGCGAAAACAATAGCGAGCGGTTGATGAATGCACCGGAGATGACGTTGCCGCCGGATACCATCGAATTCAGGGCGTAGCCCCTGCGATCCTGCTCGTCGAAGACGAACTTCGCCGGCGGGTCCTGCGTCTGGTACGTATAGATCGGCCAGACCTTGTCGTACATATCGAGCTGCGGTGTCACCGCGACCAGCTCCATGTTCGCCTCCCAGAACGCGTCGAGCGTGCCGACGTCGCGCCAGTAGGCCTGCTGCCCGGTGTCGGGGTCACGAAACGGATAGGCATAAACCCGGTAGTCCTGGATGATCGACGGAATGATGTTGCGGCCGAAGTCGTGTTGCGTGCCGACCGTATCCGCATCCTTGATCACCTGTTCGTAGAGGAACTGGGTGTTGAATATGTAGTTGCCCATCGATGCGAGGCAGATGTCCGGCTTGCCGGGTACGGGATCCGGGTGCTCCGGTTTTTCCGTGAACCTGATCACCCGGCCGGTCTCGTCCACGGTCATGACGCCGAACTGGCCCGCCGCTTCTTCGAGCGGCACTTCGAGACAGCAGACGGTCATGTCCGCCTGCTGCTCCACGTGCGCGGCGAGGAAGGCTCCGTAGTCCATCTTGTAGACGTGGTCGCCGGACAGAATGAGCACGAAGCGTGGGTCGTGAGTGCGGATGATGTCGAGGTTCTGGTAGACGGCGTCCGCGGTGCCGCGGTACCACTCGCCGCCGACCCGCTGCGACGCAGGCAGGATCTCCACGAACTCGCGCTGGCCGGCGCCCGCCTGGAACCAGGACCAGCCCTGCACCAGGTGGCGGATCAGCGAGTGCGCCTTGTACTGGGTGAGTACGCCAATGCGGCGAATGCCCGAGTTGATGCAGTTCGACAGTGGGAAGTCGATGATCCGGAACTTGCCGCCGAAATACAGCCCCGGCTTTGCGCGCCAGTCGGTGAGTTCGTGCAGCCGTGAGCCCCGCCCGCCCGCGAGAATCAGCGCCAGCGTCTCCCTGGTGAGCCGGCTTACAAAACGTGCGTCTTCGGTGGCGCCGTGCTTGACCATTAAAGTATCCCTCCGCAGTCGATGGTCGTGGGCCAGGGCTGAAGGGTACACTGTGACCGGTCCGAGGTCGCGCAGGGCCCGCGCTATTCGGCCGGCGCGCGTCCCG
>Ga0209536_100013131_pt1 | contig 11960 bp, 13 predicted proteins | sample DeeMarSeWOR28_12_FD_187461 | JGI IMG/M metagenome (GOLD analysis project Ga0209536, IMG submission 187461) | Marine sediment microbial communities from White Oak River estuary, North Carolina - WOR-2-8_12 (SPAdes) (version 2) | ecosystem: Environmental > Aquatic > Marine > Intertidal zone >...
CACCGGAAATCAGCCGATCGACAGCCTGACCGCGACGATCACGAAACTGCAGCAATACAGTTACGACAAGGTGCTCATCACGCTGGACAACGGCCAGGTCTGGAAGCAGGTAGACGGTTCCAGCCTGCGGCTGCGCGTCGGTGACGCCATCGAGATCGAGCGTGCCTCGCTGGGCTCGTTCATGCTGAAGAAACAGGGCAGCAAACGCACGATGCGCGTGTCGCGCGAAGACTGACGAACGCCGGCGACGTGCGGGTCAGTCTTCCACGATGCTGATCTGCGACGGGTCGCTGACCTTGATCTCCGCCCTGCCCTTGTATTCGGTGATCGTACCGGACACGCAAATCGTCTTGCCGAACAGGCTCTCCGGCACGTAGTCGAACTTGTCGCGATACTCGCCCCAGATCAGGGCGGTGAAGTGCTGGTTCGGATGCGGCGGCCCGAAATCGATGAACGTCGGTTTGCGTTTCCTGTGGTCCGAGTACTTCGCCCCCGTGACCTCGCCGCATACCGTAACTTCTTCGCCGACGTGATTCGCGGCTTCGTCCGGAGCGAGTGTATCCGCGGCGAATGTCACGCCTGCTGCCAGCAAAGCTGCGAGTACCAGTGACCCGCGGATTCGGGCCTGCACTTTCCGGGTCATAAACACCTCTTCAGAACAATGTCATAAGCATCCATGCCGCGCCGATCGGCAGCGAACATCGCCAGTGGTCAATTATAGAGTAACCGCCGCCCGGGCCGGGCGCTGAGCGACTTCAGTTGGCAGCGGCAGCCCGAAGGTTCACGACGCCGCCTGGCGCAGCCGGGCGCGTCGTGCGCCGGCGCGGATGACGCGCGAAGAACGACCAGATCATGCTCGAGACATCCGGCGCGTCCGGGACGCTGAACGGGCCGCTGGCGCCGCCGTACCAGCCATGCTCGTAACCTTTGAGCACGAAGTAGTTGAGCGACTCCGCGCCGTCCTGGTCGGAATAGGTCGTCAGCAACCAGGGTTTCCGCGCATGTATCCCGCGGGTCACGGTTGCGGTGCCGGGATCCAGGTCGAAGCACTCGAGCCAGCTGTCGCGCAGCTTGTTCGCCGCGCGCAGGCCGACGACCTCGTCATCCGCCGAATGGGCAATGAAAAGCGGTGTCAGTGACCGGTTCTTTCCCATCGCCTGGCGCATCTCGGCGACCGTCGCACTGGTCTGCTTCACGCGCGGATATTTGCCGAGCGCCCAGATCGACTCGCCGTAAGCGACGCCCGCCACCGTCGCGCAGGAAGCGATCTTGCCGCCATGGACGACGGCCATGGCTATGGTCATGCCAGCGCCGGACGAGAGCCCGGTAACGTGAATCCTGTCCGCATCGATACGGTGGCTGCGCCGGACGGCGTTGATGATGTTCCAGATATCTTCCACTTCGCCGCGGCCGCGGCTGATGAGCAACAAGCGCTTTGCATTCGCACTCCACGGCGGCGCCGGCGCCCGCAGCGGCCGTGACTATTCCGTCGCCGAGTACCACATGCGCGAACTGACGGAAGACGACCCGTGGGTTCGCCCGCGGCGGCGAACCTGTATTGAAGCGCTTGCGCCTGCGAGACCGTACGTGACCATCGACGACCTGCTGCGAAAACGGAATAGACTGTTCTGGATCCTGAATACCGGGGGCTGGAGCGGCCTCTACTTCGGCACCAAGTACTACCAGCAGTTGCAGGACCAGACGCTCAAGGGCGCGGCCGCCGCACACACCGCGCAGGTAAAAGTGCTGCGCCACTAGCTCAACCCGCATTCTCTCTTCAACATGCTGAATGCCATCTCCACGCTGACCCTGGATGGCGGTACCACCCGGATTTCTGCCCTGGTACAGGGCGACATGCTCGTGCTGCAACTCGCTGACGACGGACCCGGGCTTGGTAACGGCGAGAATAAACACAAGTCGAGCGGGGTGGGTCTGAAAAATATGTGCGAGCGTCTGACACAATTCGACGGCAACCGTCAGGCATTTACGCGAGCCGAATAGGCCTCACGGCCTGATAATCACGATCAACATTCCTTACGAGCGTGAAGTTGCTGAAAGCGCCGATCGTTGATGACGAGCAACCGGCACGCCGCGGCGTTTACATCCCCCCGCATAAGTTCGACGACGTCGAAATGTGTGGTCAATGCAGGAAGGGCCGCGAGGCGATCGACGCGGTGCGGGAGAAGTCCCCTGACATCGTCTTCCTGGATGTGCAGATGCCGGGCATCGACGGTTTCGAGGCGCTTAGGCGACCGTCGGGCAGCGACATGCCGATCATCATTCTTGGCGCCGCATACGACAGTTTGCGCTCAAGGCTCGAAGCCAAAGCACTCGATCACCTCCTTCAGCCGATAAACGACGAGCGGCCGACAAAGGCGATCGAGTGTGCCCACCAAGTACGCGATGAACAACTGCGCGCCAGCAATGCTCAAGGGGATGACAGGCGTCGATCAATATCCGCATCAATACGGCCATCTACATCGAGCCACTGCTGATACAAACCGGCCGTGATCTTCTTATTACGATCAAGCGTGTCATAAAGCTCGTCAAATACGTCACCAAGATGGTGGTCGATATCTGCATACTCCACTTGCGACTGCGTCTGCAGCGATTTCTCGACAGCACTTGCCGCAGCAATCGCGTCGCCTGCGCCAAACCACCTAAACACAGAATCAACGATCTTTTCCGGGTCGGCCAATAACGCTTCGTATGAAACCGCCGCCACAGGGTAACCGCGCGTACGCATGTCTTTCACAAGCGAGAAATTCGCCTTCCACCACAAATATCCCTTGGGCAAGCGTGCGGCCCGATGAACGTTTATATCGAAGCCGTCGATCTCCGGATGCTTGGACTTTATCTCGTCGAGACGTTGCTGCGAAGCTTCACAGTCTTGCCAGCGCCGTATTGTGAAGACTACTCTGTCGATGTAGGCGAAGTCCGTCTTGACAAGTCCGTCCGCAAAAATCTTTACGGCAACGTGCGACACCTTGTCCGGAGGCAACCATACGCCTGACTTCGGATCAGGGTTTGTCTTGTAGTTGATACCTTGTACTAACGTGCTCTCGTAGAACCCCCGCGGATTGGCAGCCTCAACCAGATCCCGCCATTTTGCAGGAAATGCGTCACCCAGGATTCGAAATCCGCCCTTGTCGAGGATCTGCATCCAGACCGATGTTCCCGAACGGCGGGTACCCGTTACAACAATCATGGCGAGGCAGTGTACATCCTACTCATATCGCATGCGAAGCAGAGATTCCAGGTAATACAGAATACGCCGCCGGGCTGTTTCGTTCGCTGTAGTGAGGTACACGGAATGTACATTGCTCAGTCTTCGGCGTCGGTTTGCTGCGCATGCAAGTACTGTCGCGGCAGTTGCTAAGGTAACATGCTCATCATTTAGAATCGCAGCCCGAAACGGCCACGAGGTGAGCAAATGCAACTACCAGTTGATTTTCAGGCGGCCTTTGAGGAGGCACGGCAGCATCAGGCTGCCGGGCGTTTCCTCGATGCCGAAAGGATCTTCCGACATCTCGCCGAATCTAAAGACCACAGACATTTCCCACTCGAGGCTCTTGCGGACCTTTTTTTTCTGCAGCAGCGTTTCGACGAGTGTCTCGACATTCTTAAAGAGCTTACGCAGATTGACCCTGATAGCGTGCATTACGCTGCAAAGCTTTCGAATCTTCTGAGCTCACTCGGCAAAACGGATGCCGCGATCGATGAATACTTGCGTCTGCTGCGGCGACAACCGGATGATGCGATAGCACATTTTAACGTTGCCTTACTATACAAGAAGCAGCGCCGCTATACGGAAGCGCTTTCAGCATATCAGGAAGCTGCACGCACGGGCCTTGAGCAACTTCAGGATGCCTATTCAGAGATGGGCACTGTGCACTCCGAGATGCTGAATGCAGATGAAGCGCGCGAAATGTTCGAGCGCGCCCTGGAGATCGCACCGGATCACATACCTGCTTTGTTCAATCTTGCCGGCCTTTGCGAGGAATCAGGAGAGAAGGATCGTGCAATCGAACTGTATGAAAAGATCTTGTCGATCGAACCCGATCACTGGAAGGCGCTGGCTCGCCTGGCATATCCCAGAAAAGTTACCGTTGATGACCAAAATTTGGTCGAGCGACTCAAAACATGCATTGACCGGACGAAAGACGACAGATCTGCACAAGAGGTTTTGTATTTTGCACTCGGAAAGGCGTACGACGATCTGGAATCGTATGACGAGGCGGCAGCATCGTTCGTCGCCGCAAATCAAATCAGCCGTCAACGTGTGCTGCCCTATTCCCCCGATCAGACTGAGCGTGCATTTGACCGGTTGATCGACGTTTTCGATTCGAACTGGATAAAAGACAGAGCCACGGACTCTGAGTTCGCACCGATCTTTATCTGCGGAATGTATCGTTCAGGCTCGACACTTCTGGAACGAATGCTTGCGGGACACCCGGCTATTGCAGCAGGTGGTGAACTACAAACACTGGCATGGCTAGTCGCCAGGATCGTAGGGCCCTTTCCGAATGAGGCTGCACGTGCGTCGAAGGAACAGCTCCAGCAAATAGCAGACGAGTATGAGAAAGAAGTCAGGAGTCTCGTATTGGATTTTCCTTTTACTACCGACAAACGTCCCGACAACTTTCTTCGCGTGGGGCTGATAAAGGCGATATTCCCAAGGGCGACAGTCATCCAGACCCGACGGAATATTAGCGACAACAGCTTGTCAATCTACTTTCAGCAATTCAGTCGTGCCGCGAATTATGCGAATGATTTGAGGCATATCGCTCATTATTACCAGCAGCAGGAACGCCTGTTTGCCCACTGGCGAGAATGCTGCCCAGAGAACATCTGCACCGTTGAATATGAGAGCCTGGTCGAGCAGCCGGAAGCCGTTCTCCGTCGGATTCTAGAATTCCTCGGGCTGGAGTGGGACTCCGGTGTGCTCAATTTCCAAAAGAGCCCCGGCCTCGTCAGGACATACAGTGTCTGGCAGGTTCGAGAAGGCCTTTATCATCGATCAAAGGATCGCTGGCGCAACTATAAGCCGTTGCTCGGCGATCTCGAGCTAGGACCGCACGCCGACAGCACTGGGGGCTGAGCAGGGGACGCTGAAGGATATCGACAAGCTTGCGACACACTTCCACGGAAAAGGTCGGTAAATTCACTCGAATTTATGTTGCTAAATTGCAACGATTGCCGTGGAAAAGAGCCTGAGTCTGTCGAAACCAATGTCAGCCGGGCTTTGCGCTACGTCTGAAATATTGTCGGATGCATAATAATTAATTATAAAACAGTTAGTTAAATACACGCTGACCGGCATCCGATGGGAACAAGAATAATTCTCACTCGCTTTGCCGCTTATAACACTTATGTTGGCTTCGTGCATCAGCCATCTGTTAAACTTGTCGGACTTTTCGGCCGACGAGCATCTTTGGTTCACGGTCGGACTGGCGTACCGCAGGACAACCAGACAAAAATCAATAATGGTTGGATCTTCGGGCTAGTTGATCTTCTAACAGTCAAGAGGAAATAAGCGATGAAGCATAAGGGTAAACTAAGGCAGGGCAGGCCAAAGGCATTGTCCGTAGCCGTAAGGAATGCTTTGTGTCTCAGCCTTGCTCCCGGGCTTGTAATGGCCCAGGCAACAGGATCTGAACCCCGTGATGAAGCAATAGAGACAATCACGGTGACCGGCTCACGTATTCCGCGTCTCGATCCGCAGATGGTGAACCCAGTTCAGGTCTACGACGCTGAATTTATCAAGAATACCGGCGCGGCAACGATGCAGGATTTCTTGTTCCAGGCGAGTTTCGCAGGGCCAAACCTGTTCAATGAGAATCAGACGCTCAGCCAGACAGCCGGCACCGCCAATTTCGACAGTCGTGGATTTGGTGACGACTATATCGTCATCCTATTGAATGGCCGTCGTCTGCCGGGTGACCCGGTCTTCGGTGACGGTGCGACTAACCTGAACCTGATCCCCATCGCTGCGGTTGAAAGGGTTGAGTACCTGTCAACTGGTGCGTCGGCGGTCTATGGTGCAGACGCTGTGCAGGGCGTTCTCAACATCATAACCAGGCAAGAATGGGAAGGCTTCGATGTACAGCTGCAATACCATAATGACATGGACAATGGCGGTGCGAAGACAGGCTTCTCCATGGCGGGCGGTATCGTTAGTGATAACGGCTGGGCCTCCATGTCGTTCGAATATCTCAAGCAAGCCGATGTTGACGCTAAAGGTCTGCCCTTAATCGGGTCCGCAGTAGCCCCTGATGGTACAGACGGGCGCAGCCCCACGGGTGCCGTGCCAAACGACATGACGTTCATTGATTTCGAAAACGACATATCGTACCCGGCGGCCGGTTGCCCGCAGGAGAGTATCGTCCCGGCGTTCTTTACTACGAACGGTTCGAACTGTGCTTACGATTTTGCGCCGCTCTATGACGCTATCCCGGAAATGGAACGCATGAATTTCCTTGGTAGTGCAGAATACAATCTGGACGAGCGTCTGACCGGCTACGCCGAGTTCCGTATGAGCCGAGTGTTTAGCAAGGTGCGAAATGGTGCGGCGCCGGCTTTCTTCAATGTCACTGGCGCAGCTTCGCTTGCCGACGTTGATGCTCAGCTTGGCACGGACCTGTTGAACGGATCATCGACGTATATTCTTCGTCGTGCGACGGATGCAGGCCCTCGCGCAACCGACAACACCAATACGGCTTATTCGGCCGTTCTCGGCGGTCGGTTCGAAATCGGCATGAACACTCTTTTGGATGTTAGTGTTACGAATATCGAGTCGGAGCAGAACTTTGTCGGCGTTGGCGGCAATCTTTCGACAAGCCGAGTGGAAAACGCGGTCCAGTCGGGTCTTTTCGACCCTCTGCAGGAATATGACCCAGCGTTTTTCATCAACAACGGCATCGCTGTTGCTATACAGCGTCAAGGAACGGGTACCGATAGGCGCTTCGACATCCAGCTGACCGGCGAGGTTGGCGATTTCGGGCTCGGCTATGCAGTTGGTGCTCAGTACAGAGAAGATGATTTCGCCGATACCTCTGACGCCGTGCAGATCGACCGAGACGTTTCTGGTGGCGCAGGATCTGCAGGGTCTGGCGATCGAGAGTCTACGTCATTTTTCGGCGAGCTGTCCTATAGCCCAATTGACTCTATTGAGCTGTCGGCAGCGGCCAGGTATGACGACTACACTTGGCAAGGTCAGGATCCTGCCCTGCAGGAAATCGTAAAAAGCGGAGATGACGCAACCAGCTACATGTTGGGCGCATCATGGCGGCCAATCGACAACCTTTTGCTTCGTGCTTCCTACGGCACTGGCTTCAAGGCCCCGACTCTTGGTGAGCTCTACCTGGGTGGATCGTTTGGTGTTACGCGAGCCGTAGATACGACCTTCTGTAATGCGACGATTGCTAACCCCGGCGCGACGCAGGAAGAAATTGACAATGCTTGCCGTACCCGGGAAATTCGCTCTGTATCAGGTGGCAACCCGCTGCTCGAAACTGAGGAGTCGGAAAATTACAGCGTAGGTCTAGTATTCGAGCCGACCGACAGCTGGTCAATGGCGCTTGATTATTACTCGATCGAAGTCGACGGAAAAATCGGGTCACTGTCCGTTCAGGAAATTCTCAACAATGAGGCTCAGTATCCTGAACTCGTGAACCGAGTTGGCGGTCAGCTAAGCGATCCGCGGGCATTCGTATCGTCGAACCTTCAGAACCTGAATCAGGAAAATGGTTCCGGAATCGACTTTTCCACGTTGTATAACTGGGAGTTCGCTACCGGTGCACTGGTCGCTGATGTGCGAGTCGCGTACTTGTTGTCGCATGAGCGGCAGTCTTCTGCTGTTCAGCCTTTGTGCGAAGACAAGGGCACGACGAGCGAACCGGAGTGGCGTGTGAACGGCCAGCTCGGTTGGCAGGCCTCAAACTGGTCGACAACGATGACCATGCGTTACCTGGGCGAGACCGAGGACCTCGTCGGAGGTCGCGAAGACGGCCAGTGCGGGGTCGCTACTGGCGGTCGTCTTCGTGATGTTGATAGTTACCTCGAGTTCGGACTCCGTGGTACCTACACCTTCAATGAGAAGACAACCATTGCAATTGGTGTGATTAACCTGACGGACGAAGAACCGCCGTTCTCTGAGATTGCCAGCGGTGGGTGGCCTTGGTTTGACCAGTCGCTGTATGATCCACGTGGCACGCGTTGGTACATGAACCTGTCACACAGCTTCTTCTGATCAGCCAGGCGCTTTGACGAGAGCATGGTAAGACCAGCGGCCAGTCGCGTAATGCGGCTGGCCGCTTTCTTTTTGCAGGTGTTACTACCTACACCGATTAGTGAATTGTCGCTTTACAGACCTCGGGCTGGAAATCGTCCGGTAGAATTGGTCAACGTACTTGAGCAGCTCGTAACGCTTTCTTCGAGATAACCCCGCTTGTTTCTGGATGAGTGTCTCGATTTCCTGGCGCACAGCCAGAAACCTCGCGAAGGTCATTGGCAGCCTGTCGTTATTAATACACCAGCCTCGGTACAAGCGATCTTGAACCGAATCCAGGCGTAGCTTCGAATTCGGAACCGCGTAAGGCGCAGACACAAACCCCGACATGTCAAAGTCATAAGGTATAGCCAAGTAGGGCTTGCCCGGTTTTTCAAAGAGCTTGAAGTTGTGACAGCACTCTTCGCCCGGCGCAGCCGAAATTACCGAAAAATCTGTGTTGCCGATCAGATACTGAAAGACGGAAGCAAGGCTGAGATGGTCGGGGTCCAGACTGGAAACCGCGGTTTTTTCAATTCGCAGTGGCAACACACTGAGCCGTTCCGCAAGACGGTTCTTGTGCTCGATGAGTATACCGGGGCCCTCAAACGTTTCGCCGTTGCTTTTGTTCGTGTACTCAATCTGAAGCAACCTCACTTGAAAGCTCCGATCTGTCAACAGGTTGAAGATCCGATAAGCGAGATACTCAGAGATAACTGCCTGACTTGAGTTATGGGAATTTGTCGCGCAGTGACTGACGAGCTTCAGCTTGTTCTGGTTGGCAAACAATGTCGCCTTGGTCTGAGACTTCTTGAAGTTCAGACGGAGCGGTGGAAAGCTGCAGACGTCGGGCCTGCGTCGAAAATTGCCTCGAGCCCTTATGCCAATATCCAACTCTATGATCTCGTCATCGTCGGCCAGGTAGGACAAGTCACCGCGCAGGTACTCGTCAATCGGGCGATCACTAATTATCGTGTCCAGTGCCGCGGTGATTCGCAGCTCGAGAACATCGTCGCTGGCAAACAGCGGGGCAAGGGGTTCGTACTGCTGACCTTTGGAGGTCTGCAGGACAAACAACACGGCTATCGCCAAAACCGCCCATGACGACCGAAACATCTATTTCACCCGTTTCACGCGCAGCCGAGCACCGTCCCCGTCCATCTGTAGCGCGAACCCTAACCCATCCTCAACTAGAACAGCGGTGCCGGCACAACTTCTGTATCGCAGCTTCTTCCCACCGATGTATCTCCAGACTTGACCGTTGTCCAGGTAGAAATAGAACTTGAGGTTAGTGGCTTCGCCACATCTTGATATCGTCACAGGCATCGGCTTACTGGCGTCGGCCGCCTTGGGCAAACCCGTATCATCTGTAAGCACACCATATTCCGAATCCGCCTCTGCCGGCGCGGGAATACCCGGATCGGACTCGGCCGCTGCGTCCGGCATGCGATCCGGATCGTCTCGGCCCTCGACAGCCGTTTCACCTATCCGGTCATAGCAGGCAAGGCGAGCCTCTGCATCGACAAGTTCTCGACACTGGTCAACACGTCCTGTCACATTGTCATCGCTTTGTGCATATACCGGTGCGGCCAAGAATAGAAACGTGCCCCCAATGATTACTGAAAAAACTCGTGCCATAAGCAACCCCTGGTGTGTTTTACCGATCACAGAATGATATCGTTAATGAGAACGTCGATATACTGATTGAATTTTACTTAGGTCGTTTTCAATGAGCGGTTCCTTTCAAGTCCACTCCCTATTCCCCGTCTGTCTGTATGTTGCGGACATAGACAACGCTGCACAGCTCAATGAGGCAATATTACCGCATATATATCGACTGCGAGACGAAGACAAGGCCAAAATCACAGATCCAAAGCTGCTCAGCGTGTTCGAGAACGAAGTGTGGAGCACCTACTTCTCTCATCCCGGTATTGGGTTAATAGACGAGCCTTGGACCAGTGACTTGCAACAATTAATAGTTTCGAATACAGAGCAATTCGTCCGGCAACTGCAGCTCGATTTCGGCGCGCGAAAGCCGCGCGTTACTACATTATTCGCCAACATTCACGAAAAACTCTACCATCGGCACGATGCGCATACGCATCCGGGGTCAATGTTCAGTGGCTCTTACTTCGTCAAGACGTATCCTGGAGCAGGAAGATTCCGATTTATCAATCCCTCCCGCGCGCTGCAGTTTTACGAATTTAAAACGGTCAAAGATTCCGTGCTCAACGTAAATGAGATTTCTCTCGATCCTGTAGCAGGCCGCATGGTGATGTTTCAAAGTCACATACCGCATGCCGTCGATCGCCCTACTGTCGAAGGCGACAGAGTAGCGATTGCCTTCAATGTTACCTACGAATAGCCTGATCATCGATTTCAGACCTGTCTCTTTCCGCTCTCAGTGGGTCGGCGATCAACCGACTCGGATTCAGGCACCAAGGAGGAATAAAAGAATCAGTCTCATCGTAATTAAGGTTTTCGGAGGTACGGCAATTCGGCAAACCCTTTACGGTCACCTGTAGCTCCATACATCGATACTTTCCATCAATATCGTCGGAAACTTCTGCGGCCCTCGCGGTCAAAGCTGGTAAATGGCAGTCGATCGTTCTCGTTCTGAACAAACAGATGAGTTATCAAGCCGAGGGAGGGTGTTATGAAACGTGGATTTTGCACAACATTGGTCGCCGGTTTTCTATGTACACCTTTGATTGCTGCCGGCGAAGAAGATACTTTTGATGACGATACTTCTATGCGTTGCATAAATATCGGTCAAATTTTGCGAACCAAAGTTGTTGACGACAGCAATGTTGTCTTTTTTATGCGCAATGATGAGATGCTTCTAAACACACTGCGCAGTCGATGCTCGGGACTTGCGAGACGCGGGAGATTCGTCTACAAAATCAATTCAAGGAGCCTCTGCGAGCTCAATCGGATAACCGTGATCGAGGGCGGCAGCTTTTCGGAACCTTTAGGCAGATCATGTAGCCTTGGCCGTTTTCGTCCCGTTACGATGGAAGACCTGGCGAGGCGGTTCGCGCCAGTTGACCCGATCCTGCGCCGCGAAGAAGTGGAGACGCCTCCAGTTGAAGATGTTCTTGATGAAGATACCAAAGAAGCGGATCCCGACATCGAGTAGCACGAGGTCAATATCTTCTCAGTCGCAGTTCGCAATCTCGAAATACAAGTATCTAGCCAAACGTGGGAAAATCATAACAAGTTGACGACGCATCAGGCTGTGGCAACCGCCGTCGTAACAGTTGTCCAGTCCATGCCGATGGCGCGCGCATTCAGCGAATATCGGCAAACTGCCCAGAACAGGAAGCGACCCGCACACCCGATTGTCATAAGGATCGGCGCTCATCGACTGATGATCAGCGCGGCAGGCGCTAGTCATTCAGTATTCGAATCTGGGAGGGGTCGCTGACCTTGATTTCGGCCTTGCCCTTGTATTCCGTGATCGTGCTCGACACGCAAATCGTTCTGCCCAGCAGGCTTTCGGGGGCGTAGTCGAACTTGTCGCGGTACTCACCCCAGATCAGGGCCGTGAACAGCTGGTTCGGGTGCGGCGGACCGAAATCGATGAACGTCGGCTGCCGTTTCCTGTGGCTCGAGAATTTTGCGCCGGTGACCTCGCCGCATACCGTCGCTTGCTCGCCGATGTGAGCGGCCGCCGCGGCCGGGTCGAGTG